>OJPW01001607.1_pt1 | contig 11803 bp, 13 predicted proteins | sample 1598571 | NCBI WGS metagenome assembly OJPW01 (sample SAMN03922493, study PRJEB24848) | human gut metagenome | isolation source: stool sample | host: Homo sapiens | place: Germany | collected 2011-05
TTGTCGTCACGCTCGAAGATCTTGATGGCGTACCAGCGCTGCTGCTCCTCGGGCATATTATGTACGGCGGCCTCCTCAATGTGGGCGATGGCGTGCTCCACGGGGCCGGAGAAGGTGTGCATGGGGATGGTCTTGGTGTTGCCGGCAGCCTCCACAGCAGCCTCTGCGGCGGCCATGACGCCGTCACCCTTCAGGGCGGAGATCTCCATCACCTTGCAGCCCAGCTCGCGGCTGAGCTCAGCCACGTTGATCTGGTCGCCGTTCTTGCGGACCACGTCCATCATATTGATGGCGATGACAACGGGGATACCCAGCTCGGTCAGCTGAGTGGTCAGGTAGAGGTTGCGCTCCAGGTTGGTACCGTCAATGATGTTCAGGATGGCATCGGGGCGCTCATTGATCAGATAGTTACGGGCAACCACTTCCTCCAGCGTGTAGGGGGACAGGGAGTAGATGCCGGGCAGGTCCATGATGACCACATCCTCGTGCTTCTTCAGGCGGCCTTCCTTCTTCTCCACCGTGACGCCGGGCCAGTTACCCACGAACTGGTTGGAGCCGGTCAGCGCATTGAACAGGGTAGTCTTACCGCAGTTGGGGTTGCCCGCCAACGCGATCTTGATTTGTTTTTCCATATGTCTCTCCTTTCGGTTAGTTTAACTTAACCATGACTCACAAAAATCACTCGACCTCGATCATCTCGGTATCCGCCTTGCGCAGGCTCAGCTCATAGCCGCGGACAGTGACCTCCATAGGGTCGCCCAGAGGCGCTACCTTGCGGACGTAAACTTCCACGCCCTTGGTGATGCCCATGTCCATGATCCGGCGCTTGACGGGGCCTTCGCCGTGGAGCTTTACGACTTTGGCAGTCTCGCCGATCTTCACTTCACGTAACGTTTTCATTGTTGTTCTCTCCTTCTATGTGTTTTTTATGGACTGATTCATACCATGATCTTGCGGGCCATTTCCTCGCTGATGGCCACACGGGCCTCCTTCACCTTGACGATGATGTTGCCGCTCATGGACGCCACCACCGTGGCGGTCCCGCCGGCCACAAAGCCCAGATCCTCCAGATGCTTCTTGACCTCCGGAGAACCGCCCACCTTGAGGATCAGATTCTCCGTTCCCACATCTGCCAAAGCCAAAGGCATCATGTTATTCCCTCCGTTTTCTACGGTTAGTCTGCACTAACCTGTGTCTGAAAAAGAATGGCTGTCACTGCCGCCATTTATGCAGGAGGTTAGTGATATCTAACCAGCGGAGATAGTTTAGTACATCTAACCGCTTTTGTCAAGCCCCCTGTTATCAATTTTTTTCGCCCCTTGCAAATTTGGTTAAAGTGTGTTAGCGTATAGGTACTCTGAAACGGAACGTTGGTGAATTTTATGCAGATACTGAGGGCGTCTGAGGATTACCTGGAGGCCATGCTGATGATGCAGAAGGAGCACGGGTATGTCCGCTCCATCGACATCGCAGAGAAGCTGGGCGTGACGAAGCCCAGCGTGACGTATGCCACCAAGCGGCTGCGGGAGAACGGGTACATCACCATGGATAAGGACGGGCTCATCACCCTGACGGAGCAGGGGATGTCCATCGCCTCCAGCATGCTGGACCGGCACCAGACGCTGACCCGCTTCCTGATGGCGCTGGGCGTGGATCGGGAGACGGCGGAGGCCGATGCCTGCAAAATGGAGCACGACATCAGCCAGACCAGCTTCGAGGCCATCTGCCGCCATGCGCGGGACCACCTGTAAGAGATACGGAAAGACGCCTTTGCACGTGCAAAGGCGTCTTTTTTTGCGTTTACAGGGCCGCGAACACCACGACGCCCTTCTTTTTCAGCCAGCGGTACAGCCACACACAGGCCAGCAGTGTCAGCACGGCAAAGATGCCCATGTACGCCGCCGCGCCCAGACGCTGCCCCGCCAGCAGGAAGCCGAACAGCAGCACCAGCGCGTAGCCCCAGCCGCCCAGAAGGGTGATGGCCACGCAGGCGCTCTGCTTGATGGGCGCCAGCTCGCTGGTCCAGTGGAGGTGGGGCATCTTCAGGCCCAGCGTCAGTCCCAGCAGGGCTGAAAACACCACGAACAGCAGGGTCAGTACCGCCATCAGCGCTGTCTCCGCCACCGCCATGGGCAGCGCGATGACCGCGCATACCAGGCATACCAGCATCGGTATAGCCGTCAGCAGCAGCTGGAACCGCAGCTTGGCCCGCAGCACCTGCCACGGCGTCACCGGCAGAGACTGGAGCAGCCACAGGCTCTTTCCCTCCAGGGACACGGAGGGCGCCGCCATGTCGTTCATGGCCGCCAGCATACACAGCGCCGCCGTCAGCATCACCGACAGGTACGCTCCCGCCTCGGCCCCCAGAGCCGCGCCCAAAGCGGCGCGGATGTCGGGCCCCTTCCACAGCAGGGTGAAGCCCGCCAGCGGCATCAGCAGGACGCCCATCCCGCAGTTGAGCATGTAGTTGGGGCTGGCGGTGAAGCGGCGCAGCTCCTTGCTCAGCAGCGCCGACGACACGGAGCGGCGCACCGCCGCCCTCTCCCGATAGGCCCGTTTGGCCGACTGGCCGGTGGCGGTGGCGATCCGGATGAAGCTGCGGCGCAGCAGGACCCACAGTGCCGCAAACAGTGCCAGTATCACCGCCGAGACCGTCAGCATGGCCGTAATGTCGCCGGTGCCCACCCTGCCCAGCAGGTACAGCGGATAGGCCGCGCCCTTGATCCGTGCGCCGTAGACGGCGGCGCTGCGCAGCAGCTCCTGCAGCAGGTCCTCGGCTTTAAAATAGAAGAAGTAGTAAGCGCCGAAGAACACCAGCGACAGCACCACGGTGATGAAGCTCTTATTTTTCAGCTTCTGGCTGATCTTGGCCACCAGCCAGCCCAGCATACAGGACAGCGTCAATACGAACACGGACAGCAGGAATACCAGCAGCACGCCGCCGATCACGGCGGCGGTCGGTGCAGGCGTGGCCACCCAGTAGACGATGACCGCCGGCAGCATCACCACGCCGCTGTACATCAGGCCCATCAGGTACACGCCCAGCAGGCGGGATGCCATCAGGGTGTTGACGGGGATGGGCATGCTCAACAGCAGGTCGTTGTCCTTGGCCAGATACAGCCCGGAGTAGGTGTTGAACACGCTGCCGAAGGCGCCCAGCAGCGTGGCCAGCAGGGCCATCAGCGCGAAGTACAGCCAGTCCAGACCCGCGGCGGTCAGCGGCGTACACAGAGCCGCGGACAGGACCGTGAACATGCCGCCCAGGATCACCACCATCAGCACCGCGAACAGCACGATGTAGGCGGCCACTGCCGCCTTGGAACGGGCCTTGTTGGTCTTGGGGTTATAGAAATAGTTGCGGAAGATCTCCGTCAGCTGCTTTTTCAGAAGGACGCTCAGCATGTCTCGTCCTCCAGTTCCAGGAACACCTGCTCCAGAGAGTCGTCACCCTTGACCTCCTCCATGGTGCCGGAGCGGATGAGGCGGCCGCCCTTGATGATGGCCACCTTGTCGCAAAGCTTCTCCGCCACCTCCAGCACGTGGGTGGAGAAGAAGATGGCCCCGCCCTGATCGCACAGCTCCCGCATCATGCCCTTCAGCAGGTGGGACGCCTTGGGATCCAGACCCACGAAGGGCTCATCCATAATAACGAGTCTGGGCCGGTGCAGCCAGGCGGCGATAATAGCCAGCTTCTGCTTCATGCCGTGGGAATAGGCAGCAATGGGCTGGGCCAGGTCGTCTGTCAGTTCGAACCGCGCCGCGTAGTCGCGGATGCGGGCCTGCCGGTCTGCCGCGCTGACGCCGAAGATGTCGGCGATAAAGTTCAGGTATCTGATGCCGCTCATGAACTCGTAGAGGTCGGGGTTGTCGGGGATATACGCCAGTTCCCGCTTGCAGGCCAGCGGCTCAGTCTGGATGGAGCGGCCGTTGATGGTGATGGTCCCCTCATCGAAGGGCAGGATGCCCACCGCCGCCTTCAGCGTGGTGGTCTTACCGGCGCCGTTGTGGCCGATGAAGCCGTAGATCTCCCCCGCCTGGATGTGCAGGCTCAGATCATCTACGGCTTTCTTATCGCCGTAAGTTTTGGTCAGGTGCTGGATCTTCAGCATAATACTCTCCTCTGTGCCGCGCCGCCAACGGGCGCGGACGGTCCAATGGGTGGTCGCATACGAATTTATTATACGGGCTGTCCCCTGCCCTGTCAACACAGTGGGCAGGAAAAGCGGTGCGCTCCCTGGAAACGGAAGCGCACCGCCGCGTTATGCCTTGACGGGGAACGTGACGCGGATCTCCGTGCCCTTTCCCAGCTCGCTTTTCAGTTCGATGACGCCGTGGTGATACTGGACGGCGTGCTTCACGATGGACAGCCCCAGGCCCGTGCCGCCGGATGCTTTGGAATGGCTCTTGTCCACGCGGTAGAACCGCTCGAACACACGATCCTGCTGGTCGGCGGGGATGCCGATGCCCGTATCCCGCACCATGACGGCGGCGGTACCGCCGGTACACGATACCGACAAGTCCACGCGGCCGCCGGTAACGTTGTACTTAATGGCATTGTCGCACAGGTTATACACGATCTCGTACAGCAGGCGGCGCACGCCCTCCAGCTCCGCCGGCTGACCTTCCACCGTGACGGTCACGTCACGGGCCGCCGCCGCAGTCTGGAGATTCTCCGCAGCCTCCCGCGTCACCTCCAGCAGGTCCACGGTCTCCGTTGGCATGGGCTCTCCCTCGTCCAGCTGGGACAGGCGGATGATGTCGCCGATCAGCGTCACCAGACGCTGGGCCTCGGAGCGGATATGTCCCACAAAGCGGGGCACGTCCTCCTGCTTCACCATGCCGTTTTCCAGCAGCTCCGCGCTGCCGATGATACCCTGCAAGGGTGTTTTCAGCTCGTGGGAAACGTTGGCGGTGAACTCCCGCCGGTTCTGCTCGGCAAAGGCGCGCTCCGTCACGTCGAACACCAGCAGCACCGTGCCCGCTGTACGGCCCTCCGTCTGGATGCGGCTGATGTCGAATTGATACTCTCTGCCGCCGCGCCGGCCGCGGAACTCGCTGTGGCCCTCCTGCGCCGCAGTGCGCAGACCGTCGCTGAGGGATACATCGCGGTCCACCGTCAGGATATCCTGACCCACACAGGCGTTGTCGGTGCCCAGCAGGCGCTGGGCCGCCGGGTTGATGCTGAGGATGGCGCCGTTCTCGTCCAGCAGCACCAGGCCCTCGTTCATGCTGCCGGTGATCTGCTGGAATTCCTCGGCCCGCTGCTTCAGTTCGTCCATCTGCCGGTCGATCTGGCGGCGCTGGTGCTCCATCCGCCGCAGCAGGGGCGCCAGCTCCTCATAGGTATCGTTCTCCAGAGGGTTCTCCAGATCCAGACGGTTCAGAGGCTCGGTGATCCGCTTGGCCAGCCGTCCGGCCAGCACGCCGGACAGGATCAGCACCGCGATGACCAGCAGCAGCAGCGGCTGCAGCATATTCAGCATCAGCACACCCGCCGTCACGCGGACGGAGGACAGGCGCAGCACCGTGCCATCCGGCAGGAGCTTGGCGTAGTACACCGTCTTTTGCAGCAGGGTACTGCTGTACCGGCTGCTCTCTCCCTCGCCGTAGGCCAGGGCCTGCCGCACCTCCTGCCGCTGGGCGTGGTTCTCCATGGCGGAGGCATCCGCCTGGGTGTCGAACAGCACGCTGCCGTCCGCCGCCACCCAGGTAATACGGTACTGGTCGGACTTCAGCTGGCGGAGGTAGTCCTCACCGCTCTGGGTCACGCCCACTGCCGCCAGGCTCAGCTCGTCCCGCAGCTGGGACTCCTGTACGCGGCCAAAGTAGCTGTACAGCACGCCCATCACCAGTGCCAGCGCCGCCAGCAGCACCACCACGCCCACCAGCAGCGTGGACCGGAAAATGCGTCTTGTCATGGTATTGTTCACAGCTGCGCCCTCCATCGGTAGCCCACGCTGCGCACCGTCTCGATATGCTCGCCATAGGCCCCCAGCTTCTGCCGCAGGGTGCGGATGTGCATGTCGATGGTGCGGCTCTCGCCGCAGAAGTCCATGCCCCACACCTGCTCCATCAGCTGGTCGCGGGTAAAGGCCGTACCCATGTGGGACAGGAACAGCCGCAGCAGCTGGAACTCCTTGTACGTCAGCTCCACCCGCACGCCGTCAGCGGTGACGGTGTGCTCCTTGGTATCCACGGCAAGGCCGCCGCAGCGCAGTACCTGCTGCTGTACCGGCCTGCACCGGCGCAGCACCGCCTTGACACGGGACACCAGCTCCATGACGCCGAAGGGCTTGGTCAGGTAGTCGTCCGCTCCCAGATCCAGCCCCAGTATTTTGTCATACTCCGCGCCCTTGGCCGTGGCCATGATGACGGGGATATCCCGCAGGGCGGGGTCGGCCTTCATGCGGCGCAGCAGCTGGATGCCGTCGATCTCCGGCAGCATCACGTCCAGCACCACCAGCTCCGGCCGGTCCTTCTCCAGCGCCGCCCAGAAGGCCGCGCCATCGGCAAAGCCCTCCGCGGAAAAGCCCGTGGAGTTCAGTGCGTATACTTCGATATCCCGAATACTGGCGTCGTCCTCCACGCACCAGATCATGGGTCATCCCTCCTTGTGTACGCCGGTGACGGAGAACTCCACCCACTCGGCGATATTTGTGGCATGGTCGCCGATGCGCTCCAGATACTTGGCGATCATCAGCAGATCCAGGGCCGTGCCGCCCTCCGCCGGATCGTTGGTGATGCGGTGGATCAGCGCCTGCTTGACCTGTTCGAAGTAGTCGTCCACCGTGTCGTCGTGGGCGATGACCTGCTCCGCCAGCTCCACATCCTGCCGCACATAGGCGTCCACGCTGTCGCTGACCATGCCGATGGCAGCCTCCGCCATCTTCTGCAGCAGCACGTGGCTCTCCGCCGGTACGTCCGCCAGATACAGCACGATCTCGGCGATGTCGTCGGCCTGATCGCCGATGCGCTCCATGTCCGTGATCATCTTCAGGGCCGCGGAGATGCGGCGCAGGTCGCCGGCCACCGGCTGCTGATGCAGCAGCAGCCGCAGACACAGGTTCTCGATGTCTCGCTCCTTCCGGTCGATCTCCCGATCCAGCGGCGGCACCTGCTGGGCCAGCGCCTTATCCCCTGTGGTCAGGGCCTTGGCGGCCAGCGCGATCACGCGCTCGCACAGCGCGCCCATCTCGATCAGCTCCCGATGCAGCTGGGCCAGCTGCTCATCAAAGCGGCTCCTCATCATCCAAACCTCCCCGTGATGTAATCCTCGGTCTTTTTCTGGGACGGCGTGGAGAATATGCGCTCCGTGTCGTCGTACTCGATCAGCTCACCCAGCAGGAAAAACGCGGTACGGTCCGAAATACGCAGCGCCTGCTGCATATTGTGTGTGACGATGACAATAGTGTACTGTTTTTTCAGCTCAATTGCAAGCTCCTCTATTTTCGATGTGGAGATGGGGTCCAGCGCCGACGTGGGCTCATCCATCAGCAGTACCTGCGGCTCCACCGCCAGCGCCCGGGCGATACACAGGCGCTGCTGCTGGCCGCCGGAGAGGCCCAGTGCGTTTTTCTTCAGTCGGTCCTTCACCTCGTCCCAGATGGCCGCCGACCGCAGGGACTGCTCCACGATCTCATCCAGCTTGGCCCGGTTGCGCACGCCATGGGTGCGGGGGCCATAGGCTACGTTGTCATAGATGCTCATGGGGAACGGGTTGGGCTTCTGGAACACCATGCCCACCTGCCGCCGCAGCTCATTGACATCCACATCCGCGGCGAAAATGTCCTTTCCGTCATAGCGCACCGTACCCTCGATGCGCACACCGGGCACCAGATCGTTCATCCGGTCCAGCGTCTTGAGGAACGTGGACTTGCCGCAGCCGGACGGCCCGATCAGGGCCGTGATGCTCTTTTCCGGTATCTCCATGCTCACATGGTGCAGCGCCTGGGTACTGCCGTACCACAGGTTCAGATCCTCCACCGTGATGATATCGCTCATAGGCTCCTCCGTTTCTTGAAATAGCGTCCCGTCAGGCTGGCCGCCAGATCGATGAGCAGCGCCAGCGCCATCAGGATGGCGGCGATGGCGAAGGCCACATCGAACTCACCCTGCTCCTTGGCGTAGACGTACAGTGCCACCGACAGCGTAGCGCCTGCGCCCTGCAGCGTTTCGCTCAGACTGCCGTACAGCGCGTGGGCGAAGCCTGCGGTATAGAGAAGCGCCGCCGTCTCGCCCAGAATGCGGCCCACCGCCAGGATGCAGCCGGTGATGACGCCGTCCACGCAGCCCGGCAGCACCACCGTCCGGATGGTACGCCACTTCCCTGCTCCCAGGCCGAATGCGCCCTCGCGGTAGCTCTGTGGTACGGTCTTCAGGCTCTCCTGCGTGGTGCGCATGATGGTGGGCAGGTTCATGATCACCAGCGTCATCGCGCCGGCGATCAGGGATTTCTTCATACCCAGAAACTGACAGAAGAACATCTGGCCCACCAGACCGTAGATGATGGACGGGATACCGGACAGCGTCTCCGCCGCGTACTCAATGACCGCCACCAGCTTCCGGTTGCCCGCGTACTCCGTCAGGTACACCGCCGCGCACACACCTACCGGCAGGACGATCAGCAGCGTGGTCAGCACCATGCAGACGGTGCTGATGATGTCCGGCAGGATGCCGATGGTGTCGTCCAGATAGCTGGGCTTGGTGCGCAGCAGCTGACACGACAGGTTTGGCACACCCTTGGCCAGCACGTAGATGATGAGGAACGCCGCCAGCGCGCAGGTGATGACCGCGCACAGCACCATCAGTCCCCGCATCACAGCGCCCCAGACCCTGCGGCGGGCGGTAAAATTCGTCTTGTCCATGTCTTACTTCTCCTTACTGCGCTTCAGGAAGAAATTCAGCGCCGCGTTGATGAGCATGATGAACAGGAACAGCACCAGCGCGATGGAAAACAGCGCCTGCCGCTGCAGGCCCGCCGCCGCGTACCCCATCTCGCTGGCCACGGCGGTGGTCAGGAACCGCACGCTCTCAAACAGCTTCGGCATATTGGGCACGTTGCCGGACACCATCATCACGGCCATGGCCTCGCCGATGGCGCGGCCCACACCCAGCACCACCGCTGCCGCGATACCGCTGCGGGCGGCGGGGACGGACACCTTGAACCATGTCTCCGTGGCCGTGGCGCCCAACGCCAGCGATGCGTCCTCGTACTCCCGCGGCACCGCCTCCAGTGCCGTCATGGCCACGTTGATGACGGACGGCAGGATCATGATGGCCAGCACGATGATGGCCGCCAGCAGACCGGAGCCGTCAGGAATGTGGAATAGCTTCCGGATGCCCGGCACCAGCACCAGCATGCCCACCAGGCCGTACACCACCGACGGGATCCCCGCCAGCAGGCTCACCGCCGAGGACACCACCGCTTTCAGACGCGGCGGCGCCATTTTCGCTAGAAACACGGCTGTCATGAATCCCACCGGTACGCCCAGCAGGATGGCCCCTGCCGTGCCGTACACGCTGGTGAGGATGAAAGACAGGATGCCGAACCGGGGCGTGGCCGCGTTGGAATCCCACACCTTGCCGAACAGGAACTTCACCAGTCCGATCTCCCGAATAGCGGGGATGCCGGAAATGATGAGGTAGACTGAGATCAGCAGCACACAGCCCACCGTTACCAGACCCATCAGCAGGAACCAGCCGTGTATGGCGTGTTCCAGAACTCGTTTTGCTTTCATGTGCGTACCTCCGCATACGGGGCAAGGCGGCGCCCGTCGCCGAGCGTCGCCTGCCGCGCCTTACTTTCAGTTGGCCGCTACTGCGCCGGCCTTGGCGATGATGTCTGCCGCATCAGCGGAGGTGGCGTAGTCGAAGAAGGACTGTGCCGCAGCGGAGAGGGCCTTGCCCTCCACCGTCACCAGCACGAAGGGACGCTGCACCTGATAGCTGCCGTCCTTGACGGTGGTCTCGCCGGGGGTGACGCCGTCCACGCTCAGGGCCTTCACGCTGTCCTTGATGGCCGCCAGAGAGGCGTAGCCGATGGCGTCGGGGTTCTGGCTCACGGCGGTGATGACATCGCCGGTGGAGGTCAGCTCCTGACGGTACTGGCACTTATCCTTGGTGCCGGTGATGGACTCGAAGCCGTCGCGGGTACCGCTGGCCGCCTCGCGGCCGATCAGAACCACCTCGGCATCGCTGCCGCCCACGTCCTTCCAGTTGGTGATCTCGCCGGTATACAGCTTGGCGATCTGCTCGATGCTCAGGTCGCTGACGGGGTTGTCAGGGTGGACGATGATGGCGATGCCATCGTAGGCCAGCACGGTTTCCTTCAGGCCGGCCGCCTTCTCCTCGTCCTTCAGGGCGCGGGAGGAAAGGCCGATGTCACAGGTGCCCTCCTGCACGGCGGTGATGCCTGCGCCGGAGCCGGTGGGATTGTAGTTGACGGTAACGTCCTTGTTGGCCGCCATGTAGGACTCGCTCAGCGCGCCGATGACCTTCTCCATGGAGGTGGAACCGTCGGTGGAGACGGTGCCGCTGACGGAGGCGGCAGGGGTATCGCTGGCGTCGCCGCCGTTGTCGTTGCTGCTGCTGTTGTTATCGGTCTGATTACCGCAGCCGGCCAGCAGAGCCAGCGCCATGACAGCGCTCAGTGCAAATGCAAGGATCTTTTTCATATTCGTACCTCGTTTCTTATTTGATTTCGGATGTCCCTTACAGTTCACAGAATACGGCGGGCAGGTAAAATGAAAAAGCGTCCTCGTGTAAAATCCACGTAAAATCGCCCATCCGGCCAAAAAAGGGCAGAAATATCCCCCATGCTGCTGCACGGGGGATGTTTTTTGTCCTTATACGCGGACGATGTAGCCGTCCTTTCTTTTTGCCGCTTCGTGAATGGCGCCCGCCGGATAGCCCAGCGCGATACTGCCGACGCCCCGCAGCGTTTCCGGAAGGCCCCATGCCTGTAAAAGCGCCTTGCCCTCTTCGCTGTCGAAAATCTCCCGCTCTCTGTGTACCCAAACGGAGCCCAGGCCCAGGGATGCGGCGGCCAGCATCATATTCTCCAGCACGCAGCTGCCGTCCTCCACAAAGGTATTGGCCGTGCCGTCCGCCAATACGAGGATGATGACCGGCGCTCCATAATAGGGGTCGGAGTCGCTGCCCAGCACCGCCGCGTTCAGCTCAGAGATCTTCTGGCGATAGCCCTCGGATGTCACGGCGATGATGGTCGGAGACTGGCGGCCTCGACCGGTGGGCGCGTAGGTCCCCGCCTCCAGCACCGCCTGCAGCAGCTCCTCCGGCACGGCATCGGAGCGATATGCGCGGACTGTCCTGCGGGACTTGATGGTTTGCAGCACTTCGTTTGTCATAAGCGTTCTCCTTTCCCTGCGGCAGCCGGATCCGGCCGCCGCCATCCTGTGTCGTTTCCCCGTGCAAAAAGCGCAGGGAGAGGCCCTGTTGCAAAGCCTCTCCCCTGCGTAATTTCATACGATCAGCGGCAATTACTTGCCCATGTTCATCTGAGCAGCGACCTCAGCGGCGAAGTCCTCCTGCTTCTTCTCGATGCCCTCGCCGGTCTGGAAACGCACGGCGTCCACGAACTTCACGGAGCCACCCAGCTTCTTGGCAGCGTCGGCCACATACTTCTCCACGGAGCCCTGGAAGATGTCGCTGCGGACGAACTCCATCTGCATCAGGCAGTTCTCCTCGTAGAACTTGTTCATCTTGCCCATGACGATCTTCTCCTTGACAGCCTCGGGCTTGGAGGCCATCTTGGGATCGGTGTCCATCAGAGCCAGCGCGATCT
>OJPW01001611.1_pt1 | contig 11791 bp, 10 predicted proteins | sample 1598571 | NCBI WGS metagenome assembly OJPW01 (sample SAMN03922493, study PRJEB24848) | human gut metagenome | isolation source: stool sample | host: Homo sapiens | place: Germany | collected 2011-05
TCCACAACAAGATACATTCCGTTGAAAAGGACAATTCCGGCGTTGAGGGGGCGCACAAATCCGAAGAACTGGCAGAGCGCGGCGCAAAGTACGGGGCGCGGAAAGTCAAGGAGGGCTACCACAGCCACAAGCTCAAACCCTACCGGGCGGCGGCAAAGGCAGAGAAAGCGGCGTTCAAGGCGAATGTGGATTTCCAGTACCATAAAGCCCTGCATGACAATCCGCAGATTGCGGGCAATCCCCTTTCCCGCTTCATGCAGAAGCAGCAAATCAAGCGGCAGTATGCAAAGTCGGCAAGGAAAGGCGGCGCAAAAACGGCGCAGAAAGCCGCAGAGAACACCCGCAAGGCGGCAAAAAAGACCGCCGAGGAAACAAAAAAGGCAATCGCTTTTGTAGGGCGGCACCCGGCGGGCGTATGTATCGCCGTTGCCGCGCTGCTCTTATTCATCATGGTATCGGCGGGGCTTTCCTCTTGCGGTTCCATGTTCTCCGGCTTGATGAACGGCATACTTGGGACTTCCTACACGTCGGAGGACAGCGACCTTGTGGCGACGGAGAACAATTACGCCGCAAAGGAAAACGAGCTTCAGCAGCAGATTGACAATATCGAAAGCACCCACCCCGGCTATGACGAATACCGCTATGACCTTGACAGTATCGGGCATAACCCCCATGAGTTAGCGTCCTACCTCACCGCCCTTTTGCAGACCTACACCCCGCAGAGCGCACAGGCAGAGCTAAATCGCGTCTTTGCCATGCAGTACACTTTGACGCTGACAGAAGAAACGGAAATCCGCTACCGCACAGAAACAAGCACAGACCCGGAAACAGGGGAAACGACCACCGAGGAAGTACCCTACGAGTACCATATCCTCAACGTGAAGCTGACGAACAAGCCCATTTCCGAGATTGCGGAGGAACTTCTAACGCCACAGCAGCTTGAAATGTACCGCGTCTATCTGGAAACAAGCGGAAACAAACCGCTGATTTTCGGCGGCGGCTCCCCCGATATGGGCGCGTCCGAGGATTTAAGCGGCGTACAGCTTGTAAACGGCACACGCCCCGGCAACACCGCCGTTGTAGACCTTGCGAAGCGGCAAGTCGGCAACGTGGGCGGGCGACCCTTTTGGAGCTGGTACGGATTTAACAGCCGCGTGGAATGGTGCGCCTGTTTCGTTTCATGGTGCTACAATCAAGCCGGAAAGAGCGAGCCGCGCTTTGCCGGGTGCCAGTCACAGGGCGTACCCTGGTTCCAGTCACGCGGGCAATGGGGCGCGAGGGGCTATGAGAATATCGCCCCCGGCGACGCTATCTTTTTCGACTGGGACGGGGACGGGAGCGCAGACCATGTAGGGCTTGTTATCGGAACGGACGGGGAGCGCGTCTATACCGTCGAGGGCAATTCCGGCGACGCCTGCAAGATAAAGAGCTACCCCGTCAATTACTCCTGTATCAAAGGCTATGGGCTGATGAACTGGAATTAACATATTTTTGAGCAAAGAAAGGAGAAATTTATTGATGGCTATGAACAAAATTGAACGTATCGACAAAGAGATTGCAAAGACCCGCGAGAAAATCACCGAGTACCAGAACAGATTAAGGGGGCTTGAAGCGCAGAAAACCGAAGCGGAAAACCTGCAAATCGTACAGCTTGTGCGCTCCATGCGCCTTTCCCCGCATGAGCTTTCCGCTATGCTTTCCGGGGGCGGTATTCCGGGTATGGAAGCCGCGCCGGGCTACCCCGCAGAACCCGCAGACCATGACACCGAAGAAATGGAGGACACCGAGAATGAATAAGAAAATCCTTAGAACCTTGACCGCACTTTGCGCCGCCCTTGTACTTATGGGCGGCTTTTCCGTCACCGCTTTTGCACAGACCCCGGAGGGAGAGGACGACACCAACGACAGCGGCGTTGTCTACGAGGAACCCCAAAAGGAAGAACCCCTTACCCCGGACGGGAACGCGACCCTTGTAGACGATTTCGGCGGCAACAAGCAGCTTATCACCGTAACGACCAAAAACGGCAATTACTTTTATATCCTCATTGACCGGGACGACGAGGGCGAGGACACCGTACATTTCCTTAATCAAGTGGACGAAGCCGACCTCTTAGCACTTATGGAGGACGGAAGCACCGAAGCAGCCCCGCCCGCCGTTTGCAGTTGCACCGATAAATGCGAAGCCGGAAAGGTAAATGTGAGCTGCCCTGTCTGCAAGGACAACATGACCGCTTGCAGCGGCAAGGAAGCGGAGCCGGAAACCGAGAAACCAACAGAGCAGCCCAAAGAGAAAGGCAATACAGGCGGGCTTGTGCTTTTCCTTGTCGTGGCACTTCTTGGCGGCGGGGGCGCGTTCTATTATTTTAAGTTTATGAAGCCAAAGCAGAACGTCAAGGGCGACACCGACCTTGAAGATTTCGATTTTGACGATTACGACGAGGACGAGGGGGACGGGCTTTCTGATGAAGAACAGGAGGACGAGGAAGCATGACGCTTTTCACCGAAAACCCTTTAGAAAAAATGATGGTACAAAGACCCACCGGGCGGCGTGACAGTGCGCCGCCCGTTCCAAAATCCCCGGCGTGTATGCGTTGCCCTTATAAGGCGCAATCCCCCTGTATCGGCTATTGTCTGAAACAGGCACAGGAGAAGAAGCACACCGCGCCGGAACGCTGAAAGGAGGATTTTTTCATGGCATTTAGACTTGTGATTGCAGAAAAGCCGAGCATGGCGCAGACTATCGCCGCCGCGCTTGGCATTAAGGGGAAACAGGACGGGTATATCGAGGGCGGCGGCTACCTCATTTCATGGTGCGTCGGGCATTTGGTACAGCTTGCGGAAGCTGCCGCCTACGGGGAGCAATATAAAAAATGGAGTTTTGACAGCTTACCCATTCTGCCGGAGGAATGGCAGTACGCCGTTGACCCGGACAAGGGGAAGCAATTCAAAACCATTAAAGAGCTTATGCACCGCGCCGACGTTTCCGAAGTGGTAAATGCGTGTGACGCGGGGCGCGAGGGTGAATTGATTTTCCGCTTTGTCTACGAAGCGGCGGGCTGCAAGAAGCCCATGCGCCGCTTGTGGATTTCCTCAATGGAGGACGGGGCGATTAAGGCGGGCTTTGCTTCCCTCAAAGACGGGCGGGAATACGACGCGCTCTTTGCGTCTGCCCTCTGCCGCGCAAAGGCTGACTGGCTTATCGGCATTAACGCCACCCGGCTTTTCTCCTGCCTGTATGGAAAGACCTTGAACGTGGGGCGCGTCCAGACCCCGACCTTAAAAATGCTCACCGACCGGGACGCGGCTATCTCCCATTTCCAGAAAGAAAAATATTATCATGTTCGCCTTGATTTATCCGGCGCGGACGCGGCAAGCGAAAGGATTTCGGACAAGGCAGAAGCCGACGCGCTGAAAGGGGCTTGCGAAGCGGGAAAGGCGGTATGCGTTTCCCTTACCAGAGAGAAGAAAACCGCAGCCCCGCCAAAGCTCTTTGACCTTACCTCTTTGCAGCGGGAAACGAACCGCATTTTCGGTTACACCGCAAAGCAGACCCTTGACCTTGCACAATCCCTTTATGAAAAGCGGCTCCTTACTTATCCGAGGACGGACAGCAGCTTTCTTACTGACGACATGGGCGGCACCGCAGCGGACATTATCGCGCTGCTTTGCGAAAAGCTCCCCTTTATGGCGGGCGCGGACTTCACGCCGGAGATTGCAAAGGTATTAGACAGCAAGAAAGTATCAGACCACCACGCAATCATTCCCACTATGGAGCTTGCAAAGGCTGACCCGGACGCGCTGCCGGAAAGCGAGAAGAATATCCTTACCCTTGCGGGGGCGCGTCTGCTTTTTGCCACCGCCGAGCCGCATATTTATGAAGCGGTTACGGCGGTTTTCTCATGCGCCGGGACAGACTTCACCGCAAGGGGAAAGACCGTACTTGCGGAGGGTTGGAAAGAGCTTGAACGCAGATACCGGGCGACGCTGAAAGATAAGCCCGAAGCAGAGGACGGGGAAAATGAGGGCGTGACGCTGCCGGAGCTTTCCGAGGGACAGAACTTTCCTAACCCCGCCGCAAAAGTAACGGAGCATACCACAACGCCGCCGAAGCCCCACAGCGAAGCGTCGCTTCTCTCTGCTATGGAGCGAGCCGGGAACGGGGACACCGACCCGGACGCGGAACGCCGGGGGCTTGGCACTCCCGCCACCCGCGCCGCCGTCATTGAAAAACTGGTAAAGGGCGGCTTTGCAGAGCGCAAGGGGAAGCAGCTTATCCCCACGCAGAACGGAGCCGCCCTTATATCAGTCTTGCCGGATATGCTCACTTCCCCGCAGCTTACCGCAGAATGGGAAAACAATCTGACGCAGATAGCAAAGGGAGCCGCAGACCCCGGCGAATTTCTGTCCGGCATTGAAGCTATGGCGCGGGAGCTTGTGCAGACACACGCCGCAGCACTGGACGGGAAAAAGGATTTGTTCCGGGAGGAAAAGCCCTCTGTCGGCAAATGCCCCCGTTGCGGTTCCCCCGTCCATGAGGGGAAGAAAAACTATTATTGCAGCAACAAAGAATGTGCCTTTGTCATGTGGAAGAATGACCGCTTTTTCGAGGAACGCAAGACCGCTTTTTCCGCGAAGATTGCCGCCGCGCTCCTTAAATCCGGCAAAGTGAATGTGAAGAAGCTCTATTCCCCGAAAACAGGCAAGACCTATGACGGAACTATCGTTCTGGCTGACACTGGCGGGAAATACGTCAACTACCGTATCGAAGTACAGAAGAACTAAAAACTTGAATAGCAAGCATAGGAAGCGGGTACCCACTTCCGTAAATCCCCGTTGCGACGCTGACGCGCCGGACGGGGATTTTGCTTGTTGGGAAGTTTCCCAAACCCTCTTTTGCGGAGGGCTTCACCCTCTAAAAATTTTTGAGAAATCTTTGGCAGAAATGCGGGCGTACCCGTAGTAGACCATGCAGCCCAAAAATGCAGCTTGTGACGCTGCCCCAAAGAAAGGAGGTTTTTCACTATGGCAAGTTTACGGGACACCGTAAAGGACTATCAAGACGAGCTTAGGGACGGTATCGCATGGGTGGCGTTCTGGAAACAGGGGCGTTCATGGAACGCGGAATATTTTCATCTTGATATGGACGACACCCTCTACCCGGAGGACAGGAGCCGGTTAGAGGAAATCAAAAGCACCGACCCCGCCGCCGTTATCCTAAACGGCTATTACTGCGGGCATTTAGGCGAGGACATGAGCCTTGACGAGCTGACCGCCGGAGTGCGCTACCACTACGAAAACAGCATGAACGACATTGACGGTTTTATCGGGGCGCATGACGACAGGCTTCCCCCGGAGGTTATCGAGGAAGCGAGGGCAGCCGCCCATGAAGCGGGGCTTCCCTTTTCCGAAAAGCCCTACCGGGACGGAGAGGATTTTAACCCCTATGTATTTGACGGGAGCATGAGCATTGAGGATTTTGAGCTTATGCACCGCATGATTGAAAAAGAAAGGAGCGAACAAATGGCAGAACCGATTTTAAGCGGCTATCTTTCCAATCTTGGGAAGTACACCGAGGGCAGACCCGCGGGCGAATGGGTGACGTTCCCCACGACTGCCGAACATCTGAAAGAAGTCTTTGACCGTATCGGGATTGACTTCAAGCACTATGAGGAATGGCATTTCACAGAATTTCAATCCACTATCCCCGGCTTGACGGAGCATTTAAGCGAGTATTCCCACCCCGACGAGCTGAACTATTTAGGGAAGCTCTTGGAAATGCAGTTTGACGACGACCGGGAGAAATTCATTGCAGCCATTGAATACGGCGACCATGCCGACAGCTTACAGGACATCATCAACCTTGCACAAAACCTTGACTGCTACTGGATTTATCCGTCCGTCCACAATGAAGAAGAATACGGGCGTTATCTGGTTGATGAACTGGAAGAACCCGAACTGCCCGAAGAAGCGAAAAAGTATTTCATGTATGAGGAATACGGGCGCGACGCTTCCATTAACGACGACGGTATGTTTACCGAAAAGGGCTATATCTACAACAACCGCAACACCTTTACAGAATGGTACGACGGGCGCGACGTTCCACAGGAATACCGGGTAACGCCGCAGCCCCCGCAGCGGTCACGCCCCGACCCGGAAAAAGCAGATTTTGACGCAGCCGCGCCGGGGCAGAGAACCGCGCAGACCGCAGAGCAGCCACAGGAGCCGCGCCCGGTTATCCCTATCGTGCTGACGAGCGAGAAGCCCGCCGAGAAATTAAAAGAGATTACCGACCGTCTGGAACAGGGTATTGCGGAACTCTTTGACAGCGAGCGTTACCGGGAATATCTGAAAGTCATGTCAAAATTCCATAATTACAGCTTCCGAAACACCGTCCTTATCGCCATGCAGAAGCCGGACGCTTCCCTTGTGGCGGGCTTTTCCGCTTGGAAGAATAACTTTGAGCGAAACGTGATGAAAGGGCAAAAGGGAATTAAAATCATTGCCCCGTCGCCCTATAAAATCAAACAGGAAATGCAGAAAATCGACCCGCACACGCAGAAGCCCGTTATCGGCAAGGACGGGAAGCCCGTCACCGAGGAAAAGGAAGTCACCATACCCGCCTACAAGGTGGTATCCGTCTTTGACGTTTCCCAGACCGAGGGAAAGGAGCTGCCGGATATTGCCGTTGACGAGCTGACGGGCGACGTTGACCGCTACAAGGATTTTTTCGCAGCCCTTGAAAAGACTTCCCCCGTTCCTATCGCCTTTGAGAATATCGAGGGCGGCTCTCATGGCTACTACCACTTGGAGGACAAGCGCATTGCTATCAACGAGGGCATGAGCGAATTACAGACCTTAAAGACCGCCATTCACGAAATCGCCCATGCGAAGCTGCACGACATTGACCTCAACGCGCCAAAGGACGAGCAGCAGCCCCACGTTGACCGCCGCACCCGCGAAGTCGAAGCGGAAAGCGTCGCCTATACTGTCTGCCAACATTACGGGCTTGACACGTCGGACTACTCTTTCGGCTATGTCGCCGGGTGGAGCAGCGGGCGGGAGCTGTCCGAGCTGAAAAGCTCCCTTGAAACGATACGCAGCGCAGCCGCCGAGATTATCAATTCCATAGACGAAAATCTTGCGGAGCTGCAAAAGGCACAGGACAAGGAGCAGACCGCCGGACAGGAGCAGCCCACCAGAGAGGAAAAGGCAGCCCCGAAAGAACAGCCGCAGCCGGAAGCCCCGGCAAAGGCAGATACAGCCGGGAAAGAGAAGCCGGAAGCAGCCGCACCGGGAAAATCCGGCGCACAGGAAAAGGCGGGCGCAGCCCCGAAAGAAGCCTTTACCCCGGAAACGATTTACAAGATGCGCCGGAACCCTTACGGCGACAGCCCGGAAAACAGCCACCTCTTGCAAGCCTATGTGACACAGGAGAACGGGCGGGCGAAAATGGGCGACGTGCTTTATACGGGAACGCCGGAGAAATGCCGCGAGCTTATGGGGCAGCTCAAAAGCGGCGGGCTGACCGAGGGCGACGTAAAGCAGCTTTACGCAAAGGCACAGGAAACGGCGCAGACCGCCGGACAGGACAAAGACACCTTTTCCATTTACCAGATAAAAGGCGGGGACGAAACAAGGGATTTCCGCTTTGAGCCATACGACCGCCTGCAGGCGGCGGGAAATGTGGTTGACAGGGCGAACTATGAGCTTGTCTATTCCGCGCCCCTTGCGCCGGAAACTTCCCTTGAAGATATTTACACCCGTTTCAATATCGACCACCCCAAAGATTTTAAGGGACACAGCCTTTCCGTTTCGGACGTGGTAGTGCTTCATCAGGACGGACAGGACGCGGCGCATTTCGTTGACAGTGTAGGTTTTCGGGAAGTGCCGGAGTTTTTACAGGAGCAAAAGCAGCTTACCCCGGACGACTTGGAAACGGGCGAAACTGTCAAGACACCGAGGGGGACTTTCCATGTGACCGCCATGAGCCGGGAGCAGATAGAAGCCGCCGGATATGGCTTTCACCACCAGTCGGACGACGGAAAGTATCTGATTATGGGGAATGGGACGCGGGCGTTTGCCGTTGCCGCAGAACAGGCGCAGCGGGACAATCCCTTGAAAACCGCCGAGCAGACCACAGAGCAGAACGGGAACATGATTGACGGTATCATCAACAACACCCCCACCGTTGACGAACTGGAAGCAAAGGTAAAGGCGGGCGAGCAGATTTCCCTTGTTGACCTGGCTAACGCTGTCAAAGCCGACAAGGAGCGCGGCAAGGGAGCGAAGCCGGAAAAAAAGCCCTCTATCCGGGCGCAGCTTAGAGCCGACAAGGAAAAGGCGCAGAAGAAAAACGCAAAGCAGAAGTCACAGGACTTGGAAAGGAGCTGACCCATGCCGGAACAGAGTAAATTTGAAAACGTGGATTTGTTCGCTTCCCTTGAAGCGATTATGAAGCAGAACACAGGCTTTTACCAGAGCGACTTAGACATTGACAAAGAGATTATCGCAAAGGCGGCGGCAAGCCCCAACAGGGAGGACAAGACCCTTTTGTGGTTCTGCCGCCCGTCCGGGACGCACTGTTTCCGGGAGCGCGACGTTTTCCTCAAAGACACCGCGCCCCACAACACATGGCGTTTCTACATGGAGCAGACAAGCGACCGCGTCCTTGCCTATGCAATCGAGCTGACGGGAAAGGAGCGCGGGAAAATTAAGGGCAATCTGTACGAACTGGACTACGCTAAACATTATGAGCGCGTCAAGGAAAAGGAACTGCCCGCCGATACGGTGAAGCTGATTTATGAGCGAGGGGAAAGGGAGATACCCGCCGGACGGTTCTTCAACGGCAACCCAGACCCGCAGCTTGGGAAGTTTGAACGCTTTGAAGCCCTACCCGACGACCCGGACGCGCTGCAATCACTCTTACAGGAAGAACGGCGCAGCCGGGAGCAGCTTCCACCGGGGGACTTCAAGGCGCATATCACAGCCTTGCGGGACGGGCTGATTGAAACGGAAGCGCGGCGCATTGTGCGGGAAATGAAGCGGCACTATGAGCCGAATAGCCCGAACAAGACCCATTTCATGGCAGAGCTTTCCCCGGCGTTCATGCGGCTTGCAGCCACAAAGGACACTGACCGCCTTTTCTCCATGCTGCCCTACAAGACCCTTTCCTTTTCCAAAATCGAGGGCAGACATGGGACGTATGCGCTGATTGACAAGGGGGAGAACCGGGACAGGGAGATAAGGAAGCCCCGCCCCTCTATCCGGGCGCAGCTTAAAGCAGACAAGGCAAAGACCGCCCCGAAAAAGGCGGCGGCAAAAACAAAAAATCACGATATGGAGGTATGAGCATGATTAGACTGACTGTTGAAGAAACAAACCTTTTGAGCATTTACAACGAGGGCGGCAAGCGGGCTTTGATTGAGAATGTCAACGCCGCGCTGCCCTACATGGACGCGGATATGCGGGAGCTTGCAAAGCGCACCCTTTCCAAAGTGGACGCTTTGACCGAAGCGGAATTTGCAGAGCTTCCCATTTACGCCGCTGATGAAGTATGAACGGGGTTAAGCGGCTGACGCCGCCCCAGAGCCGGAAAGTCAACGCCCTTGTGCGCCGGACGTGCTGCAATTATGATAACGGGAACTGTATCTTACTGGACGACGGGGACGAGTGCGTATGTCCGCAGCTCATTTCCTATTCGCTTCTCTGCAAGTGGTTCCGGGTTGCGGTGCTTCCCGCCGACAGGCTGCTCTATGCGGAGCTTTACCAGACAGGGGATAAGAAGAAATGTACCGAGTGCGGCGCGTTCTTTGCGTCAACCTCTAACAGTGTCAAATACTGCCCCGTCTGCCGGAAGCGTATCACCCGCAGACAAGCCGCCGAGCGCATGAGGAAAAGACGCACCCCTGTTACGCAGTAGGCGCGGAAAATCCCTTGATTTACAGGGCTTTCCGGGCGTGAAAATCGGATAGGCGATACTTTATACCTTTATCCCCGAAAATGGCGTTCTACTGCGTAACATTCACGAAAACAGCACCCATAAAAAGACAGGGCGCGGAAGTCATATACCGGCTTCCGCGTCCTGTTCTTTTTTTGCCTATCTGACATTTCCCTTTTCCATTTCTTCAAGTGGGAACTGCGGGAGGGCTTCTATCAGCTTCTTTGTGATAGACTGGCGCATATCTTCGTTGATTTCCTGTTTCGTGCTTCCGTCCGGCTGTCTGACCGCTACCGTCGATAGCCTGTCGATTTCGTCCTTGTAGCACTCCACGACTTTCTCCACCGCCCATTTTTCCCCGGCAACGGCGGCGCGTATGGTTTCATATTCCGGCATTTTCTGGTTTTCCATGCTTCAACGCTCCTGTCTGTATTTGATAGCCTTATCATAGCACAGCGGCGGGGATTTTGCTATCCTTATCCGCGCTCTGTTCCCTTTTCACGTTCCGGCTGCCTGTCTGCCTGTAAAATGCTGTCAATGTTCTGCTTGATAATATCATATTCCCGGACTTTCTTTTTCAGCTTCCCATAGTCGGCGTAAAGGGCTTCTTTCTGCGCTTGGAGGGCTTCATACTCCGATTGCAGCGCGGCAAGGTTCGGGAGCTTTGCAATGCCCGCCGCTTTCAACGACCTTGCGGCGGCTTCATGTAGGATAATCGCCTGTTCCTGTCCGGCGCGGTACTTCTCCCTGTTCCTTGCCTTGCGGTATGCGTCATAGACGGGCTTTGTCTTTTGGTAGGTGGAAACATTCTTGATAAGCACCGCCATGTCCGCAAGCCGCTTTTCCGCGTTCTTCAATGCGTCTGCCGCCTGTCCGCTTTCCGCTGACATTTCCTCAATCCGGCTGACTAAATCCGCGTACTGTTCAATCTTGTGTTCCGTCAAGAAATTCATGGTTTTAGCTGCCTGTTTCAGATTGTGGATTTTCGCCCACTGTTCATAGCCCTTACTCTGCGCCGCCTTGATACTGTTCTCAATGTCGATAAGCAGCGAAACGCCGCGCTGCTCTCTGGGGGCTTTCGCCGCCTTTGCCCGTCTGCCCGCTATCCGTTCCCTTATGGCTTCCTCTGTATAGTCTGCGCCGAGGGTTTTTAGGCGGGTGAAGCGTTCCTGTCCGGGGGCGCGGCATGAAACATATTTCCCCGGCTTTATCTCATAGCCCGCCGCCTGTAACCGCGTTAGCAATTCCTCAAAACTGGAAACTTGGGGGATAAGCGCGTCAACGGCAATCTTTAGCTTGCCTTTCCAACTTGTACCCGTCTTTTCTGCCTGGTACTCCGCATAGCTCTTTCCCTTGCTGCCCTTGCCGGGGACGACGACGGACAAGCCATTTTCCCGGCACAGCTTGTCGCTCATGTTCCGTATGCCGTAATAGCTCCTTTTGTTGGAATTGTATTTGTGATGGTCTACAAAATTCACCGCGCAAAAAATGACGTGGTTATGGATATGCCCCTTGTCAATGTGCGTCGTCACAACATATTCATGCTGCCCCTTTGTCACCGCGTCGGCAAGCTGCTTCCCGATTTCGTGGGCTTTCTCATAGTCCACTTCCCCCGGCGCAAAGGACTGTATCAAGTGAAAGGCTAAATTGCTGCCCTTATCCAGTGCTTGCGAGAGGGTATAGCCGAACTCAATGTCTGCCGTTTCATAGGAGCAGCCGAAAGAGGATATGAGCATTTTCCCGTCCGTCTTGTCCGGGTTTTCGATATAGTCAAGGGCTTTGCTTAGGGTGCTTTTAACAGGCTTAATCTTTGTAACCGCCATATCTCCGCAAGCACCCCCTTTATTTCCTCTA
>OJPW01001622.1_pt1 | contig 11697 bp, 15 predicted proteins | sample 1598571 | NCBI WGS metagenome assembly OJPW01 (sample SAMN03922493, study PRJEB24848) | human gut metagenome | isolation source: stool sample | host: Homo sapiens | place: Germany | collected 2011-05
GCCCTGCGGGCCGCCTTACCGCACATACTTTCCCCCTTATTTTACCCCAAATCCGCCCCCTTTGCAATGACCGTTTGTTGCGGCGGTCCGGCAGCCATGATAAAATAAAATAGGAAACAAAAATAGCGTCTTAGACCGGACAGCTTTGCCCAATGCGGAAAAACACGGCATTTCTCGCTTTGTGTCGTGTTAATCTCACCCACCCGGCGCTATACTCAGGACGAAAGGAGGCCCCCGCATGGATCAAATCAGGATCGGAGCGTTTCTCAAAGCGCTCCGTAAGGAAAAGGGATTGACGCGGGAGCAGCTGGCCGAAAAGCTGGCGGTTTCCGGCCGGACAGTCTCCCGCTGGGAAACCGGCAGCAATATGCCCGATATCGGTATGCTGGTCGTGCTCGCCGATTTTTATGGCGTCAGCATCCCGGAGCTTATCAATGGAGAAAGGAAAAGCGAGAATATGAATCAGGAAACAAGAGATACCGCCATCGCCATGGCGGAATATAGCCAGGTCACAGCAAAAAGCAGCAGGCGGAAAGTCATTGGCATTTTGTTTATAACATTTGGACTGTTTATCATCATATCGGCCCTGTCCATCTTTCCCAGCGAGAGCAGCTGGGGAAGCATCTACGCCACGCTGGGCAGCATTATTCTCATCGCCGGCATCTATCTTATCATCCGCCAGCTGGTCGCAAAGCGCGCTGTGCGCTTAAGTCTTGTCTTTGGCTGCGCCGTGCTGCTGTTCGGCGCCTTTACCCTGTCCGACTATATCGCCGTTACGCAGTTCCATCAGGTGCCGCGCTTCAGCTACGAAACAGTTTACGATTCCCGCCTCCCGGATCAACTGGTGCACAAAACCCTGTTCTTCACCGCCATCCAGCAGAATCCCGGCACCCCGCAGGAGCGGATCTATATCGCAAAATAAGGCCCCGTAAATAGGGACAGTCCCTACCTATGCCCTCTCCGCGGCTCCCTGCAAGCCGCAGCATACGGCCGCAGGCCAAACCGCCCTGCGGGCGGTTTCAGCGGGCTTCGCCCGCTGGCCCGGCTCCGCCGGGCGGCCTGCGGCCGCCCCCTTCCCCCGCGAACTTCCCCGCCCCCGATGGGCCGAAACCTTCAGCCTGCCGGCTAATCTCGCTTTTGGCGTCTCGCAGAAACCAAAGCCCCCTTTGTGTAAAGGGAGGCGGCGCGAAGCGCCGGAGGGATCGTTTTGGGACAGGCTGCAATTATTTCAAAATGACGGGTCGGTCACAGCTCCTCCTACCCAAGGGAGCCTCAGGGAGCCTTTTAGAATCTGCCATAACAGACTTTTTCAATACGCAAAAACCCCCGGCCATTGGACCGGGGGTTTACTCGCACTGTGGCTGCCCTGTGGAGAGGGGCAGGGAGGAAGGTCTTAGTCCTTCTTCAGGGAAATGGCGGCGGCGGAAACGCCGGTGATAACCACCAGAGCGGCCGCTACGCCTACGATGTCATTGGCACCGGTGGCAGGATTCTGGCTGCCGCCATTGCTGTTGGAGCCATTGGAGCCGCTGTTGCCGCTATTGCTGGTGGTGGTCGCGGTTAGTGCCTTATCGGTCACGATGACCGGGCCGGTCAGGGTGCCGCCAAAGCTCAGCAGACCAGTGCCCTCATTAAACTTGGCGCTCAGGCTCTGCAGGGAGCCGTCCTCGCGTACCATGTAGGCATTGTAGCCCTTGGCCATGCCGTCCACGGTGATCTCCGCCGGGCGGTTGATGATGACCTGCTCAGCGCCGTAGCCGTAGGAAGCCTTGATGGAAGCGCCGGCCTTGGTTAGGTTGTCGTTCAGCGCCTTCTGGGCGGCGGGGGACAGGGTGGTGTAATTCACGGTGCCAAAGTAGATCTTGTCGCCGGCCTTCAGGGGGACAGAAACAGTGACCTTGCCACCGTTATCCTCGGTGACGGACTGGTTCCAGCTGCCGCTGGTGATGTACTGGCCATCTACGGTGGCGGCCTTTACAGTATACAGGATCTTACCGGTCTTATCCATGTTGGCGACATTCAGTCCGCCCGCGCCAAATACGGCGTCGGCCTCATCAGCCTTGCGGCCGTAGTCGAAGCACATGGCCAGGATGTGGTCCTCGCTCTTGGCGTTCATGGGGCAGAAGTTGTCGCCCGGCTCCTTGGCGGAGAAGCTCGCCAACTCATCAAAGCTGGTAACATAGGTATAGTTGGTCACGCCGTTTACATCCTTCACATAGCTCACATTCAGCGCCGGAGCGGAAACACCGTAAACGGTGACCTTTACGCCGGAAATGATGATATCGGCATTGTTATCCAGTACAGAGGTCTCATTGGCCTTGGTGGTCACCACATACTTGTAGGTGGTCTCATCGGTCCGTACCCAGCCCTGGCTGGCGATGAGATCGCTGCCTACGGGGACGGTCAGGGTAACGGTATTCTTCTTGGGGTCAAAGCTGCCGTTGGTCTTGCCCCAGTTCTGGTCGGTCAGGCCCAGCTCTTCCTGGGTGAATACGATAGACTGTCCGGGCACGATGGACTGCATGTAGGTGTTATCGGCCGCGGAGGTGCCGCCGGGGTAGCCAGTCTGGTTCCCGGTGGAAACCGCAAACGCCATGGTGCACACCATCAGCACAGCCAGTGCCAGTGCAAATGCTTTTTTCATGGGTTACTCTCCTTTGGGTAAAAATCATTTTGGTTTGTGAAGACCCGGCGGCATGCTCCACATCTGTCCGCCCGGCTTCTGTGGCCCATTGTACCGGCCATCGCCCACTTCCACAAGATGGAGATTGTAACCAATTTGTCATTTTATGCGTTTTGCCGGTTTTGCGTCATTTTTTTTCTTCCCGGTTGCAAAAACGCCGAAATTTCTGGATTTTTCGCACCATTCTTCCCATTTTTACCCTCTGCCTCCCCGCTGCCAAAAGCTCCAGCAGCATCCAACTCAGCATAATTATTACACTTTGTAACCAACCGCGAAATTTGGGCGTTGGGCCGCAAACCTTCCGCTTGCCGCCCTCCGCCAGCTCCAGCAAGCCGCAGCATCGGGCGCAGCCCGTTCCGCCTTCGGCGGCACAAAGCAGGCTCCGCCTGCTTTCGGCGGCTTCGCCGCCGGGGCTGCGCCCGCCGCAAACCCTCTACCCTTTGCCCCCACCTTACATGTAGGCCGGGTCGGCCAGCACCAGCCGGGTCAGGCAGCCGCTCTCGGTGTAGATGATCTTCACTTGATAAGCTGCCATCAGCCGGTTGCCGCTTATTGTGGATTTCAGATAAATGGCCTGCCCGGGGGCGATGTTGTGCAGTCCCGGCACCGTTACCCTGGCGCTGTGCAGCCCCAGCTGGCCTTTCATCACCCGCCGGTAGGCGTCCAGCGCCGGGTTGCCGGTGTATTCCCCGGCCGGGATGATGTACCGGTTGCGCCGCACCTGCTGCTCGTTGCCAAAGGGATTGCTGTACAGCTGGGAATAGGCCCCGCCCGCATCCCGGTAAACAATGGTAGAAAGCGGGCTGCTCCGCCGGGTGATGTACTCCAGCGAGCAGTACCGCAGCACCCCGGTCTCGTTCACCGCGTTGCTGATAATAATGGGGTCATCGCCGGTCAGCGTCTTCACCACTATGGTGTTTGCGGCGGTGATGTGCGGCTCCCGGCCATACAGCCGGAAGCACAGGATACAGAAGGCCTCCCACACCGAATGCCCCTTCCCCAGCTGGAAGGTCGCCGCGCTGGCGGTGGTATTGGGCAGCGAAAGCCCGGTAAAACCCAGCGTTTTCAGCTCCGCGTTAAAGTAAGCTTGCGCCGTCAGGTTGGTGTAGGTCTTGGGCAGCGCTTCATTATCGCACAGCAGCGCCCCCGGCGTCCGGGCACTGATGCTGACAAACGCCCCGTTCCCATCCACCGAGCGTACGATCTCATCGCACAGCCCGGCAAACAGCGCGTCGGTGCCGTGCTTCACCTGAATTTTCGTCAGGTCGTCCAGCGGCCCCTCATGCGGCAGGGTGATATCCAGCTGCCACGCCGGGGAATCCCACGCCCTGGTGATGACCATGGAGCTGGGCTCCTTCAGGGAGATGGTCTCATTCCCCAGCGTCAGTCCCAGCAGCTCAATCGACATGTCGCTCCTCCTTCCCGGCCGTTTTTGGCCCCGGCCATCCCGGCGTATGGAATACCGCCCGGTTTCAGCGCGTCCTGTCGGGCTGCTATCGGCCCCGGCAGTCCACTCGGCCCGATTTGCTTCTTCCGCTCAGTCCACATAGCGTGTTCCCTCCCGGTCGGTGGAAGCGATCAGCTCGGTGAACTCCGCGGTGTACCGCAGCACCGTGCCATCTCCCTCCCCGGTATAGCTCAAGGCAGTGGGGAAGGCCACCACCACCCCCATCCCGGGAATGCGCAGATTACCGGCAGTGGCCTGCCACATCAGGGCCTCCAGGGCGGTGTACTGGGCCTTGGCGTTGGCCCCGTAAAATACTCCCTCCGCCCGGATGATCCGCCGGGCCAGCCCTAGGTTCTGGTGGATAGGCCCGTATTCCGGGCAGTGGGCGGTGGCTATGCGGGTCTCGGTGGTTACCGTTATCCTCTCCGGGTTGTGCGGAAAGGTGAAGGTCTTAAAGCTCATTGTCGTCATGGATGGTTCCTCCTCTCAGTACAGCGGCTCGCCGCAGCGGTCCATCTCCGGGGCCAGCCGCAGCTGGCGGCGCTGCAGGGCGCTCAGCTCAGTCTCCAGTGTGGCGGTATCCTGCAGGGGGATCTCCCGGATGACGGCCTTTTCCTCCAGCCGGGTGCTGCCCTCCCGGCGCAGGCTGGCCGCTGCCTCCGGCTCCCGGATGGCTGCGGTCACGGGCTTTGCTTCCTGGGCCATCATGCCCCACCTCCTTCTCCTGCCCGTCCCATGTGCGCGGAGCCCGGCCCCCGGCGGCGCCGCGGCAGCCTCCGGCTGCCGCCGCCATACGGCGGTCGGGCGCTTTCAGCGCCCCGCGGCGCCGCCGGGCCCTTACTCAGCAGCCGCTTCATCCCCGGTCACCTCCGTTCGGGCCTTGGCCGCCAGCGTGGCCCGCAGCCAGATCAACGGCCGGCGGGTCTCCTCCTCTATGGCGGTCCATTCGCAGCCGGTGTATTGCACCGTCTGCCCGTTTCTTGTAATTTTCACGGTAAAATTACTCATTGTATAAAAATCCGCGGGATTTTCCCATTTTATCTGCTCCAGCTGCAAAATATGCGTTACCGTGCCGGGCAGAAAGGTTAGCGGCTCGGTGCTGCCATAGGGCCGCACCGCCGTCACTGCCCGGCTGGATTTGACCTCATACCCGGCGGCGTGGGCCAGCACCGTGCCCCCCGCCTCAATGGTGATCCCCCCAAGGGAGTGGATAATCTGGTTCATGCCTCATCCTCCTCTTCGGGGGCCTCGGCCAGCGCGCAGCAGACCTTCAAAAGCCCCCGGCGGGCAAAGGCCCCGCACCCCCGGTCAAAGCCGATTTCGGCCCACTCCAGCCCGGTCACCCCGCAGGGGAAATCCCCCCGCAGCGTCAGTGCCGTGATGGCGTCGGTCAGGGTCTCCACCGCTTCCATGCTGTCCCGGTGCAGGGCGGTCAGCCGCAGGCCCACCTCCAGCAGCAGCGGAGTGCTGCCGGGCAGGGTGTCCTCGCTGCGCTTCACACTGTGGTCGTTCAGCACCAGGGTGGTCACCCCGGCGGCCAGCGGCCTTCTCACCGTCGGCATACTGTATAGGATCTCACACTCGCCCAGCAGCGGCAAAAGGTACACCGCCAGCTGCTGCCGCAGATCAAAAAGACTGGTTACTTGCATGCTGTCACCTGCCCAAAGTAGAATTTTCCGCCGCCCAGCTCCCCGGCGGCCGCCGCCAGATATTCCTCACACAGCGCCTTGGCCGCCGCCAGCGTGTCCTTATTCACCAGAGCCGCCGCCCCTACATGGGGCAGGCTGCTTCCGCTCATCTGCGCCAGGCACCAGCGGTAGTAGGCCAGCGCTGCCGCGGCACTGCCCAGGGGCTCCGCCGCGGGGAGGGCCGACCGCCGTTTGGCGGTCAGCTGCTCCATGGCGTCCCGGCAGTAGGGCAGGCAGGCTTGCAGTTCTTCCCCGGTCAGCCCGGAGAAAACCGCGAATTTTTGCAGGATCAGTTCGATATCCATGTTGCTGCCTCCTTCATTCTGTCGGTTTATCCGCGTTAGGCGGTTTTTAGGGTCATCACCTTCACCGCGTCAGGGAAGATCATAGAGAAGCCCGCGGTGGAGGAAACGGCGGCACGCTCCAGCTGGCAGTCGATCAGACGGTCGGCGTCCACTGTCACGGCGTCGCCCACCACCATCTCCAGGGCGTAGCGGCGGTCCAGCGCGATGATGGTCCCATCGGCCACCGCGTCGCAGAGGATCATCTCGGCGCCCAGCGGGGTGCCCAGCTTGCCGGTATTCTGGAAGTGCAGGCCGGTGGTGGGATCGCTGAAGGCGGAAAGCCCCAGGATGGCGGCGGCGGTCTTGGCGTTCACCAGCAGGGTGTTCATCTGGTAGGCGGTAAACTTGCTCCACAGGGTAAGCAGATCGCTGTAAGCCAGGGTAGTGGCCGCGGTGGTCAGCTTGGCGGGGGCGCTGCCGGTGGAGCCGTCGCCGTTTACCAGCACATCCACGGCGTCCTTCATTTGGCAGCGGGCGATCTCAGCGCCGATGCGGCGCAGCGCCAGGGTGAAAAGATCCAGCCGCTGGAACTTGATCGCCTCGTAAGAGGCACGCAGCATACGGCCGCGCTTTTTCAGGGCGGTGGTCTTGTCCTTCAGGCTGATGGTGGTGGTGGAAAGGGCGGCGGCCTCATTGGTCACATCGGCCTCCAGGTCGTCATTGGTGGTAAGACCCCGGTAATCGGTGGCGGAAATGAGGGTGCGGGCGGCCACGATGGAGGAAAGCGGATCATTTTCCTCCATGCCCTGGCGGATGGCTCTCATCAGGTATTCGGGGAACAGCACGGCGCTCTGTCCGTTCTGGAAGAACTTCTCCAGCGCGCTGGAGTGGCTGCCGCCCACCTGAATATCAAAGCGCTTGAGCTGGCGCTGGAAGGCATCCAGATGGCCCAGCTCGGTGCCGCGGTAATTCTCGGTGGGGTCCATCTTTTCCAGCCGCTCGGCAAAGCTCTCGCCGCAGCCGCGGTACAGGGATTTCTGGATGTTCAGTTCTTTGTAGTTATTATTCATGTGTTTTCTCTCCTCTTTCTCATCAGATGCAAAATGCACGGTTATCGGTTTCGTTTTCGGGGGCCGGGGCGGTCTGCACCATCGGCGCAAAGCGCTTTTCGGCCTGCTGCTTCATCAGGGCGGCCAGCTCCTCCAGCTCGGTGACGGTCAGCGGGGCCATGCTCTTTTCCAGCAGGGCGGGGGGCATCTGCGGCTGGGCCAGCATGGTCCGCCTGCGGATGGTCTCACACAGGCTCTGCCGGTAGCGGCCGGCCTCCTCGCTCTTTTCCTCCAGCGCGGCGATGTGCTTTCTCAGCCCATAGGCCGCGGCGGCATCCAGGTGCAGCTCGCCCCGCTCCATTTCGGCTATGGCCCGCTCCGGGGTCAGATGCAGGGCTTTGCGGGCGGCGTGGCTTTTGGTCACCCCGGCGGCCGGTTGGGCCGGCACCGCCACAAAGCTCCATTCATAGGCGTCGGTGGGGTCCTCCAGCAGGGTGTAGCACAGCCGGCCGCCGTACTTTTTGCCGGGCTGGTGGCCGCAGGTCGCCTCCTGGCGGTCCGCCCCGCAGATGGAACAGACTTTTTTGCCGATGGAGCAGCCCACGCTCACCTCCTTCTTGATGCCGCCGTCGATCTCCAGAATGAGGTCGGCATTGGCGGCGGTGCGCACCATGTAGGCCCAGGCCCTCAGGGCCTTATAGGGCTCGCCCCGGTGGTTCAGGCGGCCGGGTTCCTCCTCCACCGCGCAGCGGTAAATGCGGGCGGTCTGCTTTTCCCCGCGGGGGTCGTGGTCAAAAATGCCGGTCTTTCCGCGGAACAGCACCGCCAGCTTTTCCAGCGCCGCGTCGGTAAAGCATTCGTGGTCCCGGTCCAGGTCGTTATCGCACAGCACCAGCGGGAAGGTGTAGACCTCCTCGGCGGTCAGCCTGCGGCGGCTGTACCGGGCAATGGCCTCCAGCTCCGCTTCGGTTACAGGGCAGCCTTCGGCTGTGATATTGGCTTGGTTCATACTTTTCCCTCCTTACCGGCTCATGCGGCCGGCTTCTGTCTTGGTTCTTCGGCACCGCCCCGCAAACCAAAGGCCGTTCCGGCGGCTTTGGGTTTGGCCACGGGCCAGCCCCCGGCCGGGATGTTGGTTTTACTCATACCGTTCCCTCCTGTTTGGCCTCATGGGCCAGCTTGCGTTCCAGTTCCTCGGCCTTGGCGCGGGTCAGGCGGGCCGTGGCCTCTTCGGTTTCATCCTGCAGGCTGATGGGCGCCCATTCTACCGCGACCTCCGGGGCAAAGCCCTGACTGCGCAGGTACAGCCCGGCTATTTTGGCAAGGACGGGGGTAAGCAGCCGCCGGTAGGATTCCAGCTCGCCGGTAAGCAGATCGCTCTGCTGGCTGCTCATCCGCTCGGTGCTGCTCCAGCTCAGGCCCAGCAGGAAGGGCGGCAGCCCCAGCTTGGCCACGATCTGCTCCAGCAGCTGGCGGACGGGGACCTCGGTGGCGATAAACTGGTTATCGGCCCCGATGACCCGGATATCCACATCGCCCACCGCCACAAAGTCCCGGATCTCGCCTTCGGCGGCGGCCTGCATGGCGGTGCTCCATTCCCGGCTGATCTCATTTGCCACAGCGGCAGCATCGGTGCCATCGCCGGGGGTGGGACGGTAGGTAACGGCGTACCGCAGGTTGCCCATCCGCTCAAAGTTCTTGCCGATGGCGGAATAAATTTGCAGCAGCACCCGGGAGATGGCCGGCAGGCCGGAAAGCAGCGATTGGCCGGTGATCTCGCCCGGGGCCGGGTGCAGCGCGGTGAACAGGATGAGCTCGGGGCAGGGCAGGGGGCGGCGGTCCCGGCCCTCACCGGCGCAGATGACCGCCTCCAGCGGGCTGCTGCCCTGCTGGAAACTGAGGTGGGAAAGCGGCGGCAGGTACAGCCCCAGGAGCTTTTCCCGGTCGTGGTCCAGCACCACCTCGCCGACGGCGCTGCCGTAGCACAGCAGGCTATCAAGATACTGGCCGGCAAAGGCCGCCAATCCTCTGCCGCTGGCCCCTACCGGCACTTCCGCCGCAAAGCGGGAGAGCAGCGGCTGGGCCTCTGGTTCGGCGGCGGTGAGGGTAAAATCCACCGTCAGCCGGACGATTTTTTGCAGGGCGGCATCGATGATGGGGATGCTCTGCCGCAGGGCCCGGTACAGCGGGGCCTCCGCCGGTAAAAAGCGCTGGGGCTGCCAGTGCTCCGGCCGCGGCTGGGGCGCTGTTTGAACCGCGGCCCGGGTCGTTTTTTTGTTTTTGGGATCGAAAATACCCAATGTTCGAATTCCTCCTTTCGGGATGGCCGGTTTTTTGTTCCGCGGCCGCCGGGAGAGGGCGGCCGCGCCCGGGAAACCGGTAAGCCCGGGACTTGCTGCGGGGGAAGGCCGTTCGGCGCGCGCGGGGCAGAGGCTCCTGCGCCTGGGCGGCCCGCAGGGCGTTCCGGCTGCCGTTTGACCGGCCTCCCCCCCCGGTTCAGGTGCCAGCCGGCTGCCGGGGGAGGGCAGCGGCGTGGAAAGCGGGCTGGTTCCTTGGGGCGGGGGAGAGCACAGTGGAAACGAAATACCGGATCTCATCCATGGCATGGTCGTTTTCCTTGCGGGGCCGGTCCTCGGGGGCGTTCTCCTCCCAGCGGTACTGGGCAAACTCCCGGATGGTATCCCGGCAGGCGGCCGAAAACAGCAGCTTGCCGCTGCGCAGCAGCTCGCTGACCCGGCGGATGCCGTCGAGGACCTCATTTTTGGCGGGGAGGACGGTGTAGACGCCGTGACGACGGATACACTCCATAAAGCTGGCGGCTGACGGATCCACCGTCACACCCTGTATGGGATGATCCCCGGCCAATTGACAAAGGGCCATGTAGTACTCCTCGTCGGTTTTCTGCACTCCCTCCCGGCGGGAATCGTGGTAATACTCCGCTGCCCGGTACCAGATCCCATCGGCGGGGCAGTGGCCCCACAGCCCGATGGAGCAGGGGTTGACGGTGCCGTAATCACAGCTGAGGTACCACTGGGTAAGACCCGCCGGCAGGCGCTCCACAACATGGGTTTGCGGGGAGAACATGGGGTAGACCGCCCCGCTGGGGGCACACCATTCTCCCAGCACGAACCGCCGGTAGAAGGAGCCGGAATACAGTCCCTCGTACCGCCGCCGGATCGCCGGGGTCAGGGAGGGGTTATCCCGCATGGTGAAGTGGAGATAGAGGCAGTTCTTTTCCCGTGCCTTCTCGATCCACTCCCGGTAGAACCAGTGAAAGGGATGCTCCGGATTGCAGCAGAACCAGTACCGCGAGCCCGGCACCGAACAGCGGGCCAGTGCCTGTTCCACAAAGGAGCGGGGCATCAGGGCGACCTCATCCAGCAGGACCCCGGCCAGGGTGACGCCCTGGATGAGGGAGGCGCTGCCTTCATCCCGCCCGCCGAAGAGGTAAAACCGGTTTTCGTGCCGGCCCAGCCCCACCGTAAGCACCCGCCGCCCGGCCACGAACCGACACCGGTACCCCATCCCCCGCAAAATGGGGAGGAGGGGCTCCAGCAGGTTGCGCTGGAGGGAGAGAATGGTTTTGCCGCAGAGGGCAAAATCCTGGCCGGAAAAGCAGTGGGTCGCCCACATCACGAAGGAGAGGGAAAGACATAGCGTTTTGCCGCTGCGCACCGCCCCATCGCAGAGGATGGCGTCTTTTTGACGGTCCGGGGAGCCGGGGCGCCACCAGGTGAGCACCCGCAGCTGCTTTTTGCTGAAGGGGGCAAAGCGCATCACCTGTCCTCCTCATCCCCGGCCGCTGCCCCGGCGGCAACGGCATCCAGGAAGCCGAAGGCATCCTGCTGGACGGCGGTTTCCTTCTGCTGGGCGGCCAGCCGGTCCAGGGCCTCCAGCCGGTCGAAGAAGGTGATCTCCAGCCCGCCCTTGGCCTGGCTGATTTTGGAGATGTTGTAGAGATCCATCTCCTCCAGGGGCGGGGTTTCGCCCTCAGTGGGGAACATCAGCCGGACGGCATCGGTGACCGGGCCGAAGGCCAGCCGGCGGTAGCCCTCCTCCGCGGTGGCGGTGAGGCCTTCGCCACCCAGGGCGGCTTCCACCTGCCGCAGGTAGTCCTGGGCCAGGGGCGCTTGCAAAAGACGGAGGGCTTCCTCCCGTTTTTCGGGCGCCCGGAAGCAGCGGTCGGCGGCTCCCTGGGCATCGCGCGTGAGGGCGAACCAGTGGCAGAAAAGCTTTTGCCGGGCGTTCAGATAATTTGGTATTTGCTGCATATTGAAACAACTCCTTTCACTAATACGGCAAAATCGACCCTTTTTTGCAGTTGAAAGGTTAATATTTCACTTTTTTTAACAAAAAGTTTACAAATGAGGGGCTTTTTGCGATAAAATATGGTAGAATAGGGTCGTTTGAGGGCAGCTGTGCGGGGTGGCGCAGCGGGGCGTGAACGAGGCGAAATTGGAAATATATGGGGATTTGCAGAGGCCCGAGGAGGGGCGGGCGGGGGCCGCAGGCCGCCCGCCGGAGGCGGGCATGCGGACGGCAGTCC
>OJPW01001629.1_pt1 | contig 11576 bp, 7 predicted proteins | sample 1598571 | NCBI WGS metagenome assembly OJPW01 (sample SAMN03922493, study PRJEB24848) | human gut metagenome | isolation source: stool sample | host: Homo sapiens | place: Germany | collected 2011-05
GCGAGCTGGGCACCACCGTCCTCCTGACGGAGCACCGGCTGGAGGAGGCGCTGCCCCTTGCCACCCACGCCGCCGTGCTGGACGGCGGCCGCCTGCTGTGTACCGGCACCCCCTCGGAGGTAGGCCGCCAGCTGCGCGGCCGGGGCCACGGCATGTTTCTGGCCATGCCCGCCGCCATGCGGATCTGGGCCTCCGTCCGCAGCGACGACCCCGCTCCCGTCACCGTCCGGGAGGGCCGGGACTTCCTGCGCCGCTGGCAGGCGGTGCACCCCCTGTGCCCCCTGCCCCCGGAGGAGGAGCACCCCTGCGGCGGCCCGGTGCTGACGGCGGAGGGCCTGTGGTTCCGCTACGAGCCGGAGGAGCCGGACGTGGTGCGGGGCCTGGACCTCACCGTGTATCAGGGGGAGCTGCTGGCCCTGCTGGGCGGCAACGGCGCCGGCAAGACCACATCGCTCCATCTGCTCAGCGGCGCCCTGACACCCTACCGCGGCGCGGTGCGGCACACCGGCCGCATCGGCGTGCTGCCCCAGGACCCCCAGGCGCTCTTTGTGAAGAAAACCGTCCGTCAGGATCTGTACGAGGCCTTCGACGGTCAGAAGCTGTCCCCCGAGCTGCGGGAAAAGCGGGTGGCGCAGGCCGTGTCCCTCTGCCGCATGACGGAGCTGCTGGACCGCCATCCCTACGACCTCTCCGGCGGCGAGCAGCAGCGCGCCGCCCTGTGTAAGGTGCTGCTCCTTGACCCGGAGATACTGCTGCTGGACGAGCCTACCAAGGGGCTGGACGCCGAATTCAAGCAGGAATTTGCCGCCATCCTCCGCTCCCTGACGGCGGGCGGCGTCACCATCGTCATGGTCAGCCATGACGTGGAGTTCTGCGCCCGCTATGCCCACCGCTGCGCTCTGTTTTTCGACGGCAGTGTGGTGACGGAGGGCGCACCCCGCCCGTTCTTCTCCGGCAACAGCTTCTATACCACCTCCGCCGGCCGCATGGCCCGCGACCTGTGCCCGGAGGCCGTCACGGCGGAGGATGTCATGTCCCTCATCGGCGGCGATGTCCCGCCGGAGCCAGCGCCGCCGCTGGCCTACGCGCCGCTGCCCCCGGTGGCGGAGGAGTCCGCCGCGTGGCAGCCCCCCCGGCTGCCGTGGTGGCGAAAGCTCACCGCCGCCGTGTCGGGCCTTCTGGCGCTGGTGATCTTCTGGCACGCCGCCGGAAACACCGACCTGACGGCGCTGGTGGGCGGCGGAAGCGTCTCCGCCGCCGGTTGGTCGGCCCTGTGGGAGTACGCGCTGTTCATCGCCGCCCTGTTCGTCACCGCCGCCGCCATCGGGCGGCGCTCGCCCCCGCCGGTGCAGGTGCAGACCCCCGTGCAGAAGCGGCGGCTGTCCAGGCGCACCAAGGCCGCTGCCGCCCTGATCCTGGTGGGCATCCCAGCCATCCTGTTCGTGGGCAGCTACTACTTCGACATCAAAAACTACTACCTCATGGCGCTGCTGGTGCTGCTGGCCTGCATGCTGCCGTTCTTCATGGTCTTTGAGGGGCGGAAACCCCAGGCCCGGGAGCTGACCGTCATCGCCGTGCTGTGCGCACTGGGCGTGGCGGGCCGCGCCGCCTTCTTCATGCTGCCCCAGTTCAAGCCGGTGCTGGCCCTGACCATCATCGCCGGCGTGGCCTTCGGCGGCGAGACGGGCTTTCTGGTGGGTGCCATGACCATGCTGGCCAGCAACTTCCTGTTCTCGCAGGGGCCGTGGACGCCCTTCCAGATGTTCGCCGCCGGTATCATCGGCTTTCTGGCCGGCGTCCTGTTCCGCAAGGGCTGGCTCCGCCGCAGCCGGGGCGCGCTGTGCCTGTTCGGCGCCATCGTGTCCATCGTCATTTACGGTGGCCTGATGAACCCCGTCTCCGCCCTGCTGTACAGCCAGGACCTGACCTGGCAGGTGCTGGTGAGCTATTACCTCACCGGTTTCCCCGTGGACTGCGTCCACGCCGCCGCCACCGTGTTCTTCCTGTGGGTGCTGGCGGAGCCGATGCTGGAAAAGCTGGACCGCATCAAAACGAAATACGGCCTTGTGGAGTAACAAAAGGGACGTCCCCACCGGGACGTCCCTTTTCCTGACCGCAGCTGTACACCGGCGCACGCAAAGCGTCCGCGAGTCAGCCCGCCGCGGCGTAAGCCGTTTTCAGAACCGGAACACATTCAATCCCGTTTCCGGGTCATAGGTCCTGTCCACCTCGCCGTCCATCACCTGTATCACCATCTCGCAGGTGGCGCTCACCATGGCCCGGTTCAGATGCCCGCCGAACACCTCGCCCCGGTCGTTTCCCGAGCTCATGTGGATGTGCGTATAGAACGCGCCGCCCATCGTGTTGATGGTCCCCGTCAGGGAGACGATCTCAAAATTCCCCTGGAACTCGTTGGCGTAGTATTTCTTTTCGTCCACCTTATACACGCCCACGGTAAAGTCATTGGTCGCGCCCAGCGCCGTTACGCTGGCCAGCCTGACGTGCTCCCTCTGCGCGATCTCCTTTATCTGCGTAAGTATCTCCTCGCCCTTATCCATTCTGGCGACGATGCTGTTTCCGAATCTTCTGTACTCCATGTGCCTGTACCTCCTGTCAAAACGCCGCGCCGCGGATCGTCCCGCGCTTTCGCTTTCCCCCATCCTACCACACCCCGCCGCCAAATACCAGCGCCTTACGCAAAAAGAGGCTCTCCGGCACAGCCGGAGAGCCTCTTTTTATCGTTTTCTCAGAACTTGTCCTTGTTGAAGATGCGCAGGATCTCGTCAAAGGACTTGTCCATCTCATCCTGGGCCTGCTCGCCCTTCACCTCGTCCAGCGGCTGGAGCACGGGCTTCTTCTCCTCCTGGGCGGGTGCGCCGGTGGAGAGGATGTGTGCCTCCTGCTGCTCCTCGTCGAAGCCGGTGGCGATGACGGTGACGCGGATCTCGTCGTCCAGTGTCTCGTCGAAGGTGGCGCCGAAGATGGTGAGCGCATCGGGATGCACGGCCTGCTGCACCAGCGTGGCGGCCTGCTCCACCTCCTCCAGACCGATGTCCATGGAGCCGGTGACATTGATGAGCACGCCCTTGGCCCCGTTGATGGAGGTCTCCAGCAGGGGGGAGGAGATGGCCATCCGGGCGGCCTCCTCGGCCTTGCCCTTGCCGGCGGCGCGGCCCACGCCCATGTGGGCCAGACCCGCGTCCTTCATAATGGCCGTCACATCGGCGAAGTCCAGATTGATGAACCCGGTGTCGCGGATCAGGTCGGAGATGGACTGCACCGCCTGGCGCAGCACATCGTCGGCGATCTCAAACGCGTTGGCGAACGTGATCTTCTGATCGGTGGCGTACTTCAGCCGCTCGTTGGGGATGATGACCAGCGAATCCACCTTGCTGCGCAGCTCCTCGATGCCCTGCTCGGCCTGGGCCATGCGCCGCCGTCCCTCGAAGCCGAAGGGCTTTGTCACCACGCCCACGGTGAGGATGCCCGCTTCCCGGGCGATCTCCGCCACAACGGGTGCCGCGCCGGTGCCGGTGCCGCCGCCCATGCCGGCGGTGATGAACACCATGTCGGTGTTCTCCAGCGCCTTGGCCATCTGGTTGCGGCTCTCCTCGGCGGCCTTGCGGCCCACATCGGGGTTCGAGCCTGCGCCCTTGCCACCGGTGAGCTTCTCGCCGATTTGAATTTTATAGTTGGCGCTGGAGGCGTTCAATGCCTGCTTGTCCGTGTTGACCGCCACAAAATCCACGCCCTGAGCGCCGCCGCGCACCATGCGGTTGACCACGTTGTTGCCGCCGCCGCCGACGCCCACGACCTTGATGTTGACCACATTCTCCGGCCCTGTTTCCAATCCGAAAGCCATGTTTGCTCCTCCTGCCATAATTTGTATGAAAACGACACTTTATCTGCGTGTAAATGCTATATCTTGTATTGTATAACGGAATGGGAGGTCAGTCAAGACCTCCCATCCAATTTGACAAAAAAGTTTCGCCTTATTCCGGGATAAACCGCGCTTTTCCCTCCTGCATCATGTTGATCGTGCCCGTCTCATTGATCTCCAGCTTCTCCACCACCGCCAGCAGATAATCCAGCTTGTAGCCGTAGTCGGTGTCCCGTGGGAAGCACACGTCAAAGCGATCAAGATAGCGCAGAGTGATCTGAGACGGGTCGGACAGGTCGATGGACTGCACGTCCCCCGCCAGTGAGCGTTCATCCAGGGCCTGCAAAAGCGACAGCAGCTGCTCCAGCGTCAGGGCCTGTCCCTGGGCGGCGACGGCCTCGCCGCCCACCGCCGGGTCGATGAGGGTCAGCCCCTGCACCTGCATCAGCTTTTTCGCCGCGGCAGGGGAGACCTGATCCACGATGATGCCCTTGTCACACAGCAGGTACGCCTGCCCGTCCTGTATCACCGCCGCCGGGGACGTGCACTCCGTCACCACGATGGACAGTGTGTCCGGCAGGGTGCGCCGGAACTGCACCGTCTCCACATAGGGCAGCGTCTTGCGGATGCGGGCGGCGGCATCGTACTTGTTCAGCAGGAACAGGTTGTCGCCCTCCTTGACCTGTGCGGCCTGGATGATGACCTCCCGGTCGTAGCGGCTGTTGCCGCTGACGTTGATGGTGCGGATGCGGAAAAACAGCGTCAGGGCCAGCGCGATGGCGATGCAGGTGACCACAAAGGCCAGCAGCTTGTAGAGGAACGCGAAGCGCCCCTTGCTGCGCCGGCGGGTATAACGCTTTCTCGCCATGTGTCTCGCCCCTTTCTCTGAAGTATATCGGAACTATTCGGTGTCCCGCTCTGTGATGTCCGCGCCCAGCGCGGCCAAATCGCCGGTCAGGCTCTCGTATCCCCGGTGAATGTGCTGTACACCCTGAATGGTGGTGACGCCCTGGGCGGCCAGCCCGGCCACCGCCAGCGCCGCCCCGCCCCGCAGGTCGGTGGCCACCGTGTCCGCACCGTGGAGCTGCTCCACGCCGCAGACCACCGCCACCCGGCTCTCCGTGCGGATGTCCGCGCCCATGCGGATCAGCTCCGGCACGTGGCGGTAGCGGCTTTGAAACATATTCTCCACGAACACCGTTGCACCCCGGCTTCGCAGCAGCGCCGCCATAAGGATGGCCTGACAGTCGGTGGGAAAGCCCGGATAGGGCGCGGTACGCACGGGGGACAGGGCCTGTAAACGGCCTTCACTTGTCAGGCGGATGGTGTCCGCCGTGCTCTCCAGATGGCAGCCCGCCTGCTGGAGCGCCGTGGTGACGGCGGCCAGGTGGCGGCTGTCCGCACCATGCAGGGTGATGTCTCCGCCGGCGGCAGCCGCCGCGCAGAGGTATGTAGCGGTAACGATGCGGTCCGGGATGACCCGGTGTGTGCAGCCGTGGAGCGCCTTTCCCGGCGACACGGTGATGACCGAGCCGCCTGCGCCCCGCACCTCCGCGCCCATGGCGCACAGGAAATTTTGCAGGTCGCCGATCTCTGGCTCACGGGCGGCGTTGCAGATGACGGTGTCGCCCGATGCGCCGCAGGCGGCCAGCATGGCGTTCTCCGTCGCGCCCACACTGGGGGAGGCCAGCATGATCTCGCAGCCCGTCAGCCTTCGGCCCTGACAGTACAGCTTGCCGCCGTTTTCCTCGATGGACGCGCCCAGGGCGCGCAGCGCCGCCAGGTGCAGGTCAATGGGCCGCGGCCCAAGCTCGCACCCGCCGGGATAACTCAGCTCCGCCCAGCCGCACCGGGCCAGGATCGCCCCCAGGAAGATCACCGATGAGCGCATACGCCGCATCAGCGATTGGGGGATGTCGCACCGGGTCAGCGTGGAGCTGTCCACCAGCAGGTCACCGCCGTCCCATCGGGCACGGCAGCCCAGGTATCGCAGGATGTCGCAGGCCGAGTCCACGTCGCTGAGATGGGGACAGCCCTCTATGCGGCACTCGTCCCCGGCCAGCAGCGTGGCGGCCAAAATGGGCAGAACGCTGTTTTTCGCGCCCTGCACGGTGATCTCGCCCCGGAGCGGTCTGCCGCCCCGGATGGTGATATAACTCATAGTACCCCTCCCGCCCCTCATGTTGGCTTACAGGCCATTGTATGAGGGGACGGCCTTCAGGGGTGCATCAGCGCACCAGTGCGGTCACGGCATCGTAGATGCGCTCCGTGGCGTCGGGGATGCCCAGCTCCTTCATGGCACGGGCCATGGCCTCACATTTTGCCGGGGAGGCGAGGATGGACGCTGCCGCGTCGTACAGCGCATCGCCGGTACACTCCGGCTCAGTGAGCACCACCGCGCCGCCGTGGCGCTCCAGCAGCCGGGCGTTCTTCTCTTGATGGTTGTTGACCACGTAGGGGGAGGGGACAATGACCGCCGGCTTGCCCAGCGCCGTCAGCTCACTGAGGGTGGACGCGCCGGCCCGGCTCAAAACCACGTCGGCGGCGGCCATGACCACGTCCATGTCATAGATATACTGCCGCACGTCCAGCCGGGACTGGTTGGTAAGACCCAGATCATTCAGCTGCCGGGATACGGTGTCCCAGCCGCCGCTGCCCACGGCGTGGATGTGATGGAAGGGGAAGCCCTCCGCCTGCTCCCGGCGGAGCATGGCCACGGTGTCCTCGTTCATGTGGCTGGCGCCCAAGCTGCCCCAAAAGGATACCACAAGGGGCGCGTCATCGTCAAAGCCCAGCTTTTTCCGGGCCTCCGCCCTGGTCAGACGGAAGAAGTCGCCCCGGACAGGCGTGCCGGTGACGGCGATGCGCTCCGGGTGGCGGTAATGGCGGCGGCAGTCCTCAAAGCCCACCATGATCAGATCGGCATAGTTCTCCAGCATCTTCGTGGTCAGGCCGGGGACGATGTTGCTCTCGTGTACCGCCGTGGGGATGTGAGCTCTGGCGGCGGCCTTCACCATGGGATAGCTGGCGTAGCCCCCTGTGCCCACCACCAGGTCGGGCCGGAAAGACCGCAGGATGGCCCGTGCGGTGCGGCCCGACGAGGCCAGCACCCGCAGGGCGTGGAGGTTGTGGCGCAGCCCCTCGCCGTTGAGACGGCGGCGGAAGCTGCTGACCTCCACGGCGGCGTAGTCATAGCCCGCCTTGGCCACAAGGCCGCGCTCCATACCCGTGGGTGTGCCCACGAACAGCACGGCGGTGCTTGGGTCTTTCTCCCGCATATAGCCCGCCAGCGCCAGCGCCGGGTTCACATGGCCCGCCGTGCCGCCGCAGGTAAAGATCACTCTCATCGCTTTGCTCCTTGTGCCGCCTGGGGCGGCTCGTAGTCTGTATTTTGATACAATTCGTAATTTATCTACAAAATTATACAGCTTGTTGTCGAAATTTCCGTAAAATTATCCGGCCTTGGGCGCGGGTATCTGCCGCGACACGCTGAGGACGATGCCCATCTCCACCAGTTGAAGGCACAACGCTGTGCCGCCGTAGCTGAAGAAGGGGAGGGAGATGCCGGTGGTGGGGACGAAGCCGGACACCACGGCGATGTTCAGAAACGTTTGCAGGGCCAGGTGGGTCATGATGCCTACCACCAGCAGCGCGCCGAAGCGGTCGCGGGCATGGAGGGCGATCCAAAAGCCTCGCAGGATCAGCAGCGCGAAGATGATCATGATGACGCACGCGCCGATAAGCCCCAGCTCCTCGCACACCACGGAGAAAATAAAGTCATTGTACTGCTCCGGCAGATACAGGAACTTCTGCCGTCCCCGGCCCAGGCCCACACCCAGCAGGCCGCCCGAGCCGATGGTGATCAGGCTCTGGGCCAGCTGGTAGCCCTTGCCGTAATAGTCCAGCCACGGGTCGTGCCACATCTCGATGCGGGATGCGCCGTATTTGATAACGCCGGCCTCCGCCAGCTTGATAAACAGAAAGCCCACGAAGCCCACGCCGGCAACGCCTGCCGCCACCAACCACGCCTGGATGCCGCCCGCGATCATCAGCACAGCGCCGGTGGCCGCGATGAGGATCGTGCCGGACAGGTGGGGCTCTAGCATCATCAGCACGGAGATCACACCCAGCAGCGCCACATAGGGCAGGATGCCCTGCCGCCACGTCAGCATTTTCTCCCGCTTTTTGGAGATGGTGTCGGAGAAGTACACGATGACCGCCAGCTTGGCGATCTCCGACGGCTGGAATTGGAACACGCCCCTGATGCCCAGCCACCGGGTGGCGTTGTTGGAGGTGATGGCCAGCGGGTTGTGGGGGATGATGACCAAAATCAGCAAAAACAGCGCGATGCCCACCAAAATGCGTGCCGCGCCCCGCCAGCGCTGGTAGTTGAACTTGCCCACCACGAACATGCCCACCAGGCCGATGGCGGCGAAAATGGCCTGGCGCTTGAAGTAGTACGTGCCATCGCCGGTGTCGTAATAGGCGCGGGGGAAGCTGGCGGAAAACAGCATGATCAGCCCGATGGCTGTCAGCAGCAGTGTCAGGATCAGGAAGGGGAGATCCATCTGACCCTTGGCGGCTTCCCGGTGCTTTTGCTCCACCTGCCGCATACGGGCCTGCTGCGCACGGGCAGCCTGATGCTCCTCGCGGGTCATGGTATCCCTCCTTCCCTGAAAATAACGCGAAAAATCAGAAGCTGAAGCGCTGGTACACGGCGAAATAGGCGATAACGCAGCCGATCACGCTGACGGCGGTGAACACCGCCACCACCTTCGTCTCCTTCCAGCCGCACATCTCAAAGTGATGGTGCAGCGGCGCCATCTTGAAGATGCGCTTGCCGTGGGTCAGCTTGAAGTAGCCCACCTGGATGATGTCGGACAGCGTCTCGCAGATGTAGACGATGCCCACCAAAATCAGCACCAGCGGCATATCGTAAGCAAAGGCCAGCGCCGCCACCGCGCCGCCCAAAAACAGCGACCCGGTGTCGCCCATGAACACCTTGGCGGGGTAGTGGTTATACACCAAAAAGCCCAGCAGACCGCCCACCAGCGCGCCGGAGAACACGCCCAGCTGCTCAAAGCCGGGCCATGCCACCGCCATCACCAGGAAGAACAGACCCACCGGCACGGTGACGCTGGAGCTGAGGCCGTCCAGCCCGTCGGTGATGTTCACGGCGTTCACCGTGCCCACGATGACAAAGGCGGCGAAGATGAGATACACCACCCAGGGCAGCACGATATGCGTGTTCCAAAACGGGATATACAGGTTGGGACTCAGCATCCCCTCGTACCGCATCAGGCACAGGAACGCCACGGCGGCGGCCAGCTGCAATACGAATTTTTGCAGCGCCGTCAGCCCGGTGTTGTGGTGGTGCTTCACCTTCTGATAGTCGTCGATATAGCCGATAACGCCGAACACCAGGGCGAACAGGTATACATACAGGTGGACAAAGCTGCCCGCCATCATGTTTTTCCAGCCCAGCACCACAATGGTCAGGCCGATGCCGATGATGAACATCAGCCCGCCCATGGTGGGCGTGCCCTGCTTCGTCATGTGCCACGTCGGGCCGATCTCCTTGATGGACTGGCCCGCCTTCAGCTTTACCAGCGCCGGTATCAGCAGCTTGCCCGCGATGGCGGTGACGATAAAGCATACCGCGACAGGCAGCATGATCTCCATAATTCCCATACTATCTTGCTCCTTCCCTCCGCGCCGCGCGGAGGTCTTTTCTTTATTTCTGCGTTTCCTTCAGGTGCTCGGCCACGATGACCCGTTCATCCATGGGATAGTGCTTGTGGTCGATCTCCTGGTAATCCTCGTGGCCTTTGCCGGCCAGTACGATCACGTCGCCCGGCTGGGCGTGGTCCATGGCGTAGTGAATGGCGGCCACCCGGTCGGGGATCACCGCATAGGGTGTGTCATAGCCCTTCAGTCCCACCAGAATGTCGTCGATAATGGCCTCCGGCTTCTCCGTCCGGGGGTTGTCGCTGGTGACGATGACAAAGTCTGCCAGCCTTGCGCCGATCTCACCCATCACGGGCCGCTTCGTCTTATCCCGGTCGCCGCCGCAGCCGAACAGCGCCACCACCCGCCCCTTGGCGAAGGCCTTGGCGGATTGCAGCACCTTTTCCAGCGCGTCCGGCTTGTGGGCATAGTCGTTCAGCACGGTGTAGCCCGTTCCCGGCGTAGGGATGATCTCCATCCGGCCCTTCACGCCGTGGTTCTTCGCCAGTGCGTCGGCACACTCCGCCAGCGGCACGCCCAGGTTCCAGCAGCAGGCCATGGCGTCCAGCGTGTTGTACACGGTGAACAGCGCCGGTATGCCCACGTGGACGTGGCACCATTCCGTGTCCGCCTCCGCGTCAAAATCCACACTGCCGGGCTCCAGCGCCACGTTCTTCGCCATCAGGTCCGCCTGACCGTTCACGGAGTAGGAGAACCGCCGGCGGCAGGTGGCATCGGCCATCAGCCGTTCCGCCCACGGGTCGTCGGCGTTGTAGATGCCCACGTCGCAGCGGTCGAAGAGGATGGCCTTGGCGTCGCAGTAGGCCTCCATGGTGTGGTGGAAGTCCAGATGATCCTGACTGAGGTTGGTAAAGATGCCCACGGCGAAGCGGATGCCGTAGACCCGGTCCAGCACCAGGGCGTGGGAGGAGACCTCCATGACCACATGGGTGCAGCCGGCGTCGGACATCTGCCGCAGCAGCTTCTGCAGTTCGAAGGACTCCGGCGTGGTGCGCTCCGTGTGGAGCACCTCGCTGCCGATCATGTTCTGGATGGTGCCGATGAGACCCACCTTAGCGCCGGCCTTCTGCTCCAGAATGCTCTTGATGAGGTAGGTGGAGGTGGTCTTGCCGCTGGTGCCGGTGACGCCGATCATGGTCAGCTCCCGGGAGGGGTGGTCGAACCAATTGCAGGCGATGACCGCCAGCGCCCGGCGGGAGTCCTCCACCACCACATAGGGGATATCGGTCTCCGGTGCATGCTGGCAGACAACACAGGCCGCGCCCTTATCGCGGGCCATGGGGATATATTTATGACCGTCCGTCTCCGCGCCGGTGATGGCCACGAACAGGCTGCCCGGCTTGGCCTGGCGGGAGTCGTAGCAGACATCGGCAATGTCGGCGTTCAGGTCGGCGTTGGTATCGAGAATGGTCAGATCCTTCAAAATTTCGCTGAGTTTCATACAAACGTCTCCTTTGCAGCAGGTTTTCGCCCCTATTATAGCAGGCAGAATTTGCGCAGAAAAGGGAAATCTGTGCGGTTCTCTGGGAAAATCGTGGGGCGGTCAGTCCGTGACGGAGGTGTCGCCCAGCTGGACGGTGATGACCGTGCCGGCATCCACCTCCGTGCCCTCCTCGATGGATTGGGACAGCACGCGGACGGAGGAGGACTCGCTGCCGGTGGTGCCGGAGAAGCGGATGAACAGCCCGGCGCCGGTGGCGGCGGTGTTGGCCTCAGATGGCGTCTTGCCGACAAGGTGGGGCACCTTGCACTTGGCGGTGGACTTATCCGCGCCGGCGTACAGGATGACGGCGGATTTGCCGGGGATGATGGCACCGCCGGCGGGGGTCTGGTCGGTGACGGTCTCGCCGTCGCCGCTGATCTTGCAGCTGAGGCCCCGCTCGGTGAGCTTGCTCTTGGCCTCCTCCACGGACATGCCGATGACGTTGGGCACGGTGGTGTCCATGCC
>OJPW01001639.1_pt1 | contig 11461 bp, 11 predicted proteins | sample 1598571 | NCBI WGS metagenome assembly OJPW01 (sample SAMN03922493, study PRJEB24848) | human gut metagenome | isolation source: stool sample | host: Homo sapiens | place: Germany | collected 2011-05
CTTCAATCGCATTGATCGCGTCGGCTGCCTTGACAGCAGCAATCCGGCGGTTTTGCATTTGATCCATGACAGTTGCTCCTTTCGAGACTTGGACTCTGCTATCCAGTATAGCCGATTTGCTTATCAAAATCAAATTTCTTTAAGTATTTCTTTTCAAAATCTTATCCTGCAAGAATGCGATCTGGATCAGCTCCTCAGGCGTTACATCAAGCGCATCGGCGATGTTAAAGAACGCTTCCATGGAGAACGCACGGACCATATTCGGTGCTTCGATCGCGCTCAGATGAGAGCGGCTGATGCTTGCTTTTTCGGCTAACTGTTCCTGTGACATCCCGCGCATTTTCCGCAGAGAGGAGATTGCAATGCCCATCTGGATAAACCGATCCCGGTTTTTGAAGCTGATTTCGTCTTTGCTCATAGTAAACGCCCCCTTCTGTGAAAATTATAGAAGTTGCGGCGTCTTGGTTCAGCTTTGTATATAAAGCGATTGACTTATTTATAGAGCGTTATATAATTATATTATGCAATTCGCCGAAATATATGGCGCATGCGCTTTATAATAAGCAGACAATCGTTCTGTTGAAATGGGAGCGGAGGGAAGCAGCTATGATCTGCGCGCTGATTGGAGATCAGACGATCAGGAATTTGAATGAGGAGCGTTTGGAGCTGCGGCTTCGTACGCTGATTGAGCAGGAGCATGTTTCCGCGTTTGTTCTTGGCTATTTCGGTCCGTTTGAGCGGCTTGCGTTCCGCGTGATCCGGCGCTTGCAGCAGGACTATCCGCTGCTGGACTATACAGTGATCCTATGCGGACTGCGAAAAGAGAGACCGGTAGAGCCGGAGCTTGACTATCTGCACACACTGTACCCGCAGGGCTGCTGGCTCTGGCCAGGACGGATCGGGTTGACGCAGAAGCTGTGCTATCTTGCGTCGGCGTCGGACATGATCGCTTATTATGACGATACGGAGCAGCGCAGAGCCGCAAGCTGGATTCGTCGGGCAGCACGGAAAAAGCGGTTATGCGATACAACACTTGAGTAATCCGCAAGTTTGCACCTGTCTGCTGCTGCGCTACAATAAATCTGTATTCCAGGTCAGAGCAGTATCAGGGCGGAGCAGATGAAGGGCGGAGGTGAAAGCTTGGGGACAGGTATGCCCCGGTTCCGCGCGCAGGCCAGTGAATACCAAAATACAACAGGACCTATAAGACCGTAATTGCCATCTGGCAGTTACGGTCTTTTTGCGTCCAAAAACGATGAAAGGAGTGAAACCATGAATGCCAGAGAAAAGCAGACTCATGCCAATCAGCTACTACAACCCCAAGCAGGAGATCCGTCTCAGCGCGTATGCGGACACAATCGTCCTTGAACCGGACGGACGCGAGCAGCATCTTCGGGCGATCCGCTTCGGCGGGTATCCAGAGATGGTGCGCGCCATGTCGGATGCGATCTATGCCGGCGCGACGCTGGAAACGGAATTTGCCGGTGAACCAGCCATGCTCGCCTGCGAACCAAAGAAGTACGAATGCCATCTGAGCCACGATGGGATCTATGCCGAGGCGACCATCCTCTCGCTGGACGATGCGGACACTGCGGCAAAAAAGGACGAAGATGCACAGGCGGACGGTCAGACGAATGTAGAGCTGCCGCCGAGAAAGTGCATCCTTTTTTGCCCGGCCGGAGACCGGCAGGCGCTGTTTGACGCGCTGGACCGGAAAACGGCTGTGCCGCTTATCCCGGAGTTTCAGGACTATGTTCTGGACGAATTGCAGCGGCGCAGACTTCTCAAGCCGCTGCGCGTCATCTCCATCCGGGAACGGCTGGAGGCGTGGCTGCTGCTGTGCAAAAAGGATGACGCCAATATCGTCAAGGTGCTGGAGGATGGCCTGAAAAGCGGCGCAATTCGTATTCCCGGAACAGTTCAGAACCTCAACGGCTTTGACAGTGTGCATTCTGTCACCAGCTACCTAAGCGCGTTCGGCGTGACCGTGGCAGAGCGAATCCGTAATCAGTTCCAACCGCTGTTTGACCCCGCTGCGGAGCAGCTTTCCCCGGAGATTTTACGCATCAACGACCATATCCGCGAACACGCGGGCTACAGCCTTTACCCGGCGCAGCTTGCGGTTGCGGAATCGGTCAAACGCAAGCTCTCGGAGGGAAAGTCTGCGTTCATCGTGGCGGAATGCGGAAGCGGCAAAACGAAGATCGGCGCAACGGCGCTGGCCGCGTATCAGGCGCAGAAACGGAAAAAGACGTTCAACATCATTCTCTGCCCGTCGCACGTCGCAAAGAAGTGGGTGCGCGAAATTGCCGAAACGCTGCCGGATACTGCGGGCGTCCTTGTCCGCAGCATCACGGAGTTGGACAGCCTGTACGCGCAGTACCGGCAGGGAGACAAAAGCATCTACGCTGTCATCAGCAAGGAGAAAGCCCGAGACGGCTATATGCGCCGCCCGGCGGTTCTGTTTGACGCGCGAAAAGGCGCGTTCCGCTGCCCCGGCTGTGGCTCCGTCATAGAATTGCCAAGCAGCGACGATACATACGACTGGGTGACCGCGAAACCGGAGGCGTTCCGCATGGAAAACCGGCGCAATCATCAATGTATGAATTGCGAAAGTCCCTTGTGGACGGCGGTAAATCCAAGCGTACCTTCTCCGTGGGTCAAGATCCCGGAATATGGCTGGGTGCATCGGAAGCTGGAAGTCCATGCCATGCAGAAGACGAAGAACCCCGCTGCGCTGGACGCCTTGCAAACGCTTCAGGAGAACCCGGACGGGTACTTCCCGACGCGCGGCGCGTGCCGGCGGTATCCGCTCAGCTCGTACATCAAGAAGCGGTATCGCGGCAGGCTTGACGGCCTCATCGTGGATGAGCTGCACGAGTACAACAACGACAGCGGTCAGGGTGACGCGATGGCGGAACTGTTCGGCACGGCGAAAAAGGTCATCGGCATGACGGCCACGCTCATCAACGGCTACAGCTCCGGCATTTTTCATCTGCTCTACCGCACGTCGGCGCAGCTGATGCTGGCGGACGGAAAGCCGCATGAAAAGCCCGCGCTGTTCAATACGGAGTATGGCGTTGTGGAAACAACCTACACCGAAGCCGATGAAAGCTACGCTGCAAAGCGCAGATCGCAGAAAAGCAACGTTCGGACGCGCCAGCTTCCGGGCGTTTCGCCGCTGGTGTTTTCCCGGTTCCTGCTGGAAAAAACGGCGTTTTTGTCGCTGTCCGACATGGGCAAGGCACTCCCCAGCTACGAAGAAATTCCCATTGCCTGTGAGATGGACGAAGCGGTAGAGACGGAGTACAAGCGGATCGAGCATAAGCTTGTACAGGTTTTACGGACAGACCGCCGCGCGGCGAAAAAGATCCTTTCCGCGTATCTGAATCTGCTGACCATCTATGCGGATCAGCCGTATGACCAGAGGCCCATCTTCTATCCTGACAGCGATGTACCCATCGTCGAGCCTGAGAACATCGGGGATGCAGACACGCTCGGAGAAAAGGAACAGCGGACGCTGGAGATCGTAAGAGCTGCCATCCAGAACGGGGAGCGTGCGCTCATCTACACAAGCTGGGTGCGCACGGATTCGCAGCAGAAGCTCAAAAAGCTGCTGGCGGACGAAGGCTATCGCACGGAGATCCTGACCGACAAGATCAAGACCACCGACCGGGAGGACTGGGTGCAGAAAAAGCTCGCCGCCGGAATGCAGGTACTGATCGTAAATCCATCTCTGGTGGAAACGGGGTTAGACCTCAACGCCTTTACCACGCTGGTGTTCTACAGTATGGGCTATAAGCTCTTTACGCTGCGGCAGGCGTCGCGCCGAAGCTGGCGCATCAACCAGAAAGTGCCTGCGGTCAAGGTCTATATGCTCTACTACGAGGACACCATGCAGCAGAAATGCCTGAAGCTCATGGCCTCGAAGCTGGCGGTCGCCGGACTCATTGAAGGAAACTTCTCTGAGGAAGGACTTGCCGCAATGAGCGATGTGCAGGACATGACCTCGCAGATGGCGAAGGAGCTGATGCTCGGCATCCGCGACAATGTGGAGGATATTGCGGCAGCGTTCAAGAAAATGGCGTTCGAGAATCCGGACAGAGAGGTGCCAGCGCCTCCCATTGCGGAAACGACTTTGCCGTTGGAACCCACACCCGCGATGATCGAACAGCCGAAGCGCGTGCTTACGGCGGAACAGGAAGAAAAGCTGCAAGCCGCCATGGTGCAGCTGGAACAGCAGAAAGCCAAACGAACGAAGAAAACGCAGCAGGTGGAAAACCAGCTGAGTCTATTTGATTCCGTTGCGTAAAAAAGGAGGATGCTATGAAATTTACCGTCAACCGAACAGAACTGCTTGCCGCGGCGCAGAACGCCGAGCGCATTGCGCCGCGGGTCTCCACGATCGAAATTCTGCAATGCGCGTATTTGCAGGCCGAGCAGGACACACTCACCGTTGCGTCCGGGAATCTGGAGATCGCGTTGGAGCAGCAGCTCCCCGCGCAGATTGAGAATGAGGGCAGCGTTGTTGTCAAAGCACCGCTTCTTTCCGGAATGCTGCGCCTGCTGGATGGCGAGCGCGTGACTTTCCAGATGAAAAACGGAAAGCTCGTTGTTTCGTCTGGAAACGCGGAATATGCCATTCCCGTCATGGACGCGGCACAATACCCGCGCATGGAGATTCCCTGCCCGGCGGCAACCGTGCCTGTGAGCGGTATCCCGTCGCTCACCAAACGGACGGCGTTTGCCGTTTCCGAGGATACGACCCGCCCCATGCTCAAATGCGTGAACCTGATCTTCGGTGCGGACGGCCTGCAGGCGGTCAGCACAGACAGCTTCCGCATCGCGTCTGCCAAAGGCGACCGCGAGAGCCGCGGGAACATCAGCTTCCTCATTCCGGCTGCTTCGCTGGAAAAGCTGGCAGGTCTGGTAAGCGACCGCGAGAAGCTGCAGGTCGGTACGACCGGGAAAGCCATTGTCTTTCGGAAGGAGAATTTCCTGTTCGCCGCGCGAATTATGGAAGGGCCGTATCTTGCCGTGTCGCAGGTGCTGTCCAATCTGAAGCAGCAGTTTACTGTCCTGACCGACGCCGCCCTGCTCCGTGATACCATTTTGCAAGCCCTGAGCGTCACCGGCACGCAGAACCGATTTTCCCTGTCCTTTGCAGGAAACCGGCTGACTGTTCGCTGCGAGAGCGAATATGGTGTTTCGGAGACGGCGATGGATGTAGTCGCGCTGAGCGGCGAGCCTGTGGGCGTGTACTGGTACAATCCGGCGCAGCTCATGGAGTGCCTGAAAGCGCTGAACGGAACGCTTATGCTGGAGGTCGTGCAGCACAGTGCGCTGCTTCTCAAAACAGACGAGCTTGTCTGCTTCCAGACGGCAGCGCGCGAACCGAAAGCCATTGAATCGAAGCCCCAAAAGACAAAAAAGCCGCGCAAGGAGGCGGCATAAAAAAGGAGGACACGCCTATTTGAAGAAACCAACCATCTGCCGCTACTGCGGCGGGATCATCCGGCTCGTTCCGGCTGCTGATGTCTATGGCAGCTCGACGGAACGGCTTGGAATGCAGAACGAATATCTGTATCAGTGCCAGAACTGCAATGCCCGCGTCGGCTGCCACAAGGGTACCACGCGGCCGCTCGGCGATGTGGCGAATGAGATTCTGCGGCTCAAGCGCATCGAAGCCCATCAGGTGTTCGACGCTTACTGGCAGAAAATGCACATCAGCCGGACGAAAGCCTATCAATGGCTGGCACGAGAATTAAAGCTCTCAGAGGAAGAAACGCACATCGGCGGGTTCGAGATCGATACCTGTCAGCGCGTGATAGACCTCTGCCGGGCCAAAATGGATAAAAAGTAAGGAGAATGTCGTATGAAGATCCGGCCCAAGGTTCCCGTATGCACGGACTGTGACCACATTTTCGAGTATAAGGGGCAGAACCCCGGTCAGCTCGGCGGCGTGGTGGTGCAGTTTGGAGAAGCCTACGGCACGAAGAAGAAAAAGCCGCGCTTACTGAAACGCTGGCACAAGATGCTCCGCGTTCCGGACTGGTGCAAGAAGCGCATCCGGCCGAGCCTGGTGCGCATCTATGATTTTGCCAGCACGGAAAGCTGGCTCATGCACGAAAATCTCTGCAAGTCTCTCGGACGGGAGATCGCCCCCACGGCATCCAGATACACGCTCTCCGAGGTGCGGCAGCTTGATCTGGACGCATATGCGTTCCAGAAGCAGGCGCGGACAACACCTGTGGAGGAGCTTTTGAACGTGCATCTGGGGCTGCATCAGGTCGTAGAGGTGTTTGACGGCGTACAGTCCGTAATCCTCTATAAGACGCTGGACGGCTTTGTCCCGACCCCGATGTTTGACGCCGAACGCGCCAGACAGAACCGCAGAGAACAGAAAAAGGCATCCGCCTGACAAAACACACATGGAGGCGTCTGCCTCCCCAAATACGAAGGAGAAAGACCATGAAAAACAATTTCACCATTTCTCAGCGAAACGCCATCGTGGAAAACCATCTGTGGTGCATCAATGCCGTGATGAAGCAGAACCGTGCAATCATCCGCGCGGAAAAGCTGGACACGGATGACGTGTACCAGCAGCTTGCGCTGCGGCTCATCCGGGCGGTCATGTCGTATGACCCGGAAAAGGGCAATCTGGAGCAGCATATCTTCGCGCAGCTCCGCATGGAGCTGCAGAAAACAGCGCACAGCAGTGTGATCTCGCTGGACGCCTACCGCATGAGGGATGCCGCATGAGCTTACGAGATAAAATGCTGGCTGTTATGGCCGACGTAAATAGCGCCGTTTCCGAGCGTGAAGAATTGGTTGAACTCATTGCCATTGCGCTCCTGACGCGGAAGAACCTGTTTATCCTGGGCGATCCCGGTCAGGCCAAGAGCTACGCGATCAACGCCTTTCGCAGCCGTATCACGGGCGCGAAGCAGTTTGAACGGCTTCTTTCCAAGCAGACGGATGAAGAACAGCTCTTTGGACGGCTCGACCTTTCCAGCCTGATCCCCGGCTCCGTGCCGGAAGCTGCGTTCGAGGGTGATGGGATTTACCAGAACCTGCGCTTTGATTTGCAGAGCTTCCTGAATGGTCTGCCGAAGATGAAAAACGAGACGGCGACATTCGAGAAGCTGGCAGAGATCAGCGGCAAGCTGGACGCCTACCGCAAAGCCGTTGCCGCGCTGCATCCTTGTGAACCGGTCGTACAGACCGCGGGCAAAATTCCGGAGGCCGACATTGTGTTTCTGGATGAGATCTTCAAATGCAATGACGGCGTTCTGAACGCGCTCCTGACGGCACTCAACGAGCGGAAGTACACCAACGAAGGCCGGACCTATCCCATCCCGACGATCTCTTTTTTCGCCGCGTCCAATGAGATCCCGAATTTCAATGACCCGGAGGAAAAGATCCTCTCGGCGCTCTATGACCGGCTGGAATTGAAGGTCGTCACGGAAAATATTTCGGAGAAGTCACATCGACTTGCGATCCTGAAAGACAAGCTCGGCGGCTCGTTCGGCGCAGTCCATGCGACGATCTCGCTGGAGGAACTGCACACCATGCAGCAGGAGGTTAAAGCCATCAAGGTACCGGACAGCATTCACGACCTGATGGACGACGTGCTCTGTGCGCTGCGTGCCCAAATCCCCGTGTCCGACCGAAAATTCCTCAGCTACTTCTCTATTGCGCAGGCAAAGGCGTGGCTGGAGGGCCATACGGAGGTCACATCGACCGATCTTCTGGTGCTGCGGAATTACTTCTGGCAGCAGCCGGGTGACCGCGAATTTGTAACCGGCACGTTGGAGCGCCTATGCGTCAACCCCATGCAGGAAAAGGTCAGTGACCTCCTTGCCATGGCACAGGACGCAAAGGACGGCTTTGACAGCGCCTGCGGTGCGGCTGAAAATGTACGCACGAAGCAGGCTGCGCTCCGCAAATTCCGCGGCGAGCTGGTGCGGCTCTACCAGATGCAGACCGAGATGGCTGCAAACGCCGGCTCTAACAGCGAAAAGGCTCTTACAGATGGACTTCTTTCCGAACTGGAGCGCATCAACAAGGCGGCGCATGAGGCCATTGGTTTTACTTATACGCCGCTGGAGCAGTTAGCAGCATTGCAGTAAAAGACAAACATCATAAAAAATGGAGGAAAAACTATGCTGAATCACATTGTAGTTATGGGCAGACTCACGCGCGATCCGGAGCTTCGTAAGACGGCCTCTGGCGTTTCCGTTGCGTCATTTTCCGTGGCAGTAGACCGCGATTTTTCGCAGCAGGACGGGAAAAAGGAAACCGATTTTCTTGATGTCGTCGCGTGGAGAAACACAGCTGAATTTGCGGCGAAGTATTTTACGAAAGGCCGCATGGCAGTCGTGTCCGGACGTTTGCAGATCCGGAACTGGGAAGACAAAGAAGGCAACAAGCGCCGCACGGCGGAAATTCTTGCGGAAAACATCTATTTTGGCGACAGCAAGAAGGAGGACGACGGCGGTTCTGCTTCCGCACCTACGCAGGGCTTCGGTGCGCCTGCGCAGTCGGGCGGCTTTACGCCCAACTTTGGCAGCGCCCAGCCCGGCAGCTTTGTGCCGAACTTTGGCGGGAACTATTAAACTGACAGTGCAGGGTGGGATCTTCCCACCCTGCCTTTTCTATGGAGGTGCATGATGAAGAAATATTTTCGCACGATACAAAACGTCATGGATTCCCGCTGGGGCAATTTTCAGTATGCCGGAATACCCGCAGCACAGAAAACGGATCGTGTGCTGCAAAGCTCCAAACTGGAAGACTGCATCTACCGCGATCTGAGCAAGGATGATGAGAACCTGGAGGCTATCCAGCAGGAGGCAGCATCTAAGCTGCACAGCTTCCCTGCGCTGTCCAGAGATATTTTTCAGTCGTTCTATTCGCTGTTTCCAAAGCGAACCGACGCGGGCAGTCTCACAGCGGAAGCACAGAAATTCAATTCAAAACTGCTCGACCATGTGACCGAGGATGCAGACTATTCCACGATCAAGTCGATCTGCGAAGGCCGGGAGCTGCCCGCTTATGAGGCCGCATCCGAGTTTACGGCAAAAATCGGCGCGCAGCTGGATGATCTGCTGCCAGAGCTCGGCGGCAAGGATGGTACGCTGAAAACGCTTGAAAAGCTGCAAGCAGCGCGGAATCAGGCACAGCAGAAGCTCACAGAGCTTTTAGCGCAGATGCGGGATTCTGTGCAGAATCCCACACTGGAGCAGGCAGTGATCGACGCGGCAAATCAGGCTGAAAGCAAAACGCAGCAGGCTGAGGCCGTTGCAAAGATGGTAGATACCACAGCACGGCAAAACAAAGCCGCTATATCTGAAAGCGTTTCTGCCGCCGTCGATGCGGCTGCGGAAAAGGCAAAGGAAGTCCAGACGATTCTCGGCGCGTGGAGTGATGATGCCGGCACGATGGAGAAAAATGCGGTGAACACCGAGCTTCTTCAGAAGGTGCGGCAAAATCCAGCGCTGTTGGAGATTTCAAAGCACCTTGGCCGGTTTCGTGAGATCTTCGCACAGGGTAAGCGCAACGGCTACGCCTATGGGCGCGGAGAAACCTACGCGCTGGAGCTTGGCAATGATCTTTCCCGCGCCATCGGCTCGGAGTTTGCCATGCTTGCCTCGCCGCAGACGCTTCCGCTGTTCGTGAAGAAGTATCAGCAGCGGCGGCTCAAGCAGTACCGCAGGCGCGAGCTTGTGCGCAAGGGTATGGGCGATATGATCTGCTGCCTTGATGAATCCGGCTCCACGCGCGGCGACGCTGCCGCGTGGGGCAAGGCTGTGGCGCTGACGCTGCTGGATATTGCAGCAGAAAACCGGCGCAAGTTCGCGCTCATTCATTTTGCCGGTTCTTCCTCGTGCAAGGTGGACGTTTTTCTGCCTGGGCAGTATTCCATGCAGGATAAGATGAATGCCGCCGAGACATTCCTCGACGGCGGCACGAATTTCAAACGGCCCTTGGATGAGGCAATCCAGCTCATGGACACCGGCTTTGAGAATGCCGACATTGTTTTTCTGACCGACGGACTGTGCGAGCTGCCAGAGGACTATCTGGAAACGCTCCGCAAAGAACAGGCTACCCGAAAATTCACCGTGACCGGCATCCTGCTGGACGCAGGCAACCCCGGCATGGCATTCAGTCTGACGCCATTTTGCCAGAAGATCTATCGGACCAGCGAGCTGGCCGGTGATGAGATTGTAAGAGGTCTGGTTTCCCAGCGTATGTAAAAGCAGCAAAAATGATTGACAGTTATCCTGAAACCATTATAATAAAGGAAAAGGTACTGTATAATTGATTATGTGGATGCCTGAAAGGAGGCGCTTTTTATGAAGGGTACAACGCTGAAAATTGAACCGGAATTGACAGCACAGGCCGCCGCTCTCTTTGCAGAGCTTGGAATGGATCTGAGCACTGCGACCGGAATCTTTTATCGTCAGGCATTGCGGTATCGCGGTCTGCCGTTCGATGTGCGTCTGGATGAACCGAACAAAACCACTTATGCCGCAATGGATGCCGCAGAAAACGATAAAATGTATGGCCCGTTTGATACAGTGTCCGATCTGATGGAGGCGCTGAATGCTTAAACCAGAGTTTTCAGGGCAGTTCAAGCGCGACTATAAGCTAGCTGTCAAACGCGGCTGTGACCCCAAGAAATTGGAGACTGTCATTACAATGCTGTGCGCCGAACAGCCGCTGCCAGCAGAATTTCGAGATCATGCACTGACAAATTCCCGTAATTATAAGGGGATGCGTGAGTGTCATATTCAACCAGACTGGCTGCTGGTCTACCGGATCAGGCACGAGATCTTGGTCTTACAGTTGATCCGAACTGGAACGCACAGTGATCTGTTTTAGCCATTTTTCTCGAAGTGAAGATTATTGCAAATCCATCGCAAGCAAGAAGCAGACAAGCACACAGCTTGTCTGCTTCGTTTTTTAGTATTGCTTTTATTTTTAAAATAGTATTATAGCATAAGATTCCTACAATAGGGAGAGTAGATTATGGGACGATACGGAGATATTACGAAGACCGTTCCTACGCCAAAGACAGACACCATCGCGGCCATGAAAGCGGAGATCGAGAAATCCAAGGTATTTCTGGACAGCCTGAAAAAAGGCAAGGTCAAGGACCCAGAGTGCGTCGTAAAGCCGCAGATCCGGATGCAGAAGAAGGGCGTCGCGGACTACAAGGGCGTATTCCCGTCGCTGGAAGCTGCACGCGCGTCCAACAAGGTCATCTGTCTCATCCCCTCGCGGGACGGGCAGACGTATGAGATGCGCCTGAGCGAGCTCGGCGAGTTTATCGCGCCCAAGCACAAGATCACGGAGTTTTCAGATGTAAGAGCCGGTTTTCGCCCGGCTCTTCCTCGCATTCCGCAGGAGCTGCTGCGCTCCATCATCGGCTTTTTCAGAAGCCAGATGGAATCGGGCG
>OJPW01001642.1_pt1 | contig 11425 bp, 10 predicted proteins | sample 1598571 | NCBI WGS metagenome assembly OJPW01 (sample SAMN03922493, study PRJEB24848) | human gut metagenome | isolation source: stool sample | host: Homo sapiens | place: Germany | collected 2011-05
AAAAGACCGTCCGCTGGTACCTCCAGAACCAAAAATGGATGGACGACATTACTTCCGGCGAGTATGAAAAATACTATCAGAGTATGTATAAAAATTAGACGGCATCCAACCATCCGGTTGAAAGACAACCCCTGCAAGTGATAATCGAAGGCCCGGAATGACAGCACAAACATCATCGGAAAATAACAAACGCATTGCGAAAAATACGCTTCTGTTGTATTTGCGGATGATATTTATGATGGCCGTAAGTTTGTATACCAGCCGTGTAGTACTGAATACACTGGGGGTCGAAGATTTCGGCATCTACAATGTCATCGGCGGAGTGGTCGCAATGTTCTCCGTTATTTCCGGCGGATTATCTGCGGCTATAAGCAGATATATAACATTCGAACTGGGACAGGGCAATATCGAAAAACTCAAATCGGTATTTTCATCATCAGTAACGATCCAGATAGGATTGGCAGTCTTGATTTTCATATTGGCGGAAATTGGTGGCATCTGGTTCCTGAATGAAAAAATGAATCTGCCCGAAAGCCGTATCGGAGCGGCCAATTGGGTGCTTCAGTGCTCCATACTCACATTCATGGTAAATCTGGTCAGCATCCCGTACAATGCGGCGATTATCGCTCACGAACGCATGCAGGCTTTTGCCTATATCAGCATCATCGAAGTCGTACTCAAGCTGCTAATCGTTTATATACTCACCATTTTCGCATTCGACAAACTGAAATTATACGGCATCCTGTTATTAGCCGTAGCCTGCATTATCCGAATCACATACGGTTTTTACTGCAAACGAAATTTCAAGGAGTGCACATACCATTTTACGTTCGACAAAACCCTTTTGAAAGAGATGACGGGATTTGCAGGATGGAACTTCATCGGGTCTCTTGCCGGCGTATTGCGGGATCAGGGTGTCAATATCGTAATAAATCTGTTTTGCGGTCCGGTCATCAATGCCGCGCGCGCAATTGCATTTCAGGTAAATATCGCCGTAAACGGATTCGCTGCCAATTTCATGACCGCAATCAACCCGCAAATCACCAAAAGCTATGCTTCGGGCAACTATCCATACATGCTTGCGCTGATAAGGAACGGCGCCCGTTTTTCATTCTACCTGCTGTTGCTGTTATCACTGCCCATCATAATCGAAACGAATACCATTCTGACATTATGGCTGAAGAACGTTCCCGAATATACTGCGGTATTCGTTCGATTGGTTTTGATATTCGCCATGTGCGAGGCCCTCTCCGGCACACAAATCACGGCCTTACAAGCAACCGGAAACATCCGGAATTACCAGCTTGTCGTCGGAACTATCCAGATACTCAACTTCCCGATCTCCTACTTGTTATTGGACCGGGGACATGCGCCTGAAACGACAATGTACGTCGCCATTTGCCTCTCTTTGGGATGCCTGTTCGCCCGGCTCTGGTTTCTGCACCGGCAGGTAGAGATATCCATGAAATCGTTCTTCACCCAAGTTCTGCTGAACGTCTGTTCTGTTGCTGTTCTCGCCGCGATTTGCCCCATGATAGTAACCCGCCTGATGAACGCAGGCATCCTACGGTTATTTGTGGTTTCGGGTGTGTGTGCAGTCACGACTCTGATCGTCATCTACTACGTGGGCTTGTCGTTTCAGGAAAGAATTTTCGTCCAGAAAAAGATAATAGCCAGAATCAAACAGAAATGTTCTGTATAAAGACATGATCAACATTGCGGATATACATGATTGTTTCGGATGCGGCGTTTGCGCCAAGGCCTGCCCGAAACAAATCATCACTTTGAGGCTGAATCAGAATGGATTTTACGAACCGCGCATCGAGCCGGCAGACCAATGTATAAAATGTTCCGCCTGCATCGAAGTATGCGCCTTTATTTCAAAAGACGAGACTGCCGGCCGTCGACCAGTGAGTTACGCCGCATGGAGTTTAGACAATGAAATTCGCATGGACTCGTCCTCCGGGGGAATAGCCTTCGAAATCGGCCGGCAGATGCTGCCACGCGGCTATAAGATATGCGGAGTACGCTATAATTATGCGAAACAAATTCCAGAACACTATATCGCCCGCAACGAGGAAGAACTCAAAGCTTCCTCAGGCAGCAAATATCTTCAGAGCAACACTGTCGACGGGTTCGCGGAAATAGATATTCGCAGCAAACACGTGGTAATCGGAACCCCGTGTCAAATCGCATCTTTCCGACGTTATATTCGACGAACCAAAGCTGAACCGAATTTTATCCTTATAGATTTCTTTTGCCACGGCGTCCCTTCAATGCTCCTATGGCGAAAATACCTGCGCACAATCGGCGAAAACGCAAAACTCACCGACATCAAATGGCGAAGCAAACGGCGGGGCTGGCACGATTCCTATGCAATAAGTTATAAGTACACGACATCAGCCGGAACAAAGCACTGCTTTTCGTCATTATCAGATGGTGATATATTTTTGAAAGTATTTCTAAATGACCTCTGTCTAAATTCCTCGTGTTACAAACGGTGCAAATATAAACTCGACAACTCAGCCGCAGACTTGCGGGTCGGCGACCTCTGGGGTTCACGCTACCAGCACGACGAACAGGGGGTCAGTGCATTGATCCCGTTCACGGACCGAGGCCAAAATATCGTCGAAATATTGCAAGGCTGCCATATATCGGAGATTCCATTCGAAACGGCAGCGGAGGGACAAATGCGGGAGAACGCCCGGCAACCCGGCAATTATGAACACATCATGTCGCTGCTTCGAAACCCGAAAATTTCGCTCAGGCAAATAGAGCGCTACGTAACCCGTCGTGAACAATTAACGCGGATAGCAAATCACGCCCGTCATCCGATAGCGGCAATACAGAAACTGATAAAACGCATGACAAAATGAAAATAGCCACGATCACCTGTCATGACGTCTATAATTACGGCGCCAGCCTGCAGGCATACGCACTGCAGCAGTATCTGCTGGAACAGGGCCACGACGCCGAAATCATCGACTACAAACCATATTATCTGACCGGTCGGTACAATTGGCGTCATATCCCCGCAGAATCGAGACTGTTTCCCTACAAAGATTTCATCTGGATACAATGCCTTTACTTCTTGCTGAAAAACCGAAAAATATACGCCACGATCGGCCGGAAGCATAAATTCGATGAATTCAAACGGAAATACCTGACACTCTCGAAGAAAACCTACACCTCGGTCCAAGGGCTAAGGAGCGTCCCGCCGGCGGCGGATTTATATATTGCCGGAAGCGATCAAATTTGGAACACGTCCTGCGAAAACGGAAAAGATGCCGCTTTCTATCTCGATTTCGGAAATAAAAATACACGCCGCATCTCCTATGCGGCAAGTTTCGCAGTATCGGAAATAGATTCGGCATACAGGGATTTTGTCACGGAAAACCTCCGGCGTTTCGATGCAATATCGGTGCGGGAACGGACCGGCGTAAAAATAGTCGCGCATCTTGCCGCCGGTAAAAAAGCGGAACAGGTGGAAGACCCGGTCTTTCTGCTGGACAGGCAACGCTGGGAAGAATTTTCGGCCAGCGTAACGCCGCAGGAAAAATACGTTCTCGTATACGATTTCACAAACGACCCGACCATCAGAGAACATGCACAGCAAACAGCCCGACGACTCGGCGTCAGGATATATTCGCTGAACGACTTCGCACCATTGACTTATGCGGATCGGAATATTTCGGATGCCGGACCGCTGGAATTCCTTGCTTGGATCAAAAATGCGGAATTCGTCCTTTCGAATTCGTTTCATGCAACGGCTTTTTCCGTCATTTTTCACAAACCGTTCCTGACATATCCCCTACGGGGAAGAAAGAACCACTCCCGCATGCAGGACTTTCTGAACGGGCTGGGGCTAATAAACAGATTCAATCCGGAACAAAACCGGTTGGCAACCACACTGCCAGCCCCCGACTGGGATCGCATAGACGGACTGCTGTCCGAAAAAATCGGGTTCAGCAAACGCTATCTGACCCGGAATGTCCAACCAGACAAAACAGCGACAATATGAAAGTACTTTGGTTTGCCGTAACGCCATCCCTTTACGAAACACTCAACAAAGGACACAACGGAGGCGGCTGGATAGCATCCTTGGAACAGATAGTCCGCTCTGCACCCGATATTCGTTTGGGAATCGCTTTCGAACATTCCGATCGAATATTCAAAAAGGAAATAGACGACGTATGTTATTATCCGATTAACGTCAATGCCGGACTACGACAAAAAACATACGTCGCCGCAAAAGACAAGGCAATTCTTGCATATTGCCTGAATATTATCGAGGATTTTCAACCGGACATCATCCATGTTTTCGGTTCGGAATGGTGTTTCGGACTTGTCGAAAAATACACAAATATCCCGGTCGTCATCCATATGCAGGGAAGCCTGCCTCCCTATGCGAATGCAGCATTTCCTCCGGGCTACAACTTCTTCACCCAATGGAGAAATTCGCATTTCAGTCCGATCGTACTCCTGAAAAAATGGTTGGTGTGGAATAAAAACGACAACTATCAGACAGCGCGCGAAATAGAGATTCTAAAACATTGCCGTTATGTTATGGGACGAACGGAATGGGATTACAATATTACACGTCTGTACGCCCCCGACTCGCAATATTATCACTGCAACGAAGCATTGCGTCCGATTTTTCTCGCCCCTGAAAAAACATGGTCCCTGCAAAGGAGGAAGAAACTTCGGCTGCTCAGCGTCGGCTCGTGCAGTATGGTCAAAGGAATGGATCTCTTATTAAAGACAGCACGCCTGCTCAAAGGACACACTCATATCGACTTCGAATGGCATATTGCCGGTCCCACCGAACTTTTTCCGTTTTTCGAGAGCAATGAAGGCATCAGCCATGAAACGGTAAATATAAAATTTCTCGGAACATTATCGGCCGAAAATCTCGCTATTCAACTCGCGGAAGCAGATATTTATATACATACGTCCTATATGGACAACTCCCCGAATTCAATATGCGAAGCCCAAATAATCGGCATTCCGGTCATTACGACCTATGTAGGCGGCATCCCCTCACTCGTCAAAAATAAGGAAACGGGTATTTTAGTTCCCTCGAACGAACCCCACACCTTAGCTATGGAAATCATCAAATTAAGCCGTAACACCGAATTGATGAACCGTCTGAGTGACAATGAACGGCAGACAGCCGGAGCACGCCATAATCCGGATACTATCAAAAACACATTGACCGAGATATACCGGACAATCCTATCGCAGCACCATACATCCCGGCTACCGTCGCCCGGACACAATAAATAAAGGCCGACATGTATCACATAATTCGTCTATACGGATCCAAACTCGTCAATATCATACGATTACGTTCATTTTTGCGAACAGATACAATCGGATCGTTATTCATCCAGCTGATCCGGGATTTTTTCTGCTTCCATTTCAGGGAGTGTCGTTTTTTTGAAATCCGGAAAATGGATTCAATCCGCCGATGGATGGACAAACACTATGGAGATTTCGTTCCGGCGACATTTCCCCCGTTAGAACAGACGCAGGAAAAAGGGCCGGTATGGGTCTTCTGGTATCAAGGAGAAGCCGCAATGCCCGAAGTAGTAAAAATTTGTTATAACAGCATTGTCGCAAATACCCACGACCGGCCTGTCCGTCTATTGACCAAAGACAATATCGCGTCCTACATCACCTTGCCCGATTACGTCTACGACCGATTGAATCGCGGAGAACTTTCATACACCCATTTTTCCGACATATTACGCATTTGCCTGTTATTCAGGGGGGGGGTATTTGGATGGATAGCACGTTATTGCTTACGGCCCCGGTGCGGGTTGACACCTCGGACTATTTCCACTCGATAAAAATTGCAGACGGCGGCCACACGACCATATCCGAATACAGATGGGCTACATTCTTTCTCGCATCGGCACCCAATAATCCGGCATTCGGCATTATAAAAACGATATTTCTTGCATACATTCGGGAACACGGCAAAATGATCGACTATTTTTTGATCGATTACATTTTCGATCTGGTCTACAGAAGAAACGGTTCTTTCCGACAAAGCGTAGACAAAACACCTTGTACGTCCCCATATCTGCATCAATTGATTTTCGATATGAACAAACCGTATAACGCGGAAACATTCAATCGCATACAGCAGAAAACGACACTCTTCAAACTGAATTACCGGGTATCTTTTCATGAAACGGCAGGAGGTCAGGAAACTCTATACGGATATTTGAAAAAAAATTCAAACTCACGGAATAAAAGATGATTTATAAATTCATACGTGCATTCGGGCACCTAATTCACCATGTATGGCCGTATTCCCTTTCACAAAGGTTCAGCCGGTATTACGCATGGCTGTATACAGCATGGATCGCATGCAATTTCCGGAAAATCGGGCTTCATACCAAGATAGAACCGGGATTGTATTTAGTCAATGGACGGAAATACATTGAAATCGGAGAACATTGCATTATAGGGCGCAATTCTGCTATCACAGCCCACGAAACGCCGCAATACAAGACCTCGGTAAAGATATCGATCGGAAACGGTTGCATGTTCGGTTCCGATATGCATATCACTGCAGTCAATTCGATACGGATCGGAAAAAACGTTCGTGCGGGAAAAAGCATACTCATTTCGGATAATTCGCATGGCGACCCCAATGATAAAACAATCCGGGCCATCACACCTAACGCCCGGCCCATTTATTCCAAAGGAAAAGTCGTCATCGGAGACAATGTGTGGATCGGGGAGAAAGCAGCTATTCTGGCAGGCGTTACAGTCGGCGACGGAGCCATCATCGGCGCGAATGCCGTGGTTACAAAAGATGTCCCCCCATACTCTATTGCAGTAGGGATTCCGGCCCGAATTATAAAATAGCCGCTGTATGAATCCGTTTTTACTTATTGCCGCACTGCTGGTTCTATATTCTTTTAAGAATTACAAGCAGGCTTTCTTCCTTTTTCTGGCATTCAGATTATTTCTGAACAACAATATAAACCTGATAAACCTTCCGGGCGTTCCGTTATTGACGCTGGAAGTCTTTATGTCGATTTTCTTTGCCCTGTTATATGTGGTTAAACGAAAAAGATACAGCCGGATAATTACAACAGTTCCTCTGCCATTCAACAAAGCGTTCATTTGGGTATTGTTATCCTACGTAGTATCGAGTGTTATTTCAATAGCCGGAATCCAGAATACCTTTCCTTCGTTACTATCCATCTTTTTCTGCGATTTCATCTGCGTATACCTGTGCTGGAAATTAATTTCGGGGAAAGAAGATATCATAAAAATCGTCAATCTCCTGTTAGGAGCCTTTTTATTAATCTGCATATACGCATTTGTCGAACTATTCTTAGGGTTCAACCCGGTGATGGATTATGAAATAGATCTTGCAGGTCCCAGAGCAACCGACTGGCAGTATCTGGATGACGAACGAGGCAGCCGCATTCAATCGTTCTTCCTGCATCCGATTGGCGGAAGCATCAATTTCGGATTGATATTTTGCCTTTGTCTGTACGGATACGTATATTACAAAGCATATTTCAGCAAGTTCCAACTGCAAACGATGCTGCTGATCGGAATTATGGCGTTCATAGCCTCCTTGCTATCCAACAGCCGAACGCCGCTGGTATTTTTAGCCATAGCCATTCTGCCGCTGATAAATCTGAAAAACAAACAGTCCGTACGCCTACTGGCAATCGCAGCAATCGGTATAATCATCCTGATGCCGTACACGGATTTTATCGAAAAATTGATCTTGTCGGTTATAGCCCCGGAGAAAACCGAAATACGGGGCAGCAGCATAGAAATGCGTCTGGATCAATTCGAAGCCGCCTATATTCTCATGTCGAAAAGTCCCCTATGGGGATTGGGGCAGAAAGCGACGCTGTATTACCACGACCGGATACTGGTAGGCCGGCTTCTTGGTATGGAAAGCATCTGGCTGTGGATTATGGTCGAACGAGGCATATTGGGGATAATCACCTACTGCATTTTTATCTTCACCCTGTGCCGGCTCGGCTGGCGGTCGAGGGGGAAATGCCTGTTCTTTCTCCCGCTGGCCTTCATTGCAGCCTCGACCGCATCGTCAACACCGGGCATGCATCTCTATTTTTTCTATCTGGTATATATTCTGATCTATAAAATAGATCGCAGCCAACCACGCATAAACAGACGAAACAATGGAAGTTTCAGTCATTATAGTCAGCATGAACAATTATGAGATGTTAAGCGGATGTCTGGAAAGTATCCGCACACACACCTCAACCTCTTATGAGGTCTTTGTCGTCGCATATCTGTTCTCTCCGGACAACCTGCAACGCCTTGTGCAAAATTATCCATGGGTGCAAATCATCGAAAGCAATGAGATCCGCGGATTCTCTGCCAACAACAATCTGGCCCTGCGGAAAGCTGCCGGGAAATACTGTTTTGTGTTGAATGACGACACGAAAATAGAATCGGATGTAATAACCAGTCTTGCAACCTCTTTCGACCGGCTTCCTCAGGAAACAGCCGTCGTAAGCCCACAACTATTATACGCAGACCGTTCGCTTCAATACTGCGGCCGGCCGGAAATAAACTGGAAGACCTACATTATGTCCCAATTAGGCTTGTGGCACGAAAAAACAGGCAAGAGTCCCTACACGAACCAAACCGGCATTTTCAAAACCTACAATATCTCCGGAGCCGCATTCATGATCAAAACGCAGTTATTCGAACAGTTAGGATTTTTCGATGAATATTATTTCTTCTGTCCGGAGGATATAGCACTATCGACCGTCCTCAACAAACTCGGTTATTTCTGTTATGTAAACGCCTCGGCCGAAGTGATCCATTTCGAAGGAGCCAGCGGCGGAAAACACATATCGCAGATCCAAACGGCAACGATGCCCGCAGGCGAAAAAGGCACGATCCGGTTTCTGGCCGGGTCATCCTCCGTATCATACATCCTTTTAACCTGTTTCACCTGCATAATGGCCTCGCTGAGAAGTCTGAAATACCGGCTGAAGAGCAAGACTTCCGGCGATAATGCAAGTATAATATCAAAAGCGAACCGCAATGTTGCGGCGGCCCTTCTGACGAAAAAAACGCCCAAGGAAATTTTCGTCAAGTATTACGGACGGATAAAACGATAAGCTATGCGTATCCTGATACTGAATCAAATACTTTATACAGCAGACAACAATACCATACCGGTCGTATCTTCAATCAAAGACACGATGATATACGGCATGTGTCTGGGATTCGTCAACACGGGACATACCGTCACTCTCGCCGCTTCTGAAGAATACAAACCCCAGAGTCCCGAAACCTATGATTTCACGGTAAGATTCTTTTCTTCCGACATCCCCCGCATCTTCGCTCCCAGCATACTACCCTTTTCATCGGAATTATACCGATTCATAAAAAGAGAGCAAGCGAACTTCGATCTGGTCATATCCAGCGAAGTATTCTCTTTCCAATCGCTGTTTGCCGCGATACTATGCCCCCGCAAAACACTGATATGGCAGGAGCAAACCGCACACCAAAAAAAATTCCATCAGCTGCCGTCAAAAATCTGGTACCGAATGATCGCCCCGCTGTTCCTGAGAAAAGTCCGTCAGATTATTCCCAGATCGAAGCGCGCCTGCGATTTCACCAAATCCTACCTGCACAATGTTACGGATACGGTATTGGACCACGGGATAAACGTCGATAAGTTTACCTTCAGCAGCGAAAAAACACGGACGATCATCAGTTCATCCCAATTGATCGCCCGGAAAAACATAAACGGCATAATCCGAGTCTTTTCCGCATTCACACAGATGGAGGGCTATGAAGATATTCGTCTGTTGATCGCCGGCAGAGGCGATCAACGCCCCATGCTCGAAAGTCTGGCGGCAGAGTTGGGAGTGCGCGAAAAGGTGGAGTTTCTGGGGTTCCTTCCGCAAACGGAATTGAATCAGTATATAAAAACATCTTATTGCTTTCTCGTAAATACCCGTCAGGATCTGAACATGGTTTCCATTCCCGAAGCCGTCGTTTCCGGAACGCCGATCCTCACCAACACACAGCCGGCCTCAGCCGGATATATCCGAGCCAATAGGCTGGGCATCGTAAAAGATCATTGGAATGAATACGATTTGAAGAAAATCATCGATGAAAATCCGGTCTTCGTGCAAAATTGCATCGCATATCGGGATAATTTAACCAATACACACATCGCCCGTACTTTTCTGGAAATATACCGAAACAAATGAGAACGATTCTGTTGGTGACATACGACATCTCGCCGTACCGGGGTTCGGAAGCTTCGGTCAGTTGGAACTATGTGGCGAATATGCAACACACAAACCGGCTGATAGTACTCTATGGCAAAGGGAAGGATGAAATAGAACTCTACCTCCGCACCAATACGATGCCTCATGTACGGTTTCAAAACATTGCCTACACGGAAATAACCGGCCACGGGTTTATAGACGATATAAAATACAACCTGAATTACCGCAAATGGCATAAGCGGGCTGCCACTGCTGCCGCCAAGCTTCTTGCACAGGAAAATGTAGATATAATCCATTTCCTAAATCCGATCGGTTTTAAGGAACCCGGCTTTTTGTGGAAACTGCCGCGTCCTTATGTATGGGGCCCCATGCAGGGCGTAGAAAACCGCCCGGCAGCATTATTTAAAGCGCTGTCCCCGAAAGGAAAGATAAATGCAATCGTACGCCTTGTTATCCATAATGCAATGTTCGTTTTCTCGCCGCGCGTAAGACGTGCGGTCAGCCAAAGCGATTTCATTTTTGCCGCGACGCCGAATACAAAAAGAAATCTGCAAAAATATTATCAAACCGAAAGCATATATCTGCCTGAAAACGGTATTACTTCGATGCTCGCCCGAACCCCGGTTAGCAAATCAAATTCCGAACCACTAAGACTAATCTGGGCCGGAGAACTCTGCGAACGGAAAGCGCTGATTATCTTATTGGATGCCTTGAAAACAATCCGCCGGACAAATTGGGAATTGCATGTCGCAGGCGCAGGCCGCCTGCGCTCCAAAATGGAAGAGACCGCCCAAAATTACGGCATCGCTTCTCGAATCGTATGGCATGGAAAAATACCCCGGACGCAAGTTCAGGAGATTTTCGCTCATTCGCATCTGCATATCATCACATCGCTGGGCGAAGCTACCACGACGGTATTATGGGAGGCTATGGCCAATGGAGTTCCCACCTTATCGCTGGACCATTGCGGCATGAGCGGAGTCATATGCGAAAAATGCGGAATAAAGATTCCGATACACACTTACGAACAGGTTACAATGGCCATAGCCGCAGAAATAGAATCCTGCATAATGAATCCCGAACGCATCGCAATTCTGTCGGAAGGCGTCCTGAAACTGTCTCTTATACACATCTCCGAGCCCACGAGACAAGAGGCAATC
>OJPW01001644.1_pt1 | contig 11409 bp, 12 predicted proteins | sample 1598571 | NCBI WGS metagenome assembly OJPW01 (sample SAMN03922493, study PRJEB24848) | human gut metagenome | isolation source: stool sample | host: Homo sapiens | place: Germany | collected 2011-05
CGAGATTGCCTCTTGTCTCGTGGGCTCGGAGATGTGTATAAGAGACAGCTGCGGGCTTTTCCGCATCTTTCGGAACAAGCCAGATCGTTGCCATTTTCACCGCCCCGGGAATACGCCCCGCAGCGCATAAATAATTTATCTGGCGGGGAGTAATGCCCCACTTTTCGCTTGCTTCTTTCAAAGTCATATAGTCCATGCTACACCTCCAACATACAATATTATACTTCTTTTGCTCGAAGAATACAAGAAACATTCTGTGAATAATTTGAATTATATTGGCTAATTATAGGAACTGTGTAAGCATATCCAAAACGAAAGATGAACTGTAGAATGTAATTGCAGGAACAATTAGGACAAGCGAGGGAACAACAATGGCCAAAAGACCCGTACCACTATACGACTTCAATGCCTTTGGGCAAGCAATAAAATCTGCGCGAATGGAGCGGAAGGAATCCCGCAAGGATGTTTGCGATGCAATGAACATTTCTCCGCGCTATCTTGCAAATATTGAAAATAAAGGTCAGCAGCCGAGCTTGCAAATCTTTTATGAGCTTGTGACCCGCTATTCCATATCCGTGGATCAGTTCTTCTTCCCGAACAAGGATGCAGAGAAGAACACACAACGGCGGCAGCTTGATGCGTTGCTGGATAGCATGAGCGATGACGGCCTGGAGATCGTCACCGCTACGGCACAGAAAGTCGTTGAAGTTGAGAAGAAACACGAAACAGCAGCGGAGTGATCCGCTGTTGTTTTGTTATTTGGTTCATAGGAATAAATGTTGTATCAACACCGACGGTCGCACATTATTTGAAAAAGCGTAATCGCAGCAGATTTGTCATAGTACAGATGAAAGGCGGCGGTTATTGTCCGTCGCCTTTCATTGGCTAATCTTCTTATTTTGGTTTTCGTTTAATCCCCAATGCTTTTTCCGGTTTCATCTGTCTTATGAATTGAAAATACTGTTCCTAATGCGGGAGGATCTTTTTCCATTACATCGCCATTAAAGGACACACGCACATAATCGTTTAGTGTTAACTCAGGACATCCTTCCGCAGAAGTAACATTCTTAGAAACATCTACGGTTGTTCCGACAGCAAGGTTTGAATTCTCACTATTAGTTACTACAACAATAAGACTGCTTTCTTTTATCTCGGAAATCGTACCTGTAAACGATACTTCATTTTGATTTGCATTTTGAGAATTACACGCAACCATCCCAATTACACAAAAAAGCATAATCATCATCAGAAGCATTTTCTTCATTGTTAGTCATCTCCTTTATTTTATTTCTGAACAACTAATTTAAATGTATCAAATTCAGAATAAGAGTAAAAAGTTTTTTCCAAGGTTTCAATTAACATTTTTCCACTCTCTGAAGCTGCGTAATGAGCAAACTCAGAGGATACGGTTAGAATAAGCGTAGTATTATTCCCACCGTGATGTTCCACAGGTGTTTCAGGATCATCAGGATCACCTTTAATTATTGTTGTAGCATCATTATCAACCTGGCATTCAATCAAAGATACATCCATTATATTATTCAGTTTCGCCCACTCTGCAAAAATATCCTCGGAAGTGCAACGAACATAAATATTGGAGCTTTCAATAGTGTTGCTTTCGGACACATAATAGATGTCAAGATATTTTGATTTAATCATAATTTCCTCATCAGTATAAGATGGAGAATTATCTATCAGTACATTTGGAATAATTGCCCCAACTGTAATAATAATTGCCAAACAAGCCACAAGTGCTGTCCATTTTTTCCATCCCATTTGGATTATTTTTGCTCGGCGGGGTTTGTATTCAATAGCCCCAGATACAAGGTCATCGTCAATATATCCGATGGCAATAGCCAACTTAGGTGTGTTCGTCATACTTCAATACCTTCTTTCTTCAAAAACTCTCTCAACTTGATACGGGAGTGATACAGCATATTTTTGACTTTGCTTTCAGTAAATGAGTATCGCTGTGCAATGTCGCTGATAGAATCGAAGAAATAATATTTGCGGATAAATACATTTCGGGAATCTTCTTTTTCTTCCCGAAGGAACTCGCTAATTACCTTGCCGACATCTGCGTATTCCCAATCCGAGGAAAAATGATTGCTCGGCAGAACATCCTCCAGATCAGAGTACGATACGGTAATATTTTGAGAGCGCTTCAATGCGCGGTTAAAATCCAGCTTCTTCATAGACAGAAAACGGACGATCTGACAAATAAAAGCCATAAAATTATTTGGGCGTGTGGGTGGAATTTTGTTCCATACACTCAGATATGTATCGTTTACACATTCCTCGGAATCTTCATCATTGAACAGAATATTATTCGCCACACTAAAACACAGCTTTCCATATTTTTTGTCGGTTTCTTCGATTGCCTTTTCGTTGCGCGCAAAATACAACTCAATTATTGTCAAGTCATCCATGCGTTCACCTCCCTCTTTTGAATCTTAAAGGCCTTTCACCCCATAAGTACGATTTTATCGGCGTTGGTCGCAAAATTTTTGAAAAAAGTTAAAATATTTTTTCTGAGCTTCTGCGCCGGAGAAGCTAATATGAAAATCATCCGGGTCGATTACAATAATAGGCTTGTTCTGTTCCTGAGCGTAGTGTATTGTATAGCCGGTGCCGCTTCGCTTATTGGCTTGCATATCATAAACAGCCAGGACAACATCCGCATGATCTACAAGATAGCGGTTGCGGATATAATAACAGTCCTTTCTATATTCTTCCTGTGTTAAAATCACATCGCTGCTCCGATCCAGCAACGCATGATACCGGGCTTGCTGTTCCGGTGTCCATTTCTGATCCTGGGCGGCAAACGGAACAACGCAATGTAGCTTTATTTCTGGATGCAGTTCCGTGAGAGCAAGGACAGCTTCTCCCGCCCAAAGATCAATGCCCAGGGCACATCCAGTATAGAAGTCCGTTATACCTTGCCTATATAAAAAATCGATCTGTTCTGCCAGCACTTTTTTCAGCTCGATGCAGGCAGGGTGTGTTTCGTCATACTTAAAAGAAAACCTCGCTGGCCTATGTCCAGTAAAGGCACAAGAAGTTTTCTTTGTAAGAGGTCGTGATTCTGTAGTTTCATTTTCCATCTTAGACATTCCTTACTTTTCTATTATAGAATATAGTATAGCTGCATTCTGCGGCGGCGAACGGCCGCTGGTGCGGTGACCAACGGCCGCCGTGCGGTCTAAAAACGGCCGGGTAAATCAGCCGTTATTCAAGGGTTTAATTACTACAGTGTAGTGCCGTGTGGCACGCTTCATAATGGCGTTGGAGGACACCTCATCGTTGAGGATCATAGAACTCCAACTGGCCGGTTCCCGCTGGGAACAGATAATAGTGCTCAGGTTAATTTCACTGCGCTTCTCCAGAATTTCAAAGAGAACCTTCACCTCACGCTCATCCGTAATGGTGTGCAGCAGAAAGTCGTCCAGAATCAGCAGAGCGGTTCCGCAGGTCTTCTTCATTCGTTTCTGGTACTTGGAGTAATCCGCAGCCTTGAGGGCTACCATCTCCTCCAGCAGCGTCTCGCAGTGGTGGTACTCCACCTTGTAGGTGTTGCAGGCCACGATGCCAATTGCTTTGGCCAGATAAGACTTACCGCTGTCAGAGGGACCCAGAATGCAGACATTCATGCCTTCGTCAATAAAATCCAGTGTGGACAGCATTCCGGTAATGCCACGGGGCAAATACTCCCGGTCGCCGGAATCCACGCAATTGGAGAGTTCCTGGGGGCATCCACGCAGATGGGCACTGCGCAGACGGCTCTGAATACGCTTGTTTACTTTCTTCACATATTCGGGGTGTACGAGATTGGCAATAGCAGTCAGCGGATCGAGTTCCAGAAACTTGGGAGACCGGTACATTTCGTCCAAAGTGGAAGACATGCCGGGCAACCCCATCTCATTCAGCTCTACCAGCAAGGTGTTAAAAAGCTCTTTTCCGGTGCGCATCACTTGCCACCTCCCTTGCCTTTACCCTGGGCCAGACTCTGGCTACGGGACAGGAGGCGTTCAATATTCATGGACTCAGCGCCCATGACGAAAGCGCCCCTGTTGCGCTCGTCATTGACGGCAGTGTTATAACCGGCAACCCCCAGATTCTCAGCGACGATCTGAATGGAGTTTTTAATAAAGCTGTAGTTCGGCTTTCCCAGTTCTAATGCCTGCCGACAGGTTTCTTCCAGTGCCTGCTTGCTGTACTTCTTAGTGAAGCCCAGGACACCCTGACACATCCGGTAGGTCTGCACCTCCAGCTTCCGGCTGGCAAGGATGCGCTTAATAACCTCGCCGGTGCTGGGACCAACGGTCATGGCTTTACGGGTAAAATAAGTGCCGTTCCACTCGGACATTTCCTTGAAATTGGCCGGAAGATGGTTCGGATCCGTGGACCACTGGCTCTTTGCAGTAGCTCTGGGCCATTCACAGATGAAATCTCCCTCCTTGGAGAAGATTTTCACCGTAGTGGCAGAGGCTCGGATAAGTACTTCTCTGTGCAGATATGCTCGGTCTACGCTGTAATAGGCATTGTCAAAGCGAACATGGTAGTCAGAGGACACCTTTGCCGTCCGCCGTTCCATATATTCGTAAGGGACAGGCGGCAGCGGCATAAGCTCCCGGCGTTCCTCGTCCCAGTAGTAGCGGCGGCTGTGGGGCTTCTTGGTAAACGGAGCGCTGTTGAGTTCGTCCAGATGCTTCCAGAGATCCCGGTTGAACTGTTCCAGACTGAAATAGTCCATTTCCTCCATGTCATGGAAGAATCCCTTTTCCAGAATGCCCACGGCATTTTCCACGGAACTCTTGTACTTGGGCTTCTTCACCTTGGCAGGAAGAATGACGGTGTGGTTGTACTCTGCCCACTCTGCGTAGTCCCTGTTCAGCTCCGGGTCGATCCAGTCTTTATTGGCAATGACGGCCTGCTTGCAGTTGTCACAGACCACAATGGCCGGGACACCGCCAAAATACTGCAAAGCATTGTTGTTGACAGCGATCCACTGCGGCTCCTTGGTGGAGACCATGCCCTCCGCATAGATGTACTGGGAATACGGCAGTACCGCTACAAAAACCACGATGGTCATGACCTCGCCGGTCAGATGATCTACCATCTGGAAGGTCTTTCCGGCGAAGTCAACCTCCATCTTCTGGCCAATGACGGCATTGAAATGAAGGGACTCCTTGTTCTCCTCGCACCACTTGGCGTAGTTCTCACAGAACTGCCGGTAAGAGTAGAACTTGACGCCACGGTCACGGCACTGCTTGGAATAGCGATTCCACAGCACCACCAGGGTCATGTTCTTCCGGGAAGACATTTCCTTCTCCACGGACTGGTAGTCCGGCATCTCGTAGCTGAGATCCCGGCTGTGCTCAACAGTTCTTTTTCCGTAGACCAGGGCTGCAATACCGTAATTGGTAATGCCCTCCGGCAACGGATAGCTGAGCACCGGACACTCCTGGAATGCCCGCAGGAAGTCATTGACTCCTGACTTGCTGACCTTGAGCGACTCAGCGATCTTTCTGCCGCTCATGTCCAAGGCATAGTGTTTCGTAATGATGTCTTTGTAATCCAACATACATTACCCTCCTAAAATAGTGTATTTCCGCTGTTGCGGATACCACTATTATGAGGGCAATTTCAACTACTTTGAATAGGTGGCCGCCGGGTCGCAAACTGGCCGCTCGCCACCGCAAAACCGTCTTGAAAAGGCTAACTCAGGCTGGCCGCTGACGCACCGCACTGTGGCCGTTTACCACCGCACCAGTGGCCGTTGGTGACCGCAGATTGCAGTATAGCATATATTTGTGAATTTTTCTGCATTATAAGCGCATTGCGAATGAACTAACAATTCATATTTCAAGAGCATAGAGGCACGGCAACTTAAAAGTTACCGTGCCTCACATACTTTATATCTTAGTTTTCAATTCAGCCGATACTTTATTATTCCAAATAGTCCTGCACGAAGCTGACCACGGAACTCGTTACTCTTGTTGCCGCATTATAATTAGAGTCGTTCTGGCTGGAGTGGATTCCTACAATATAGGTGTAGTCATCCTGCTTCACAACCGGGCCACCACTGTTGCCGTAGTAGGTATCTGCACTATGTAAGAACCTTCTTGTATAAACAGTACCTACATCACCAACACAGTACCAAAGTGTGCCATCGTCCTTATCTCCAGGATAACCATAGTTATAGATGTCAGCACCACTCAGGTTAGAGGTCGTAAGGGAGCGAGTGCCAAAATTGCCTGTTCCGAGAGAACTGCTGATAGTGATAACGCCGTAATCATATTCCAAATTTGCATCATTAACCCATCCATTTACAGATGCGACAGAGCTTGTAGTGGAACTACTGAAATTGGAATCAAGTCCGCCCGGATGTACGGTAATGGATCTTGCCCATCCATGATCTTGATCGTAAACAACATGACCGGCGGTAAGAATAGTAGTCGGACCAACAAAAGCGCCCGAAGCAGAACCGGTTGCATTGTCAGCATAAGTGATTTCCAAATAAGCTACAGCACAATAAGGGTAAGCATTAACATTGGTAATTTCTATGCGCTGATCGCCAGAACCATTACCACCAACTACCGATCTTGTGGAGGCAGAAGGCGTAGCAATTTCAAGACCTTCAGGAATATACGGTTCGATGTCAGCGATATTTCGTGTCATCAAAGCAGGAGGTTCATTGACAGTTATAGTGCCGGTTGCTCCATTGAAGTTGACACGAGCATCAGGACTTGCGTCCTCTAAAATGTCAAGCACATCAGAGCCGAGTGCTGCCCGTGCGTCATAGTTCGGAATAGCATTCGTTGTATCGAGTGTTCTCTCATAGATCGGGAAGCTGGTTTCGTGATTTTCGGGCTGTGTAGGCATGAATGAAATACCAAGCGCCATAACACCACAAAGCAATAAGCTGATAATCTTTTTCATATTATGTCCTTTCTGGGATAACCCGTTAGATAGTTGAATCTTATCAAAATTGGCGCATAGTCCTCAAAAAAGTAATATATGGGCTATGCGCCAAGCCTGTTGATTTTAAGTCGCAGCCTCCAAAGACGGAGAGCGAAATAAGCAGACCAGCGCGTAAACCCATACAGAGTGTTGAACACCATCATAACCAATTCCACCTCCGTATCGTAGTTTTTGGGAAATGCGCCGCTCACACCGACAGCACAAACGGCGTACACTCCCTTTCACTTTATAAGTACGATTTTATCGGCGATGGTCGCAAAATTTCTGAAAGTTTTTGAAAATATTTTTTTCGGGAGGACGGGAGGGTACGAAAGGACGAAGAAAGCGGCAAGCAATGCAAAGCGGTACCCACTTTGCGAAAACTGCCAATCTCCGCTCTTGCGGAAACCGACAGTTTCATGCTTGTTGAGGCTCTGCCCCAATCCCCGCAGAACACAACTTGTGTGTTCTGGAACGCAGGATAAATCCTGCGGCTACGCGATTTTTCAAATCACTAAATAGAAAGAGGGACACAGTAGCCATATAAATGGATACTGTGTCCCAAAGGATATATGTGATGTTGTTTGACAAATTGCTATCTTTTCTTCAAAACAAGATTGCCAATGTTAATGATGAGAAGCGGAATTAAATAATACACCGCATTGAACAACTCTACATAGGCAGGAGAACTGTATTCCGGGTGCTGCCCATGCAGATACATTTTCACACCAACATGGATTACCATTGCACAGATCAGGAGAACATTGAGAACAACAATCACTTTTTTTCTATTCACTTATGCCACACCTCCATATCACAGCTATTGGGATTTAAGTTGATAGGAACAATAAACTGCACTCCATAGGCTGTCATTACAACAGGCACAGCGGATCGTGCAGAAGCACTCACAGTGACAGGGACAAACTCTCCACCGCTGACATATCCAATGTTCGTGTTGTTCTGTACACTGCGTCCTGTTTCATAGCCGGACTTAGAACGAATGTTAGTGCGTAGGGATGTAGGGGTATTCGGGCTACCTGCACTTAGCGTTGTAGAGGATACCTGATTCCATACTCGGACAGCAAAAGATGAGCAGTTGTTAAGCAATGCCCATGTATCATTATTTGCGATAATAGTATTGATTTCATCGACATCGCTCTGAGTAACACTCATTGAAAGAGAAGCACGATTGGCATAATCATTTTGATTGTTAATTAAATAAGACTCTAAGTTATACCAAATACCATGATGCGCGTCCTGATTTCCCCATGTTCCAAATGTAATTTCTTCTCCAGAAGCAACCGTCAAACCACCTATTGTAATGTCCGAAGAACTGGTGTTTTCAAATGCAAGAAAAGCATGACCAGACAAATTCCAAGAGGAACTGCCGCCGTCATTGGACGAAAAAATCGTAAGTGTTCCAACCGTTGTTGCGGTTTCAGCAGCGAAGGCGGGAATTGAACAGCACAGCACCAAGCACAATGACAGCATAACAGAAAGAAGTCGCTTTGTAAATTTCATCATTATGTACCTCCTATATTTTGAAGTAAATCTTTTGTTGACTGCTGCAAAACTGTTTGGCGCATAACCCGTTTTGCAATGGGCTATGCGCTGTTCCTGCTGATTTTCAATCGCAGCCTCCAGAAACAGAGAGCGGAATAAGCAGACCAGCGCGTAAACCCATACAGAGTGTTGAACACCATCATATCCGATTCCACCTCCGTATCGTAGTTTTGAGGAAATGCGCCGCTCACGCCGACAGCAAAAGCGGCGTACATTCCCTTTCACCTTATAAGTACGATTTTATTTGCTTTGGTCGCAACTTTTTGAAAAATTTTTCTGATTTTTTTCGCGCTCGTCCTCCAGCTCCAAAATACGGTCAATGTTTGCCTTGGCAGTCAGCAGCTCTTTCATATCCTCACGGGCTTTCCGGTACTCGGAGTATGTCGCTTTTTTCTCTGCCATCAGCGCAGCATATTCGGCCTGCAAACTCTTGACGGTGGGGAGCTTCTGGATGCCTTGGTCATCGAAAAACTTTTTAGCCGCCTTATGGAGCGTGATCTCACTTTCATTCTCCGCAAGAAACTTTTTGGAGTAACCGGCCTTGCGATATGCAACATAGGTATCACGGGTTTTAGAGTAGTTGATGATGTGAGTTCGCATCACGGCAATCTCCGCCATACGCGCTTCAGCAGTTTTGATTTTTGCAGAAAGTTCGTTGAACCGGGCGGATGCTGCCGTCGCTTTTTCAGAGAGAACACTATAATCCAAAAGCTGATGATCTTGCAGATAGGCTACCGTCTGCGCCATCTGCTTCAAGTTAAACAGAGTTGCCCAACGCGCATAACCGGCACTTTTGCCCTCCTGCAATTTTGCCTGAATGTCCACCAGCAGATTCCCACCGCGCTTCTCCGGTGCTGCCTTTTCTGTCCAGCGTTTCCGGGGCGTGTGTTCCTTTTCGCCAGCAATCACCGCTCGGAGATCTTCGGGTGTATAACCCGCGCCCAGAGTGTCCATGCGAATGGATTTCTGCTGTTCGCCACCGAGCAGGGACGGGACTTTCTTGCCCTTGATTTCATAACCCGCCTGCCGCAGCAACTCCAGCAGAGCTTCAAAACTTTCGGGCTTTTGCGCCAGAGCATCATCAATGGCAGCGCAAATCCGCTCACGATGGGAAGGCTTTTTCTTATCGCCCAGCCACTTGTTATAGCTCTTGCCGTGCCGCTTCGGGTTCTCAACGATGGAGTAGCCATTCTCAATGCAGATGGTGTCATTGAGCCTACGCACAGCGCGGGTACTGCCCCAAAAGTTGCGGAACTTCCGTGACTGATCCAGTGCGGTAGAGTTCCAAATCACATGATTATGGATATGCTCTTTGTCGATATGGGTGCAGACGATATAGGCGTGTTTGCCCTTGGTAAACCGCTTGGCAAGCTCACAGCCCAGGCGGTTTGCTTCTTCTGGGGTGATCTCGCCGGGGACAAAGGATTGCCGCAGATGGTAGGCAATGACATCATCCTCACCGCGCACTCTGCCGGTCTTTTGGATGTACTGATTTTTGGTAAAAAGAAATTCGGCATCTGCGATCCTGCTGTCACATTGCCAACTCGTAATCAGTCTGCCGTTATCCGTCTTTTGCGGATTTTTGGAATAGTCCAGTATGTCGCTGATCGCCTGTCCTACCGTGCGGCCTTTGCCGGTGTGCAGGGGCATCAGGCGTGTAGTTGCCATAGGGTGTTCACCTCCTTAAAGTGAAACGGCCTGCCGAAGCAGACCGTTTTCTATTCGTGTTGTTTCCCAAATTGCTTGTTGACAATTTCACACAGCAAGTTTCCATAAGTTCATTCAATGTCGGTCGGCTCGTTCCATTCTACCCTATACACAATGTTAGCTGGTGGGCCTGTTTCAGATTCATTGTTTTTTATTTGCTGCTGTTTTTTAGCAGTCTCCACCCCGAAAACCCGATTAACGAACCAAGTAAATTGTTCGTCAAATCATCAATTTCAAATAGTCCCGTGCGTGTAACATACTGCGCAATTTCTATTGATAATGATGTAAGAATAACAATTATTATAAACTTCTTCAAATTTATTTTTCTGTCCCAGCATATGGGAAATAACACGCCAAAGGGAATAAACATCCCAATATTCAATAGGATGTTTCTCCAACCTAAAAAAGACTGTGTTACCCACGCTTCATAATACGAACTAAACGGAATAAGCATTGCCCCGTGAACACGAGGGCGTCCGGCAAAGGTGGCAGAAAGCAAAAAGCAACAGTATATGACAAATAAACAACGATATATTAGTTCTGGCAGACAAACTTTCTTTCGTTTTACAAATGGTATACTAACAATGACTGTTATTATGCAGGCAGGGATTGATATTAGAAGTCCATATTTAAGGATATACCCAGCCATGCTTAATCACCCTCCACAATCGCACCGCTCCAATCATAGGTATCAAACCATGTTCTCTGACCGATAAACCTAATTCGTTCAGTTACAGTGCCTTGCACAGAATGTTCATACTGTATATCAAATTGCAAGAATAGTGTTTGATCTTCCCATTCTGCTTCCTGTGTTCCGCGTACAGCCTTAACAGAAGAAATGTTGGAATTATCTTCCATGCCATTATAATATTTCTCAACCAATTCTTCATTATACTTGTCAAAGATGAATGTTGCATATCCACCTCCACAAGCTCCTGCATCGTAGTCAACGGGTAAATTGCGGATATAAAGTATACTACCCATGATACAGCCAAAAACGATAGCAATCACAAGTGCTATACTAATGTACTTTTTCATTTTGCGCCGTTTGCTTGCTTTCTTCTTTTCTTCCTCCATCTTATAGAGGTAATAAATCTGTTCGGCAGAGGACTGTTTGCTGTTGTCATCGGAATCCAGCAGCATATCAACAGTTGTGCCGAAGATTTCGGCTAATTT
>OJPW01001665.1_pt1 | contig 11303 bp, 19 predicted proteins | sample 1598571 | NCBI WGS metagenome assembly OJPW01 (sample SAMN03922493, study PRJEB24848) | human gut metagenome | isolation source: stool sample | host: Homo sapiens | place: Germany | collected 2011-05
CGGAATTGTGGAGTGATTTTATGAAAAAAGAAACAAATCCCAATGCAGATATAAAACTGTCGTTAAAAGAAGATATTCATTTAAGTGATAAAGAAATATGGAATAATTTTCAACAATATTATTTGGCTGGACAATATGAAGAAGCTATTAATTATCTAAACAATAATTTATCTTCCGTCAAAAACAAAATAACAAATGCTACTTTGATTAACAATTTGAATAATGCTCTTGTTATTTTGCAAAATTATTATTATAATAATGTAGAAGATAAATTATCTGAATTAATGAAGTCTTATGATGACGAAATAGAAAATTTTGTTAATAAAGGTGTATATACAATTGGAGTTACTTATTATCCATTAAATTTTGTTTTTGATAACAATGGGAATTTGTATATATGTATAAAAGAAAATACTGGAAAAGAAGATGGATTAAATGACGTAACCAACTGGATATATATTGGGTTAAAAGGAGAGAAAGGTTTACTCGGATTTAATTGTACATATAAAGATGTTTGGGATAGTACTACGACTTATTCCAAGAATGATTTATGCACAGATGGAGATTATCTATATTATTCTAAGCAAAATAATAATTTAAACAATAATCCATCTCCAAATTCGCAGTATTGGGGAGTATTTTTTGAGTTTATAAAAGCAACAATAGAGGTATATACACAGACTCCCACAACTCCTTATCCTGGACAGGTTTATTTATTACAAATGTAAAGAGGTGGAATATTAATGATAAATGTTAAGCCTTTTGTTTATCAAAATGGACAAAACGTGGAGATGAACATGGCAACTGTTTCTTCTATGGTAATAATGGGAGATGGTAGTACAACACTAGAAGAAGAAATAACAAAATTAGAAAAGGGAACGAGTAATGAAAACCTACTTATCAACACTAATTTTTTAAATCCTGTTTATCAATATGGTACTGGTGATTTAGATGAATTAAATAGTTCAGAAGTGGGTTACTCAGACTCGTCCTATTGGATTGATAGATGGTATCCCGCACAAGGAACAACTGCTGATAATATTACTAATTATCGCAAAGAAAAAGGAATATACATTGAAAATGGGTTATGCCAAGCAGTTTATGGGATGTCCGACTATGTTGGGCAGGTATTTACTTTGTCTATTGGGTTTGAAGATGGAACAATCAGCTCTGTAACAGGTACATTAAATGCTGGTGCTGGGAATAAAATATCTAATGATTATTTATCGTTTTACTTTTTAACAGGTGTATCATCTGGCAATGCTGATGTCGCTATTGTGGAAATAAAATCGAAGAAAAATGGGACAGGTACTTCTTTAACAGATTTTTATGCTATTCAATGGGCAAAATTTGAAAAAGGAGAATTTTCTACACAATATCAGATACCAAATTATACAGAAGAAGAATTAAAGTGTCAGAGATATTATATGCGATATGGTTACAAAAAAGTCAATGATTCTTCTGATGGCAAAATTCCGTATACGCTAGGTTTGGCAACTTCTAAAACAACTGGGGAAGCGATTTTTTATTTGCCAACACAAATGCGTATAACTCCAACCATTAAAATTGTTGGTGCGTTTAATGTACAGTATCCAAATGATAACAATTCTATGTTAGATTCCCCAGTAAATAGTGTAGAAGTTTCCTTTGTTAATAGCAATCAAGCGGTTGCAAATCTTGATTTTAGTAAAGGATATGATGCCCTGACATATGGACAAATAATTGCTTTTTATGCCTATGTGGGTGGTGCATACATTTATTTTGATGCAGAATATCATCCAATTTGGCAATCAAGATAATAATTAGGAGTAAGATTTAATGGCTATTAATTATAGGGTTCAAGAAAATAATCAAACAGTTCATTTTGAGGGTGATGCACAAATTACTTTGACTTCCGATGGTTCTAATGTGCAAGCCAAATTAAATGAGTTAAACAGTATGCTCTATTCCCATCCAATTGTTCCCATAAACACCCCTCCTTCTGACTTGGGCGAGGGAGATATTTGGTTCGGAATTGTGGAGTGATTTTATGAAAAAAGAAACAAATCCCAATACAGAAATTTATCTATAAAGGAAAGGAATGAATAATATGGTTAAAGCTAAAAAAAATACATATAAAATTTATGCAAGGGCAGATGAAAAAAATAGAATTATTAAATTCTTTTCTTCTGTTTTTGAAGAACCATTAGATACGGATATTCTTGTAGAAGAGGGGAACCAAGAGTATCATGTGCATGTTCAATTAAAATATATTGCTCATAATAGTAAAGGACAATATAGATATAAATTAGTGGATAACAAAGTTGTTGAAAGAACATTAGAAGAATTAAATCTTGAAATACAAGAGGAACAAAGTAAAATGCAACCTTCCTTAAATCAAAGAATGAACGATATAGAAGAAGCGGTTGCCTTAATTGTTTATGGAGGATAATAAAATGAGTATCAACGAATTGTCTAATGTTTTATTGAGGATTACTGGTAGAGCTATTTTAACCAGAATGACAGAAAGTAAGTCCACTTTTGACGAAATAATTAAATTATATCCCAAATTAACGAAAGAACAAATTGAAATTCTTAAAGAATGTGAAGAATTTCAAGGTTTTGATAGCGGAGATAAATAATGAATATTCCAGTATTAAATTTGCGCAATGATTCAGGAGAATTTGTTCCATATGCAGTAATTCAAGGCCCCCAAGGCGAACAGGGGCCTCAAGGCCCCTCTGGAACAGACATAGAATCTTATGTTATCTCTGAGCCAATTGATAATGGAGAGAGGGGATATATTCGCTATAAGAATGGCTTACAATATGCTTGGGCGAGGGTATACTTTTCAACTTCTATCAGCAGTTCTTGGGGGAGTTTGTACGAAAGCAGCGACGTTACTGCCCCTGCATTTGCTGCAAGTTTTAGTGATACGCCCACTATAATTTGGGGTTTGGAAAATATGTCGGCTGGATGTATGATTGAATACTATTCCAGAACTAGCAGTGATGATGACAATACTAATAATACCTATCCTGGATTTGTTAATTTAGTTAGATCAAGTTCATCATCATCTGTAACTGGATATTTAACATATTTGGCAATAGGCAAATGGAAATAAAAGAGAAAAGGAGATAATGTAATGGCTAGACAGACCTTAAAACTAACATCCCCCTTAATGAAAGGGGACGATGTTAAAGAGTTTCAAAACCTGGTAACAAACAGAGGTTTTAGTTGTGGTACTATTGATGGTAAATATGGCGAAAAATCTGTAAGTGCTTGTAAAAAGTTTCAATCTTCTGCTGGCTTATCTGCCGACGGCATTTGTGGCCCTGATACATGGAATAAATTAGAGGGTAGACGAATGTTAAAACTAACATCCCCCTTAATGAAAGGAGACGACGTTAAAGAGTTTCAAACAAAAATCACAAATCATGGATATAATTGTGGTTCTATTGATTCTATGTACGGTGAAAAAGCCAAAGCTGCGTGTATTTCTTTCCAAAAAGCTAAAGGATTAAGTGCGGACGGGATTTGCGGTGACAAAACTTGGGCAGCATTAGATGGTTCTACGTCATCTTCTGGAACAAGTGGGAGAAGATTGCTAAAAAAAACTAGCCCTTTGATGAAAGGAGACGACGTAACAGAGTTTCAAAATCTTGTAAAATCAAAAGGTTTTGACCCTGGAACTATTGATGGGAAGTATGGCGACAATAGTGTAGCAGCTTGTAAAGAATTTCAAAGTTATGCGGGGCTATCAGTAGATGGACAGTGTGGGACAAACACATGGGCAGCATTAGATTCTGATATTGCACCATATTCGCCTTCTACATCAGGTTCTAGCAGCTCTATTGGTGAAACAGAAATGGAAGTGCGCCAAAATGTCGTAAATGAAGCAAAAAAATATTTAGGATATAAGGAGTCAGATGGTTCTCATAAAAAGATTATAGATATTTATAATGGACATTCTCCTTTAGCTAGGAACTATAGGGTTAAATATACAGATTCTTGGTGTGCTGTTTTTGTCTCAGCAGTGGCTATTCAATGTGGCTTGACAGATATTATGCCTACTGAATGTAGTTGTGGGCGTATGATTGAACTTTATCAAAAGCTAGGGCGTTGGGAAGAAAACGATGCCTATGTTCCCAATATTGGTGATATTATTATGTATGATTGGGATGATAGTGGAAAGGGTGATAATACAGGATGGCCTGACCACGTTGGTATTGTAACTGAAATTTCTGGCAATAAGATGAAAATCATTGAGGGCAATAAGTCTGATTCTGTATCTTATAGAACAGTAACAGTAAATGCTAAAGATATTCGCGGGTATTGTCTGCCAAATTACGCGAGTAAAGCGGGCACAAGTGGAACTTCTATTAGTTATACTGTGCAAAAGGGAGACACTTTATCGTCTCTTGCAAAAAAATATAACACAACGGTTGATAAAATTTGTTCAGATAATAATATTTCAGACGCAGATAAAATTTATATTGGACAAGTGATTGTAATTAAATAAAAATAGGGTAGATTGAGTTTAACTCTTTCTACCCTATTTTTTTTGGTTGTTGAATATATCAATTATTTTTTATTATAATTATTTACCTTATTTTTATTAATTTGTTTTTTGCTTTTTTCTAATTCTTTTTTAGTTTTTCTTTCCACGCCAAAAGTTTCACCTAATACATTGTCAATTTTTACCATATCAATAGCTTTCATGATAAACTCCTATTTTTAATTTTGAAATAAGTTGAAATTTTTTGACCGTTTAATGGTGCTGGGTTCCATTCCACTTCTCTTTTAAAATCGAATATTCTCATTCCTTCTTCGAATGTTATATTTAACACTTTTTCTACTCTCTGTGTCTCTATCCATTCACCTGAAAATAATTTTGTTAAAACATTTATCTTTTCTTCTTCTTCCACTTTGTTGTTTTTATTTTTTTCATTTAATATTGACAAATTATATTGATTCCTCCTTATGAATTCTGGCAATTCATTTCAAAATAACTGCAATAATCATTTACATAAAAGTTTAAACTATATGAAGCACCTCCTTCATTATCAGTAGATATATAATCATTAGTGCATTCATAATTTTTAAAATGTTTACATTCTTTGCAACGTCCTATAGGAGGAGTTGTACGATTGTTCCACGCACGCAATGCGGATTCTTTGTTATAGTGTGAACCACCTACACAAAGTCCGCATCCTCCTGCTAAATAATCACAAACCACTACAAATTGTTTAGACATTATTTCAAAATTTATATTATCTCGATCAATATATTCTACATTAGCTACGGTATCTATTTTGGCTACAGACATTCCACAGCAAGGACATTTTAATATAATTCCTTGTTGCGTACACTTCTCTTGAGATTCTTTATCCCCCAATAATGCCTTTCGTTCTAGTTCTGTCATATGGAATCCTCTCCTAATCCATCCTTGCCCCGCAGTGCGGACAGTAGTTGTAATTACCACTGATAAATCCCTCATCTTCCATTCCACATATTGAGCATGTCCAGCACTCAGTCCACAAACTATCAGTTGTGTGGGTGTGTTCCCATCTTCCATGCATAACAGGGGTAACATCAGTAGCTGTCAGCTCCTCTATCCGGCTTTGGTTGTTTTTTTCGCTTGGCATCCCGGTGATGCTCTGTGTCATCCGTTCGCGGTCGCTCTTGATTCTCTCGATCCGTTCCCGCAGCGATTCGATTTCCCCTTTCGCAGAGCGGCAGTTTTCCAGATGTTCTATCGTCAATGGAAATCCTCCCACCGTTTTTTCTTCCTTCTCCCTGCTTTCTTTTTCTTATCGCACGCCTCTACGCTGCATCCTCGCGAATGTCCCTCTATCAGGATGTACGCACAAAACTTCTCTCCGCTGGTTGCCCCAAGGTTTCGGCGGTAAAAACACCTGTTACAATGCTTTGGTAATGGCATGGTCACAGCGCCTCGGCATCTTTGAAAGCTTTTAACAGCTTTGGAAACTGAATGGCTAACCAATCAACCGCTTCTTCGTTATTGGCCCAGCTACAAATGTCAAGCCCTGATTCATATAGAAAAGCATGAATCAGTTCGTGCCTCTTTACGGATTTTTTGTATTCGGGTAAATTTTTCTTCGCATCCTTAGGGATGTTGTTCATTTCGTCCACAACGCACATTTTGGCGCTTGTATCACAATACCCGTCTTTGCCTATAAGTGCTGGATCTGTGCTTTCCGTGGCCTCTATCAATGTATACTCAATTCCTAAAATATCGATCTTCATTTTCTTCTCCATAATCATTCGGCTAATTCCTCATGCCCATAACCCCATAACCATCAACGCACTCACATGCCCTATCAAGCCCCCGCACACCACGATGCGCGTCGGCTTGTGCTTGATCTCCCTGGCTACCGCATACAGCGCCACAAAGCATACCAGCCCCGTGCATAAAATCCACATCCTCGTCCACACCGGCCTTTAGCCCTCCTTTGCGATCTCCATCATCAGCCTTGCGCACGCATGGGCGAGGTGGTTTTCTTTCTCTTCACCCTCTGACAACTTCATCCCTGATTTCTGATTTCTGTATAAACAAAGATGGCGGATTGCATGGGCGAGGTTGTCTTGTGTACTTACTTTATCCCAGTTTCCCGTTCCGTGCTTTTCAAATCCTTTTGCGCTTACCTCTGCAATCATCGGTAAGGCAGGAAGGATATATTCCCATACCTCAAAGTCAATTTTGCTTTGCTTGGCTTCACTCATTTTTCTTATTCTCCAGTACTTTTATTGCATCTTCTCTTGAAAGAAAAACTGTTTTTCCTATTGAGTTGCTAACAAAATTCCCGCCATAGTGTCCACCGCTTTCATAATTTCCACGACAAGAGAACACTATCGTAAATCCATCCTGTTTTATTCTCATGTTCGATACTTTACATTTTATTATTTCTTTTTTCCTTGTGTATTCTGGCTTTTTTGTGATTACATAAACTATGTCATCTATTTTGCATGGTATTTCTATGAAATTTGATTTATCTAAAAAAAGAGAACATGTTTTACAAATCGATGGCATAAACGGAATTAACGAAAGCTTGCATATTTCATAATGTATGCAATTTTCTTTTGTCATTTTCCTGTACTCCCGAATCCTTTATTTCCTCTATTTGTCGTATCTAATATTTCTACTTCTACAGGAGTAATTTTTAAGTAAGGAAGAATAATAAGTTGAGCAATTCTTTCATCAGGCTCAATTATTTGAGTTTGTTCTGAATGATTATGTAGAGGTACCATAATTTCTCCTCGGTAATCAGAATCAATAATTCCTACACAATTAATTGGAGCTAATCCTCTTTTTGTAGAAAAGCCACTTCTGGCTACAAGGGCTCCAAAATAACCATTTGGGATACTTACCGCAATTCCTGTGGGCACTTTAATAGTTTCGTGTGGGCGAATCATAGTTGTTTTATTAATGTTTGCATATAAATCCGCTCCTGCTGAATTTTCTGTTGCTACTAAAGGTTTTTTTGATGTGACAGATGTTTTTTTGAATTGTAAAATAGTTTGTTCCATGGTTCTGTTCCTTTCTTTTTAAATAATTATTTTGTATGTTTATATTATCAAAACTATATTAATATGTCAATGCCATAACAAGTTTTTTTTAATAAAAAAATAAAAAAGCAATTATTCTAAATGAAACAATTGCTTTAATTATTATTTTTTATTTAATTTTGAATTTTATAATATAATCCACATTCACAATATCCTTCTTCTTGACTTTCGATAAACTCTTTACACATACATTTGGTTTCTGGGGTTTTTTTAATTTTACATAAGCAGTAATTATTATTTTTTTTCAATTGTTTTTTAAACTGCTTAACAAAGTCTGTGTCTGGGTTCATAAGAATAATCATAATATTTTTTTATTTTCCTTTCTGAATTGATGATTAATATTTTCCAAGTAGGTGTGATTTTTCATATTTACTATTTTATAAGTCTTGCCACGATCACAATAATTTCCTATTCGTATATAATCTAAATTTTTAGCTATAGATTCAAAATGCTTTATTTCATATTCGTTTTTAGTATGATAACAACTATAATAAAAAGTCTTATATCCCTCTTTTTTACATAATAATAATACTTTTTCTAAATCATGTTGGTTTATTTCTGTATAAAATAGGTCATGATATATCTCCCAAAAACAAACACAAGTAATTTTATCTTTTTTATGTTTTTCTAATATAAAATAAATATCTTCTAAAAGTTTATTCTGCTCACAAGAAGACACTTTTTCTTGGACGGTGTTAATAATTAGAACTTTTTCTTTTGGTAGAATATCTTTAATAAAATATGATGAATATGTAAGCATTTATTACTCCTAATTTTATTTATTATAAAATAAAGATGTTATATCATATATTTTATAATTTCTTGTGTTGTCGCTATCTAAATGTACAATTTTATAAAAAATTTGATTTGTGTATTTTGAATTTAATCCCCCTTTTAGATAATTATATCTTCCTATTTTTAAATAATCTAAATATTGCATGTAAGTATTAAAATGTTCTAATTCTTTTTCAGCTTCTTCTGAGGTATGATAAGGTTTGCCATTTCCATATCCAGAATATAAACAAGTTTTTAATTTATGTTTTTTACAAATTTTCAAACATTTTATTAGGTCTGATTCATTATGATCTCCCCCAAAGAAACACACGCATGTTATTAAATTTTCATATAGTTTTATAATGTTTTCAAGATTGTCCAGCAATGGTATTCCTTCATCTTTCCAAAGGAATGGAGAGTGGCACCCCTTGCATTTATAGGGGCAACCACTAACATTTATTCCCAATGTTACTTCGTTAGGAACCTCTTGAAAAACTACAAAGTATGATTCATACTTTAGCATTATCATAATACCTCTTTTTTTCCTCTGTCTGCCTTGCTTCGGAAAAACTAGAAACTCTTTTTAAATAACCAATAACACGAGTAATATAATCCAAATTACTACTACCACATTTAGGACATTTAGCTAATTTATGTTTAGACACATAACCGCAATCATTACATGCGGTGTTTGGAATATTGAATGTAAAATAACTACATCCTGTTTGAATTGCTACATTCAACAACTGTAAATATTGTTGTTTCGTCAAATGTTCTTCGAGGTTGGCATGTAAAGCTGAGCCACCATCTAAATATTTTGTTAACTTATCTCCGTGTAAAATAAATTTGTCTAATAAATTAGATTTAGTGTCCTCCACAATGTAGAAATAACTGTTGTAACAGTCTCTAGGTACAAAATATCCATCTTCTTTGTCCCATTTTGCATTTTTAACGCCTAAATTTTCTGCTGGAACAAACTCTGTATTGAACATGATTTCATTAGTTTTATCTTTTTTATTTTCCTCATAAATAGGTCTTAAAATAGCTTCTCCATAATTAAAATATTCTTCATTAGGAGAAATTTCAATGCCTAAAAATTCTGCTCCTTCCAAAAAACCATTAATACCAATAGTTAAATATTGTTTCTCTAAAGCAATATATCCAGCATCATATACAGGAAGCATACGAGAATTAAAATTATCTTTAACAACCTCATTATATGCTGTTAAATAACAATGAATTTTATGTGTTTGTTCTCTAACTGCTTTCTCAACATCTTTTAGTGTAGCGTTTTTATTTTTTCTGTATACATTTTGCACCAAACGATTGATGTTAATTGTAATTACGCCTTTAGAGCCAGTAGAAACTCCCCCTGCTCCGAGTGTGAAAGAAAAAGTATTATCTTGTAATTCATTTTTTAGACGACAGCATGAAGAAAGAGAGTCAACACTATTGCTTCGATAGCAAAAGAAAGAATGTCCTTCAGCCCACATTTCTGCCACAAAATCTTTCCACTCTTTGTCTACATAATCTTTTCCATCATCTAATAAGTTAACAGTTTCTACAGGGAAAGATAGGAAAGAAGTGGCGGTTTTTAATCTTTCTGCATTAAACCATTTCATAAAATCCTTTTGAAGCCAATTTACGCTCTCCCAACAAGGCTCAGAACCATCAGGAAAAACAAAATCTTCAAACATGCCGTTAAAATAAGGTTGGTCGAAATAAGCAATATTCCAAAACCCTTGTATTCCATACAATGCGCTACGTTGTATGCGTTCTCTTATGAACTGCTTTATGTCACCATAAAGAGTAGACCATATCACTATCCTTTGAAAGGATACTCCCCATTTCCACTATCAAACGCTTATAGTGTACTTGCTTTCGCAATGGTCGTTGAACGTTCCCTTTATAGGGCTTCGCTTCTGATTGTCTTATTATAATTATGAATTTTAAACAAATGACAGTTTTTACAATAAGTAATTAAATTATTTTTATCTAAAAATCTAGCGTCGGCAATAATAATATTATATAATTCATCTACTTTATCAACAACATTTAATTCTTTATGTTCGTTACATATTTTTTTAATTATTGTTGCAAAAGGAATGATATGATGTGTGTGTAAATTATTATGGCTCCCGCATATTTGACAAGTATAATTATCTCTTTTCCGAATTTCAGGAGAAATATTGTTTTGATAAAACTGTCTACATCTTGATTCTAAGGTGCTTATTCCACCTTTCCAATTATGATGTTCTTTGCCTTTTTGTACCCCAATCTTGGCTTTCGAAATGTCTCTAACATGGATTTTAAATTCTTTTAAAACTCTATTTATTACATGAGGGGCACAATTAAACATTTTACCTAATTGTTCTTTTGTACAATGTTGTGTTATATATAAATCATACATTTTATTATAATCATTAAATTTAGGAGGAATTTCTTTATTGTTTTTAGCAAAGTGTGAGGCGCTTAAAGAACGCCTTTCTATTCCCATTTGTATTAAATGATTTAAAACACTTCTATGAGAGGTTTGTAATATTTTACCTATTTCTACACTTGATTTTTTTTGATTTATATATAAGTCGAAAATGATCTCATCATCTTTTTGGGTTAATTTTCTTCCCATTCGTATCACCTCCTCGTTTTAGAATGATAAAACTATAATTATAATAAGATTTCCCAGAAATTAAAGGAGTTTGCTATATCTATTACTACATATAGGCGCATTTTAGTTTACGCTTTGAAAATTCCTCGCGGCAGCCGGTTGATTTAACGAGTAAACAACCTGGCTAAACTTGTCATAGATAACAGAATGAATGGTTCTTTTTCTTCCTATTGCGTTTACTACTACATCTGGATTTAAATAATAATTATCTCCATATTCTTTTCTGATAAAATAATCCATATACATTAAAAACTCTGGTGTACTTACAGCTCCTGCAAATTGCGAAGCAATA
>OJPW01001668.1_pt1 | contig 11296 bp, 16 predicted proteins | sample 1598571 | NCBI WGS metagenome assembly OJPW01 (sample SAMN03922493, study PRJEB24848) | human gut metagenome | isolation source: stool sample | host: Homo sapiens | place: Germany | collected 2011-05
AATTATACGTTCGGTTCGGACTACGACGCGACGACCGTCGGTCTGGGTCTGAACTGCGCCTGGTAAACAGCCCCAAAAAAGCCGGTATGTTAAAAAACATACCGGCTTTTTTATCCGACAAACCGTTGACTTATTCGTAATCGGAATATACGGGAACTTTCCCTTCATGTTCGGCAGCGCTCAGTTCGGCAAATACCCACACAGGCACCACCCCCGGAACATTGTTCGCGAACTTTCCGTTACGGTCATACAGTTTAAAACTGCCGTTTTCTTCAATGACAATGTCTCCCGTCGGCAAGTGAGGCGTGTTCTCCGTTACCAACATATATGCCATATCGACTCCTTCGGTCAGTTTTTTACCGTCGTTGAAGAAAACATCATACTTTCCGTCGCTGCCGGGAACCAGCAGAAAGTTTCCGCAGACTTCCGTCCATTCGGGAAATTCCGCCAGTTTGCCGCCGCGGGCATTGACAATGCAATTGTCGACAAGAAAACGGCCGGGTTCCAGAAACTGAGGCAGACAGACCCCGAGCGGCGCCTCTTTTAACGTCAGCCGCTGATGGTTCTTGCCCTCAAAATCATAAAAGTCCCAGCGTTTTCCAAACCGGTCGGCAAAGACATACCGCTTTTTTTCCAGATCGGTGCCGTAAAAGCCGCTTTCGCAGCCGCTTAAGATGAAACGCCCGTCCTTCCAAACCGAAAGACAGTCGCCGTTTTCCACCACCGCGTAACTTCCGGCTGCCGACATGGCATAAATTTCCGGATATTTAACCGGCAGCAGTTCACGTCCGTCTTTGGAAAAAATGCCGCTCAACGTGTCTTTGCGCAAAACCAGGTTCAAACGGTCGCAAAACAATTCGGCATCGGGAACGGATTCGTAAACCGAAACGTTTTCCGGCAGCCAAAAGGCAAATTCGTCGTCACAAACTTCGGAAACTCCGTAATGGACGACCTTGCCGTATTGCGGCGTCAGGATAATTTCTCCGGACGAATTTTTGACTCCGAACAAACCGTTTTGCTTAAACACCTCAACCCCCTCGGCCGAAACGGAACATCCGTCTTTAACCTCAAAGGAATCTCCGGCATCCGGTATTTCCCGTTTGTTGTCACTCTTGTTTCCGCACGCACACAACATTGCCGTAAAAAAAGCGGCAATGCACCAGAACAGTAAATCTTTCTTCATTTTACATATGTTTTAGGGTTCACCGACAACTGCAACAGTCCGGCAAACAGATTAATAATTAATTAAATATACTTTTTAGGCATTTGGTTATACACCTTTTTGCATTTTTCGTCAATATCTCCGTCGACCCTGCAAAAATCGGCCGCTTTTCCCCGGTTTGATCCCGGCCGCATATGCAAAAAAGCGCCGTTTTACGGGCGCTTTTTCAACCATCATCCGCGTCTGCCGGCTAATCTTTGGCATAATTTTCCAAAGAGCGGGTCAGACGACGGGAATAAAGAACTTTTCGCTTTCCGGCCGTTTTTGCCTTTTGCGGACAACGACTTTCAAGGCGGGAACGGAATTTACCGCTGCCATACGCCGTTACGGGGATTCTCACACGGTTGAAACCTGCAAAAAAACGAGCCGTTTCGGCAATAAAATCAATAATATTCATAGGCTGTGCAATTATGAGTAATTAATAATGAAAAATCCTTTTTATGTTACTCTTTTTTCACGGCCTCTGGCAAGTTATTTTTTCTTCATCGCCTTTTTGTAAAGACTGACGTTTCGGTTATGCTCTTTCAGACTGCGGGCAAAACGATGTCCGCCCGTACCCGAGGCGACAAAATAAAGATAATCGGCATCGCTCGGATGAACGGCGGCAAAAATCGCTTCCCGGCCGGGATTGCAGATCGGTCCCGGCGGCAGTCCGTAATATTTGTAGGTATTGTAAGGGCTTTCGACGCTTAAATCCTTGCGGTAAAGCGGCCGGCCGAGGTCTCTTTTTCCTTTGGTCAGCGCATAGATCACCGTCGGATCGGTTTGCAGCTTCATTCCCGTTTCCAGCCGGTTGATAAAAACCGCCGCCACATCGGCCCGCTCCTCCGGCACCCCGGTTTCCTTTTCGATGATGGAAGCCAGCGTCAGCAGCTGCCGCCGGTTTTTCAAAACCTTCCGCCGGTTCTGCCGCCAGGCCTCTTCAAGCGTCTTTTCCATTGCCAGACGTGCGCGCCGGACAATGCTGTCGCGGCTGTCCCCCTTAACATAGCTGTAAGTTTCCGGCAGCAATTCGCCTTCTTCGGCAGCAATCGTAATTTCTCCTGCCAGATTCGGTTCGGCTCTGATCAGTTCCAGCATCCGCGCGGTCGTCAGACCTTCCGGCAGCGTCAGCCGGCGGTAATGCACTTCGCCGCGGCTGATGATCGCCAGAACTTCGCGCATCGAAATACCCGGCAGAAAAACATATTCCCCCGCCTTCAGGTCTTTGTCCAATCCGCTTACCCTTGCCGCCAGACGAAACAGAAGCGGGTGTGAAATCACCCCCGCTTCCGCCAGTTGTTCGGCTACCCGGCGGGATCCTGCACCTTTTTCAATCAGCAGCTGCACTTCCGTACCGCGCTCGTTCGGCAGGTTGAACAGATGATAAAACATCACCCCCGCCGCCGCGGCAGCGACTGCTGCCGTCGCTGCAAGTCCCTTTAACCAGGCCATTTTTTAATCGTCGATTTTCTTAAATACGACCGACGAGTTGGTTCCGCCGAAGCCAAACGAGTTGGACATCGCGGCTTTGATCTCTTTCTTCTTGGCTTTAAGCGGCACCAGATCAAAATCGGCAACTTCGTCTGCCGGATTCTCCAGATTAAGAGTCGGCGGACAGGTTTGTTCGCACAGCGCCTTGATCGTCAGAACCGCCTCAACCGCACCGGCCGCACCGAGCAGATGGCCGATTGCCGACTTGGTCGAAGACATTGAAACGTTTTTCATGTTATCACCGAACAGGCGTTTGACCGCCAGCGCTTCGCCGACGTCGCCGGCCGGCGTGGAAGTTCCGTGCGCGTTGATATAGCTGATGTCGGACAAAGCCACCCCGTGCTCGGCCGCATGATCGGCCGCCATTTTCATTGCGCGGTAGGCACCGTCGCCGGAAGGCGCGGTAATGTGATAAGCGTCGCCGCTCATACCGTAACCGACAATTTCGGCATAAATTTTTGCGCCGCGGGCTTTGGCATGTTCATATTCTTCCAGCACCAGAGCGCCCGCGCCCTCGCCCATGACAAAACCGCTGCGGGCCTTGTCCCACGGACGGGAAGCCTTTTCCGGGCAATCGTTGAAATCGGCGGTAACCGCCTTCATCCGTGCAAAACCGGCCAACCCCAGAATATTGACCGCGGATTCCGCACCACCGGCCAGCATCAGGTCGGCATCGCCGCGGGCAATCATCGCCGCCGCGTCGCCGATGGCGTGGGTACCGGTCGAACAGGCAGTAACGCAGGCGTGGTTGGGGCCTTTCAGACCGAAACGGATCGACAGGTTGCCGGAGATCATATTGATCAGACAGGAAGGAATAAAGAACGGGGAAACCCGGTGAGTGCTCTTGTTTTCGTTGATAATGACGGAGTTTTCGTAAATTGTCTGCAAACCGCCGATTCCAGATCCCATCATCACGCCGGCGCGATACTGTTCTTCCTCGCTTTCCGGTTTCCAGCCGCAGTCTTCCATGGCATCGATGCCGGCGGCCATCCCGAAGAGAATAAACTTGTCAACCCGGCGCTGTTCCTTCGGTTCCATCACCGTATCCGGGTCAAACCGGTGCGCTTCTTTGCCCATCGGCACCTTGCCGGCAATTTTGACCGGTACGTCATACAATTCAAGATCTTCATCAATTCTTCTGATTGCCGACTTTCCGGCAACAATGTTTTCCCAGTTATAGTCAACGCCTCTGCCAAAAGGAGCCAGCATTCCCATTCCGGTTACAACTACTCTTCTCATCGAATTTCCTTAAAATTAAATTGGTATTTCAGCTAATTTTTATATGAAAAAACTCGCTTTATGTCAAGCGAGTTTAGTCATCGGCAGCTTAAAAGATTTAAGCGTTTTTGTTCAGATAATCGATAGCGTCCTTAACGGTCAGGATTTTTTCGGCAGCTTCATCCGGGATTTCACAACCGAATTCTTCTTCGAAAGCCATAACCAGTTCAACGGTGTCCAGGCTGTCTGCGCCCAGATCGTCAATGAAGCTGGCGGTATCAGTTACTTTTGATTCTTCTACGCCGAGATGTTCTGCAACAATCTTCTTAACGCGATTAGCTGTATCAGTCATTTGATAAACCTCAAAAAATATTAAAACAATAAAGTTATTGGGTACAACATTTTAATCACCCGTGTTGCCTTGTTAGCACAGTTTTATATTAATTGACAAGCATTATTTTCATGATTTTCCCTCTCTTTTGGTCTACCTGCCGTCAAAATGGTTGGTTTTTCTCGCCTTGCGGGCGGATTTAAAAGTGTATAAATCGGTTCTCTCCTTGACAACCGGCTTCCTCATGCTTAACTATTTGGTTGAAGGAGGCGTCTGTTTTTCAAGGAGGATTTTCAAAATGCAAAAGATTTTTTTCACCGTTTTGCTTGTGGTAACCGTCCTCGTTACCGTCCGCCTTCACAACTACAAACAGGAAACGACCGGCCTTTTTGCCAACACCGCCGCCGACGAAACCCTCATTCCCGGCGCCGTTCCGCCGCCGGCCGAGGAAAAAGCGGATAATGCCGAAGACGAGGACGACGGCGAATTCAAAGAAGAGCACCCGGAAATTACCGCCGGCGACGAAGAAACGCTGATTGAAGAATAACCGCGGCCGGCCGCTTTTCCGCACAGACGGATTTTATAAAAGATTTTTACGATTTTCACTTGCTTTTGGCAAAAGCAGCACCTACATTTATGAACGAAAAAACATCTAAATAATAATATCTGCTAAGGAGACGAAAAAATGCTAAACATCGGAATCATCGGCGCCGGCGGGGTCGGCAGCACCGCGGCTTTCGCCCTCATCATGCGCGGGGTTGCGCGCAAAGTGGTCCTGATCGACCAAAACGCCAAAAGAGCGGAAGCGGAAGCCGAAGACATCGCCCACGCGACGCCTTTTGCCTATGCCAACAAAATCAAAGCCGGCACTTATAAAGACCTGGAAAACACCGACGTCGTCATCATTACCGCCGGCGCCAACCAGAAACCCGGCGAAACCCGCAACGACCTTCTGGCCACCAACGTCAAAATTTTTGAAAGCATCATTCCCCAGCTGGCGGAACATGCGCCGAACGCCATTCTGGTAATCGCCTCCAACCCGATGGACGTCATGACTTCCGTTGCCATCAAACTCTCCGGTTTCCCCGAAAACCGGGTCTTCGGCAGCGGAACCGTACTTGACACTGCCCGCTTCCGCACCCTGCTCGGCTACCATCTCGGCGTTTCGCCGAAATCGCTGCACGCCAACGTTTTGGGTGAGCACGGCGATAGTGAAGTGCTGATCTGGTCCAACGCCGTGGCCGGCACCGTTCAGCTTGAACAGCTGTCAAAAGACCTCGACCGCCCGCTGACGGAAGAAGTTAAAAACGAAATCGACGACAACGTCCGCAACGCCGCCTACAAGATTATCGACGGCAAAGGTTCCACCACGTTCGGCATTGCCGGTGCCCTGTGCCGCATCTGCCAGGCGATTGACAGTAACGAATACGCCATTTTGAACGTATCCGCCCTTCACCATGAAGTCGAAGGCGTAAAAGACATCTGCATGTCCATGCCCTGCGTCATCGGCAAACGCGGCATTCACAACCGCCTGTATCCGACCTTCAGCGAAGAAGAACATGCCAAGCTGAAACAAAGCGCGGAAACCATCAAGGGCTTTACCGAAACGGCACTGAATTACATTAAAAAATAGCCGTTCTTCCCATTGCGGCAAAACCCCGGAGCAATCCGGGGTTTTAAGTTTATTTACAGAGTTTTGAAAAATTTATCAATGTTTTACGCAGCATTGTGTAAGACAAATTCTCATTTATACATTTTACACAACTCATCCAGAATTTCATGAGGATCTTTGCCCAAAGCATACATAATATCCAGATATTCCGTAACATCGACACGTCTTTCGCCGCTTTCGTTTTTGTAGATGTATGATTGAGGTTTGTTTAACCTTCCGGCAAGTTCGGTTTGTGTAAGACCGGCAGCTTCTTTTGCCCGGCGCAATAACTTGCGAAAATAAACGTATTCGTCGGTATACAAGGACTTGGTCATATAATTTTTCCTTCCGGCAAAAATTATCTGTTCTTTCTTTTGGCCAGCGTTGAAACCAGACTGTGAGCAATCACCAAATCATCCTCACTCAGCTTCTTCAAATCCTCAACCGTCATGTCAAACAGAGGCGAATGTCCCAGCAAGTCCATCGCCTGCCGGTCTTCTTTCGGAGGATAGCATTGAGCAACAATTTCCGGAAAATAGCACCCCAGATATTCGGCTATAATGGCCAAAGTCATAAAAGAAGGATTTTGCTTCAGACACTCAATCTTCGATATGGAACTTTCGCTCATACCGGTGCCTTTCGCCAATTTATACTGGCTGATCTCCCCTCGTGCCTCGCGCAGTTTCAGCACGACTTTGTTGGTTATGCTTTTTGCTTGTCGTTTATTCATGATGTCTGAAACAATATCATCCTTCCGCAATATCGGCAAGTATTTTACAGGCAAGCTTCAATTGCTGGGGAGAAAGTTTTTTAAGTTCGTTAACGGCGGAATAAAACAGAGGATCTTTCCCCAACAACTCGTTCTGCACAAGCTCAGATTCCGGATAAGGATAATTTTGGGAAAGTGCCTGCGGCAAATCAAACTCCGCCGCAACCGACAATTTTATCATCATTGAAAAAGTCGGACTTTGTTCAAAATTTCTGATTTTTGAAATTGAGCTTTTACTCACGTCTGCCATCAAAGACAAACGGTACGGCGTAATCTTCTTTAGCCGGCAATGATCTTTAAAAGCAATAATGACGTTGTTGACAACGCTGTTTGTTTCCCTTGTTTTCATGTTTCTACTATTAAAGAATTAAAGTCTATTCGTAAAACTCTTTATTATTACTCTCCACTTCCCGGAAAACCTCGGCAAGCGAAACATCAATCGCATCCGCCATCAGAATTAAAGTCATTAATTGCGGGGTTTGCTTAAAATCTTTAATATACGACAGTGTACTTTCGCTCAAACCGGTTTTCTTGGCAATTTGATAATTAGTCATGCAGACAGCTTTCTGCCTCTCAATTAAGGCGGAAACAACTTTGTCACTGATTATTTTGGCATCACGTTTATTCATAAATTTACAATAAAACACATTGACATCTTATTAATACCTCTATATTATCAAGCATAAATAGATTATATTACTCTGACGCAATACCTGCAGGAACAGGTATCGGAGGGCTAGAGGTAGCCCGGACGAATTCGCGTTCGTCTGAATTCATACTCGTGCAGCATGCTGATATAAATGCTGTAACTCGGCTATTGACTCTTTGATCGATAACTGAGATTATATCCCCGGTCTCGACTATCGGCCGGGGAGCCCTCTGGGCTTGCCCAAGAGGGTGCCATTTCACGAGTAATGGTAACGCGAACTCCCCGGTCACCTTTTCCGCCCCTGTTTTTCAATTTTCATTTTTTTCAAGGGGGCTGACATGGTTAACAAATCATTCGATAAAAACGCGCGGCGGCAAACGGAAACTGAAGATGACGATCTCGGCGAACCGATCAGAAATGCCAGGGAACTGGAAATGTTCATTGCCGCGCAGAGCAAGGAAACGCAGCGGGCAATTCATAAATTCGTCGCTTTTCTTCTGCGTTATACGGGCTTACGGCAGATGAAAGAACAGGCGGAAGAAAACCGTCAAAAAGCCAAAGGCAAACTGCCGCGGATAAACTGAAAACTCCGGAACCGTCGATACGGCAACACAAAACCGCATGACCGGGACGAAACAAAAAGCCAAAGGCAAACTGCCGCGGATAAACTGAAAACCTCGGAACCGTCGGTACGATAACGAAAACGACATAACAGGGACGAAACAACCTGAATGACCGGGGAAAACGATCATCTTTCACATGTTTTCATTTTCTGCCCGGAACAAGAAAAAAGCACAAAAACAACCGGTGCGGAAAATGAGGTGAAAAGGCGGGAAAAGAGCGTAAGATACGGAAAATAAAAAAGAAGGATGAAAAAAACACGGAACAACCGCAGCGGGGAACAGAAGGAAGGGGAATAGAAGGAAAATGAAGAAAAAGTGCAAGACAACCGATATGAAGGGGTAATGCATCGAAAAGCGAAGGCAGCAACAGCCGCGGCGGGAGAAACGTGTAATTGTCGGCAGCTCCGTTTTCAGGCTTGCTTTTAACGGAACAGCCGGTATAAAATATGGTATTTTCTGATTTTCAGTGAGAGGTTCATGAAAAGATTTTTCATATTCCTGTTGTTTGTTTCCGCGGCCTTGTTTCCGGCCGTCTGTCCGGCTGCGGCGGCCGATCCTGTCGTTAATATCGGCGGCGTTCGCATCAGAAAAGTTCTGTTTGCCGTTTCTCCCGCAGACCGTCAGGAATGCATGCACAACAAAGAAAGCTGGGGACTGAAACACTGCCTTTCCGGCGGACGGGATTATCTGGCCGGCGCTGCCAAGGCATGCGGCGGGCTGCAAAACCTGCCGACCGGCAAAGAAGCCAAAGAACTGGCGGTGCTGCTTTACGGCGACGATCGGGGAAAGGATGCCCTTTACGGTCCGCGCGACAACCGGCTGCTTGAACAAATCGGCCTGCCTTCGTCATATGATCATCTTTACGTTTGGCTGGCAGACGAAACGGCCGACGGCAAAGGCGGTTACATCCGCATGTTTGCCGACAAAGGCTCCATTCCCTACTATGCCCGTCGCGACGGCTCGGGGTATGTTTCTTCCGGCTTCGGACTGATTCGCTATAAAAGCAAATTCGGCTTTCAAACAACGCGGCCGAACGCCGAAGCCCCTTCCGTTATCTGCATTGACAGAAGCCGGGACTGAAACGGCCGCCGTTGTCCTGACACAAAAAAAGGAACGCCGGCAAACGTTCCTTTTTTTGTATCAGGTATCAGACATCAAACACCATATGCCCGATCATAGAAGACAACCAGCGGTTTTTCGGCATGTTCGCGGAAAAACGCCAGCGCCTTTTCGCACAACTCGCGTCTTTTGATGTACTTCATGGCCGTTTGCAGCTTTTTCTGCTTCACCATTTCCATCTGCGCGCTTTCTCCGAGAGAATGGTACTTGGCGTAAATGGACAAAGCCTCGGGATAGTGTATCAAAAGAGACTCCGTGGAACGGTGACAGCGGCGGAATTTGAAGTAAATACAGAACAGATCCTTGCGGCCGCTCCGTATCAGTCTTCTTTCCGCTTCGGGATCCAGCTGATATCTTTTCACATAATACTCAAACTTAAAAGTGTCACGTAAAAAGAGAAGCTCATTCTGAGCCTTTATCATCAACTTCCCGTCTCTCAAACGTTCCTTGAACTCTCGCAGACTGTGGTACTTGGTCAACGCAATCTGCCCATTGAGCGTCTGTTTCATAATTGGAAAATTAATAGATTATGGAATAATAAATTATGCTTCTATGGTCGCTGTTTTTTGTCCATTAGTCAAGCTATTTTTATTCTGTTGCAAAAATTTTCATTCTGCGGTATAATAAGTTAAGTTTTGTAAGGAGAATTTTGATGCGCAAACTATGGACATTTCTGCTGGTTTTGGCCTTGATCGGCAGCGCGTTGACCGCCCGGGCCGGCGTCCGCTTTATTACCGATGTGCCGCAAAACACCATTCAGGGCAAGCTTCCCAAGGTTTCCAACAGCGAAAGGAACCGCAGCCGCTGCATTTCGGCCGGTTACACGAAAACCAGAAGTTCCTGCGGCGACAAGGTAGCCGTCCGTCCCTGCCCGCACAATACGCGGATGTTCAAGGGGTGCTGCGACAGGGAATACAGCCATTCCAAAGAATATTGCCTGAGCCGCGGCTTAAAGCCCAGCCGTCGTTCCTGCGAAGGAATGTATGCCTGCGAATAAGGCCGTATTTATAAATTAAAAAAAACTCCCCGGAAATGGGAGTTTTTTTATTAGTTGTCTTAGCATCCCCCCATTTTAATGGGGGTTGAATGCTAAAGCGTCGTTAGACACCGCTTTACGCCAACGAGCGTGGTCAAACCGTACGGTTTGTAGCTGTTATAGAATCTCCGGTTTACTGGGGAATATCTATTCGTTTGTTTTTTGCTTCTTTCACGCCGGGTGAGCTTTTGGCTTTTTCCGCCGAGGCGGACGAAGTATCATTTCAATATATAAAAAAGCCGCTCTTCAAAACGGCATTTTCCGATTTTACACTAAGTGAATCTTTCGTCTTTTCCTTCCGTCGGAACGAACAGAACATGTCCTTAACACCAAAAAGATATTGCCCGGCCGGATCCGGCCGGGGTTTTCACTATACCAAAAAACGCCGTTCTGTTAAGGACGGCGTTTTTCAAAACACTTTCGGACCAACTAGAATCCTTCGGTATCCAAGCGTTTGCGAAGTTGCTTGCGGGAACGTCTGATTGCCTCGGCCTGACGGCGGGCTTTTTTCTCAGAGTTCTTTTCGTGATGGCGGCGCAGCTTCATTTCGCGGAAGATGCCTTCGCGCTGCATTTTCTTCTTCAGAACTTTCAAAGACTGACCGACGTCATTACCGATAACAGTAACTTGAACCACTTAAATCACCTCATTTCAAACTATTATTTGGTTATCTCTCAAAAATTGAGTGTTTCTTACCATATCTAAACGGCAATTGCAACCGTTTTTTAAACCGGCAAAGCAAAATCAGGCGATGATGTTGGGCATGATCTTGGCTTCGATCGACTCGATTTTCTTTTTTACCCCGTTGCGCATGATGTTGAGCTGCTTGGCCTTGGCAAAGTCAATGGTGGCGTTGCGGGCGACCAGATGGCGGATATCGGAACGAACCCGTCTTTCCTCCAGCCGCAGTTCACACAGCTGATGGGTCAGTTTGCTCAAATTGTCATTTTTAACCATTTTAAGATTAATCCCTGGATTTTGTAAATAAAAAGTCCGATTAAAAAATTTTTACAAACAACATTTTGTAAATTTGTATTGAAATGTAGCACATTTATGCTAAAAAAGCAACCAATATTTATTTGAAACAGGAGTTTTGCATGAATAAGATCAAAAGAATCGGTATTTTAACCAGCGGCGGCGACTGTGCCGGCCTGAACCTGTCTCTTATACACATCTCCGAGCCCACGAGACAAGAGGCAATCTCG
>OJPW01001672.1_pt1 | contig 11284 bp, 6 predicted proteins | sample 1598571 | NCBI WGS metagenome assembly OJPW01 (sample SAMN03922493, study PRJEB24848) | human gut metagenome | isolation source: stool sample | host: Homo sapiens | place: Germany | collected 2011-05
CGAGATTGCCTCTTGTCTCGTGGGCTCGGAGATGTGTATAAGAGACAGGGATATATACTGTCTTGCCGGTGCTCCGGCGGGAAAGCTCTGTCGCCAGCTTCACGCGCTGTGCCTCGCCGCCGGAAAGGGTCGTCGCCGGCTGTCCGATCTTGATATACCCCAGCCCCACATCGTATAGGGTTTGCAGCTTGCGCTTTATTTTTGGCAGGTTCTCAAAGAAGGTCAAGCCCTCTTCCACGCTCATCTCCAGTACATCATAGATGCTCTTGCCCTTGTATTTGACCTCCAGCGTCTCCCGGTTATAGCGCTTGCCCTTGCACACCTCGCAGGGGACATACACATCCGGCAAAAAGTGCATCGGAATCTCCAGAATACCGGCGCCCTCGCACGCCTCGCACCGGCCGCCCTTCACATTAAAGGAGAACCGCCCGATCTTATACCCGCGCATCTTGGCCTCATTGGTGGCGGCAAAGACCTCCCGGATATCATTGAACACGCCAGTGTAGGTGGCAGGGTTGCTGCGGGGCGTCCGCCCTATGGGGCTTTGGTCGATATCAATGACCTTATCCACCAGCTCCAGCCCATGCAGCGTCTTATATTTGCCGGGCCGCACATGGGCCCCCATCAGCTCCTTGCTCAGCGCCTTGTTCAAGATCTCATTGACCAGTGAACTTTTGCCGGAACCAGATACACCGGTCACCGCCACAAAGCATCCCAGCGGGAATTTGACATTGATGTTCTTGAGGTTATTTTCGGCAGCGCCCACAATCTCCAAATAGCCGCCGTTGCCGGGTCTGCGTGACTCCGGCAGCGGGATCTTCTTCGCCCCGGAAAGGTACTGCCCGGTGATGGATTCCTTGCAATACTTGATCTCGTTTGCCGGGCCGCTGTATACCACATGGCCGCCGTGGATGCCCGCGCCCGGGCCGATATCCACAATGTAATCAGCGGCCTCCATCGTCTCTTCATCGTGCTCCACCACTATGACGGTATTGCCCAGGTCGCGCAGGTTCTTCAGCGCCTCTATCAGCCTTGCATTATCCCGCTGGTGCAGCCCAATGGAGGGCTCATCCAGGATATACAGCACCCCCATCAGGCTGGAACCGATCTGGGTCGCCAGCCGGATACGCTGGCTTTCCCCGCCGGAAAGAGTGCTGGCGCTGCGGGCCAGCGTCAGATAATTGAGCCCCACATTCGCAAGGAAGGAAAGCCGGCTCTTGATCTCCTTGATGATCTGTCCGGCGATTTTCTGCTGCATATCGGTCAGTTCCAGCGTGTCCATAAATTGCAGCGCGTCCCGCACACTCATCTTACAAAAGTCGCTGATGTTGATGCCGCCCACCGTTACCGCCAGTATCTCGGGCCGCAGGCGGTCACCGTGGCAGTCGGGGCAGGGGACAGAGGACATGAAGGTAGCGATATCATACCGCATCCATTCGCTGCTGGTCTCCTTAAAGCGCCGCTCCAGGTTATTCACAATGCCCTCAAAGTCATTGACGAACTTGCCCTTAAAGCCCGCCGATTGCCGCACCATCTCAAATTTTTCGCCCTTAGTGCCAAAGAGCACCAGGTCCAGCTTGTCCTTTGGCATATCCTTTACCGGTACATCTAGCGGTACGTCAAAGTGCTTATTCAGTCCGGTAAAGTACATCTCCCCAATGGAGCCGGGGTCGCAGCTCCAGCCCGTCACCTTAAAGGCACCGTCCCGGATGGAACGGTCGGGGTAGCGCACCACCAGTGCCGGGTCTACCTTCTGGAACACACCAAGGCCGGTACAGGTGGGGCAGCTCCCGGCGGGGTTATTGAAGGAGAACATATTGGGCGAAAGCTCCTCGATGGAGATATCATGGTCGGGGCAGGCATAGTTTTGGCTAAAGAGCATCTCCTCGCCGCCAATGACATCCACCAGGGCTAGCCCGCCGGTCATGGCGCAGCAGGTCTCTATCGAATCCGCCAGCCGGGAGCGGATCTCCGGCTTGACCGAAAGCCGGTCCACCACGATCTCGATGGTGTGCTTATAGTTCTTCTCCAGCTTTATTTCCTCGGTCAGCTCGTACATATTGCCGTCCACCTGGGCTCTTACATAGCCGCTGCGGCGGGCCGCGTCCAGTTCCTTCTGGTAGGTGCCCTTGCGCTGCCGCACGATGGGCGCCATCACCTGGATGCGGGTCCCCTCCGGCAGTGCCAGTACCTTATCCACCATCTGGTCCACTGTCTGCTGGGTGATCTCCCGCCCGCAGATGGGACAGTGGGGGATACCGACTCTGGCATATAAAAGACGCAGGTAGTCGTAGATTTCGGTGACGGTGCCCACGGTGGAACGGGGATTTTTGCTGGTGGTTTTCTGATCGATGGAAATAGCGGGGGAAAGCCCGGAAATTTCGTCCACATCGGGTTTTTCGGCCTGCCCCAGGAACATCCTGGCGTAGGAGGAAAGACTCTCCACATAGCGTCTTTGGCCGTCTGCGTAGATGGTATCAAAGGCGAGAGAGGTCTTGCCGCTGCCGGAAAGCCCAGTAAAGACGATGAGCTTATCTCTGGGGATCTCCAGGTCGATATTTTTCAGGTTGTTCTGCCGCGCGCCGCGGATCACGATTTTATCTAATGCCATTGGTTCCTCCTTGCCGCAAAGGCCTGATGTTATCAGCGTTTTGCGGCAGTAAAGCTTACTTCTGTTACAGGGTCTCTTTCAGCTTGGCTATCTTATCCCGCAGGTAGGCGGCGTGCTCAAATTCCAGCAGCCTTGCCGCTTCCCGCATCTCGGCGGTCAGCTTGGCGATGGCCGCCTCGGTCTCCTTGCGGCTCATCTTCTTGCCGCCCTTGCCGGTCTTCTTATCCGCCACGCTGATCTCCAGCACATCCCGGATCTCCTTCTGGATGGTCTGCGGGGTGATGCCGTGTTCGGTATTGTATCTCTGCTGGATCTCCCGCCGGCGGTAGGTTTCCTGGATAGCCTTCTGCATGCTGTCGGTCACTTCATCGGCATACATAATGACCTTGCCTTCCGCATTGCGGGCCGCCCGGCCGATGGTTTGCACCAGCGAGGTCTCGCTGCGCAGGAAACCCTCCTTATCGGCGTCCAGGATCGCCACCAGCGAAACCTCGGGGATATCCAATCCCTCGCGCAGCAGGTTAATGCCCACCAGCACATCAAATTCGCCTTTTCGCAGGTCGCGGATGATCTCCATTCGCTCGATGGTATCCACATCATGGTGCATGTACCGCACCTTGATGCCGGTTTTTTCAAGATAGGCGGTCAGATCCTCCGCCATCTTTTTGGTCAGCGTCGTTACCAGCACCCGCTGTTCCTTTGCCGTCCGCTGGTTGATCTCCCCAATGAGGTCGTCAATCTGCCCCTCGACGGGTCGCACATCAATTTCGGGGTCCAGCAGTCCGGTGGGACGGATGACCTGTTCAGCGATGAGAGCACTTTCGCTCTTTTCCAGGTCGCCGGGCGTGGCACTCACGCAGACGATCTGTTTGAGTTTGCCCATAAATTCATCGAATTTCAGCGGGCGGTTATCCAGCGCCGAGGGCAGCCGGAACCCATACTCGATGAGGGCTTCCTTGCGGCTGCGGTCGCCGCCGTACATGCCTCGGGCCTGCGGCAGCGTCACATGGCTTTCATCGATGAAGATCACAAAATCCTCGGGGAAATAATCCAGCAGGGTGTAGGGCATGCTGCCGGGGGCGCGCCCGCTCAGCACGCGGGAGTAATTCTCGATGCCCTTGCAGAAGCCGATCTCCTGCAGCATTTCGATATCATAGTTGGTGCGCTCGGCAATGCGCTGCGCCTCGATGAGCTTATTGTTGGCCCGGAAATATTCCACCCGTTCATCACATTCCCGCCGGATCTCCTCGATCCCGGCCATGAGCCGCTCCCTGGGGACGATGTAGTGGGAGGCCGGGTAGATGGCCACATGGCTCACCACATTTTTCACTTCGCCGGTCACGGTATTGATCTCGCAGATGCGGTCGACCTCATCACCGAAAAACTCCACCCGGATGGCAGTCTCGCTGGAATAGGCCGGGAAGATTTCCACCACATCCCCGCGCACACGGAATTTATTGCGGACGAAATTGATATCGTTGCGCTCGTACTGGATCTCCACCAGCTTGCGGATCAGCTCGTCCCGGTCTTTTGTCATGCCCTGCCGCAGAGAAATGACCATGTTGCGGTAATCGATGGGGTCGCCCAGGGTGTAGATGCAGGAGATGGAGGAAACGATGATGACATCCCGGCGCTCCGAAAGGGAGGAGGTGGCGGAATGGCGCAGCTTTTCTATCTCCTCATTGATGGCACTGTCTTTCTCGATGTAGGTATCGGTGGAGGCGATGTAGGCTTCCGGCTGGTAGTAGTCGTAGTAGCTCACAAAGTATTCCACCGCATTTTTGGGGAAGAATTCCTTGAATTCGCTGCAAAGCTGGGCGGCAAGAGTCTTATTGTGGGCCAGCACCAGCGTGGGACGGTTGATGCGCTGGATGATATTGGCCATGGTAAAGGTCTTGCCACTGCCGGTCACGCCCTTCAGCGTCTGCATCCGGTTGCCGGTCTCTATGCTTTTTACCAGGGCATCTATGGCCTCCGGCTGGTCGCCGGTGGGCTGGAAAGGGGATACCAGTTCAAATTGGTCTTTGCTCATACGCCCTCCTTGTCGCTTCTTTTCCATCTTCTATTGTACCACAAAGAGAACGCGAACACAAGTTCGTTTTGCAAAAATCCATGAGGAAATTTGCGGGAGAAAAAGACGAAAATTTGTGCGGAAGCGACCAAAACAGCCGGTGCAAAACGCCAACAAAAAAGGCGGACGCCGCAGCACCCGCTTTTGGAGATCATTCTTTTGCCAGCACCTCTGTCAGGATCTTTTGGAACCGGGGCAGCCACCACAGCAGATAGCCGGCCCGGGTGGGGTGGATGGCATCGTTCATGTAGAGCGCCCGTTCCTCCGGGGAAAGGGCATTAAAGGCGTTATCATGCCACAGGTCCAGCAGGGCAAAGTCCCATTTTTCCTGCAGATCCACCAGCAGGTTCACCAGCTTGTGGTAGCGGGGATTATCGTACCGGGCGGCGGTGTAAAAGACAATGGGACAGTCCCATTTTTCCCGTACCATGGCCAGTATGGCCTCCATGCCGCCAACGGTGGTGGAAGCGTCAAAGTCCTCCGCCCGGAAGCAGCGGCTGACCCGGCCCGGCACACTGCGGAAGGTGGCGTCATTGGTGGAAAGCTGACACAGGAAGCAATCGGGCGCCTGCGGCATGCGGGCCATGCGGCGGCGCAGCCGCTTAAGGTAGGAAAAGTATCCCCGGTCCGCCAGGGTGGTGGCGGAAACAGTCTCCTGAATGATGCGGCAGCCATCAATGCGGGCGAGATAGTCTAGGAAGGAGACCCCGCCGGAGGAGAACCCGGAGGAAATGGAGGAGCCCAGGCAAAGGATGGTCTTTCCCCGCAGGGGGCTGTTATCCCTGGGCAGCTGGCGGCGCAGCGCATAGGGGGCGGCATTGCCGGGGTGGCCCAGCCCAAAGAATACCCGCAGCGCAATAATGGCGGCGATGAGGATTATTATGCCAATCACGATGAAAAGGACTTTCATTTATCTTCCTCCTGTGCTATAATTACAAGAGTTGGCTCCGATAGAGCGGCCCGTGTGGTGGTTTTCTACCTCCATTAAGCAACAAACGGGTGGGTTTTGTCAATACGGGAGCCGAAAGAAATACCCAAAGGAGGAAAAGCGCATGGGGAGACCATCACTGGCGGAGCAACGCCGTGTGGAAATATGCCGGGCGCTGCAAAGCTGTGTCATCCGCAACGGATCGTATGAGATGACCTCGGTGAAGGACATTGCGCAGGAGGCGGGTATGGCCGCCGGAATGCTGCATCACTATTTTGAGAGCAAGGATGATATTCTGCTGGTGACGGCGGAAATGGTGCTGCTGGAGCTGCAGAACCACCTGAGCGACCTGCTGCGCATCAAGGATGCCGCGGAGAGAGAAAAGATGCTGGAGGAGCTGCTGGGCGATAACGAGCAGAACCGGTTTTACATCATGCTGCAGGCCATGGCTCTGGCCATGCCGACGGTGAATGAGCTGCTGCTTGGCAAGCAGGAGGAGATGCGGGATATCTTGGCAGAACGGCTGGAATTCCGCGGGAGCGACCCGGAAAAGGCTAAAGCCGATGCGGATCGGATGACCTTCCTGCTGTGCAGCGCGCTGACCACCCCCAAGGGCGTACAGAGCGCCGCCGCGCGGCAGATGACAGCGGATACTCTGCAGGAGCTTTTCCCATTGGGCTAAATTACAACAGGCACGCCTTACGGGGCGTGCTTTTTTGTGGGGTGGGGAAAGGATTTCTTGCGGCAGGTGTTGCGGTGCGGGAGGATTCATGATACAATATAGGGTGGAAAATTGTAAAAAGAGAGGGTGGCGGGCCTTTGAGCCAAACCGAAAAAACCATACAGAATTACCAGACGCTCCGCGAGCAGCAGGGGTGGGCCGGTGCCATAAAAAAATACCTCAGCGAAAAGTACGAGACCCCACCACTGGCCCATGTGCATTCCTTTGGCTGCCAGCAGAGCGTTTACGATGGTGAACGCTTTAAGGGGGTGCTGGCCCAGCTGGGCTATGGCTTTACCGATGAGATCCGTCAGGCGGATCTCATCCTGTATAATACATGTGCCGTACGGGAAAATGCAGAACAGCGGGTCTTTGGCAATGTGGGGGCGCTTAAGGGCCTAAAAAAACAAAAGCCGGACCTGGTGATCGCCCTGGCGGGCTGCATGACCGAACAGCAGCAGGTAAGCGAAAAGCTGAAAATGAGTTATCCCTATGTGGATCTTGTAATGGGCAGCAATGCCGCCGGCCGGCTGCCGGAGCTTTTGTACCGTGTCCTTATCGAAGGGCGGCGCAGCATCCGCCGGGATGCAGGGGAGGGCGGCACCGATACCACCCTGTACGAGGAGATGCCGGTGCTGCACGAAAGCCGGTTCAAGGCCTTTGTGCCGGTGATGTACGGCTGCGATAATTTTTGTTCCTACTGCATTGTGCCCTTCGTGCGCGGGCGCGAGCGCAGCCGCCTGCCCGCGGATGTCGCGCGCGAGGTAAAAAATCTGGTGGAGAACGGCTGCCGGGATATCACCCTGTTGGGGCAGAATGTAAATTCTTACGGCAAGGGGTTGGATGAGCCGTGCAGCTTTGCACGGCTGCTGCGGATGGTAAATGCCATTCCCGGGGATTTCCGCATCCGCTTTATGACCAGCCACCCCAAGGACTGCACCCATGAACTGTTGGACGCCATGGCGGAGTGTGATAAGGTGTGTAAACACCTGCACCTGCCGGTACAGAGCGGCAGCGACCGCATCCTAATGGCAATGAACCGCCACTACGACTTGCGGCATTACGAGGAATTGCTGCGCTATGCCAGGGAAAAAATGCCGGGGCTTTCGGTCACCAGCGATATTATTGTGGGCTTCCCCGGAGAAACAAGGGAAGACTTTGAGAAAACGCTGGAGCTGGTACGACGGACAAAATACAGCGCGCTGTTTACCTTCATCTATTCCCGGCGCAGCGGCACGGCCGCCGAAAAGCTGCCTGATCCCATTCCGGCCGAGGAAAAAAGCCGGTGGTTCAGGGAGCTGCTGGACACACAAGGGGCCATCGGCAGCGAACTGCTGAAAAACTATGTGGGCAAAACGCTGCGGGTGCTGGCGGAGGACGAGGGCAAGACCCCCGGGACTCTTAGCTGCCGGGCGGAGGATAATACCATTGTGGAGGTGGCCGCCCCGCCCGAAATGATCGGGGAGTTCCTGCAGGTGCGCATCACCGCCGCCATGAACTGGGCCCTGCGCGGAGAGCGCGCCGAATAAAACAATAAACCTATGGAGGATAAAAAACATGACTTACACTGAACTGGTAGAGAAAGCAAGAGAGCTGGGTGTTGCCATCCAGGATACCGATGAGTTTACTGCCTTTATCGTGGCCAAAACTGCGGCGGATAAGAGTGAAAAGCTGCAGGATAAGCTGGGGCAGTTCAACCTGAAAAAGCTGGATCTCAACCGGGCCATCATCGCCGAGGAAAAGGACAACGAAAAAATAGCGGAGCTGAACGGAGAGGTGAAGAACCTGTACGAGGCGATTGTGAGCGATCCCCTAATGATCGCCTATTCCACCACCAAGGACGAACTGGATAATACGGTGCGATTCATCATGCAGATCATCCAGGGCAGCGCCAATGGCGATAACCCCTACGAGATCGAGGAACAGTCCTGCGGCGGAGATTGCTCCGCCTGCGGCGGCTGCCACTGACGCCAACTAAGACCTGACGAAATGACAAAAAAGAGGGTGCCGAAATGTCGCTGATACCGCAGGACCGCAGTAAATTATCCCCCATGATGCAGCAGTATCTTTCCATGAAGGATGAGCATCGGGACCAGATCCTCATGTTCCGTCTCGGAGATTTCTACGAGATGTTCTTTGATGATGCCGTGACCGCCTCCCGGGAGCTGGAATTGACGCTGACCGGGCGGGACTGCGGCCTTCCCGACCGTGCGCCCATGTGCGGGGTGCCCTATCACAGTGTGGAAAACTATATTGCGCGGCTGGTGAAAAAGGGCTACAAGGTTGCCATCTGCGAGCAGATGGAAAACCCGGCGCTGGCCAAGGGGATGGTCAAGCGGGATATTGTACGGGTGGTGACCCCCGGCACCCTGATGGAAGCCAACATGCTGGAGGAGGGCAGCAATAACTACATTTGCAGCCTGTGCCCGGCAGGGGAGCGCTGCGGTCTGGCCTTTGCCGATATTTCCACTGGCAGCGTGCTGGTGACCGAGGTCTCCGGGGAAATGGCGGTCATCAACGAGCTGGGCAAGTACGCGCCGCATGAGGTCATCTATGCCGAGGAGCTGCCGCAGCTGCGTTCAGTGGTGGGCTTTCTCAAGGACCGGCTGTGCTGTGCGGCCCAGGCGGGAGACCGTGATGCCTATACCGAGGAAACAGCCAAAAAGCTGGTAACGGAGCAGTTCGGCGAAGATACTGTAACAAGACTGGCGGGCACCCCGCTGGCGGTGCGGGCCCTGGGCGGGCTGATGGCCTACCTGAAGGTGACGCAGTTTACCGGGCTGGAGCGCCTGCTGGAGGCAAAAAGCTATCTGCCGCAGGAATATATGCGGCTGGATGTGGCGGCCCGGCGCAACCTGGAGCTGACCGAAACGATGCGCAGCCGGGAAAAGCGGGGAACGCTTTTCTGGGTGCTGGATAAGACCAAGACCTCGATGGGACGGCGACTGCTGAGAAGCTCCATCGAGCAGCCGCTTTTATCGGTCAATGCCATTAACCGGCGGCTGAATGCCGTGACCGAGCTGACCCGGAACAGTATTCTCATCAGTGAGCTGGCGGCGGAGCTGGACGGTGTGTATGATTTGGAACGGCTGATGACCCGTGTGGTGTACGGCAATCCTCCAGTGAAGGATATGATCGCCCTGGGGGCTACTACGGCCCGTCTGCCGGCCATTAAGGAGCTGCTGGGCGAGGTGCAGTGCGCCCTGCTGCGGGAAATTGAACAGAACATAGACCCCCTGGAGGATGTGGCCCGGCTCATCGGCTCGGCCATCGATCCGGACAGTGATATTCCGCTGAAAGAAGGCGGTGTCATCCGGGAGGGGTACGATAAGCAGCTGGATGAGGCCCGGCATCTTTCCAAGGATATCCGGGGCATTCTGGCGGAGATAGAGGAACGGGAAAAGGATGCCACCGGCATCCGGACGCTGCGCATCGGGTATAACCGGGTGTTCGGCTATTACATTGAAGTATCCAATTCCTTCAAGGATCAGGTGCCGGCGCACTATATCCGCAAGCAGACCCTGACCAATGCCGAGCGGTACATTACCGAGGAGATAAAGGAGCTGGAGGAGCGGGTATTGCACGCCCAGCAGGAGGCCATTGACCGCGCTGCCGAGCTGTACGAGCAGGTGAGAGCGACGGTTGCGGCGGAGCTGCCGCGCATCCAGCAGACGGCGGCGGCCGTAGCCGGGCTGGATATGCTGTGCAGCCTTGCTACTGTGGCGCTGAATAACAACTACTGCTGCCCCACGGTGGATCTCTCGGATGAAATTGAAATCAGCGAGGGGCGGCACCCTGTGGTGGAGCAGCTGCTGGACGGCGTGCCCTTTGTGCCCAACGATACCAAGCTCAATAACCGGGAAAACCAGATTGCGGTACTGACCGGCCCCAATATGGCAGGTAAATCCACCTATATGCGGCAGGTGGCGCTTATCGTGCTGATGGCGCAGGTGGGGTCTTTTGTCCCGGCGGCCAGTGCCCGTATCGGCATTGTGGATGGCATCTATACCCGTGTGGGCGCCAGCGATGACCTGACCACCGGCCAATCCACCTTCATGGTGGAAATGAGCGAGGTGGCGAATATCCTGAAGGAAGCCACCGAAAAGAGCCTGCTCATTCTGGATGAGATCGGGCGGGGGACCTCTACCTATGATGGCATGAGCATTGCCCGGGCGGTGATTGAATACATTGCCGACCGCAAAAAGCTGGGGGCCAAGACACTCTTTGCCACCCACTACCACGAGCTGACCGAGTTGGAGGAGCTTATTCCCTGTGTGAAAAACTACAATGTGGCGGTGAAAAAACGCGGTGAGGATATCGTGTTCCTGCGGCGCATCATCCCCGGCGGGGTGGATGAAAGCTACGGTATCGAGGTTTCCAAGCTGGCGGGCATCCCGCGCTGGGTCATTGACCGCGCCTATGAGGTGCTTTCTTCCCTGGAGGAGGGGCAGACCGTGAGCGAGGCAAAGGTAAAAACCCGCGCCAAGCCCAAAGAGGAAAGCGAGCAGTTGTATTTCATTGATGAAAAGGCGGAAGCCATAAAGAAACGGCTGCGCGGTGCCGATCCCAATACCCTAACGCCCATCGAGGCGTTGAACCTCATTTATGAACTGAAGAAGCTGCTGTAAGCGGCAATATAAACCAAAGACACCATGGCAAGTACAGTGAAAGGAGATGAGCCTGTGCCGAAAATCAATATACTGGATCGGGAAACGGCGGAGCTGATCGCAGCGGGCGAGGTGATAGAACGGCCTGCTTCGGTGGTGAAGGAGCTGGTGGAAAATTCAATCGATGCCGGGGCGACTGCCATCACGGTGGAGATCGGACACGGCGGGGTACGGCTCATCCGTGTGACCGATAACGGCTGCGGCATCGAGCGGGAGGATGTGCCAAAGGCATTCCTGCTGTCTCTTATACACATCTCCGAGCCCACGAGACAAGAGGCAATCTCGT
>OJPW01001682.1_pt1 | contig 11190 bp, 10 predicted proteins | sample 1598571 | NCBI WGS metagenome assembly OJPW01 (sample SAMN03922493, study PRJEB24848) | human gut metagenome | isolation source: stool sample | host: Homo sapiens | place: Germany | collected 2011-05
TACGCCCGCCTACGGCGGGCGGCCCTGCGGGCCGTCCCCCTCCGCCGCTCTTTTCCCCCACAGCGGCGCAAGCAACAAAAGCCCGGCAGGAATCCCCCTGATTCCCACCGGGCCTTCCGTTTACATCAGCGTCACTGTCACCGCTTCCTTGGGCCGCGCCATAAAGCGTGCCCGCCAGGTCACAGTCTCTACCGGCTCATAGTGCAGCGAGGAGTACGCCGCGCGCACATCCTCCCCGGCCTCATCGCCTTTGCCCGAAACAAAAACCGCCGTCGGGCCATCCGCTCCACCGATGATCCCGATGCAGGCGCTCTCCTGCGCCGTAAAGCCGCTTTCCACTTTGCAGGCACGGGCCTCATCGCCGGGCACCGCATCTACCAGCACAAAGTCCCCCACCGGCAGCGGCGGCTCCAGCGTGTACTGCATCTCTACATATTCCGTCGGGAATTCCATCCCCACCGGGGGCAGCAGGTTGCTGTCCATCGTTTCCGGCGTCAAAGAGAGCACCCGCAGCGTATGGGTCAGCCCTGTGCGGGGGTCGGTCAGCGGCACTGTTTTGCCCGGCTCCGCCGTAAATGTGCCCCCGTCCACTGCCTCTTTCTCGGCCGTCATGGTCAATTCCGCCGTTTTGGGGGTCATTTTCCTGCCGTCCCACGGGCAGCACACCCGCCAAATGACCCAGCCGCAGTTCCGTTCCAGCCCGTAATGGGCCACCACCTGTTCGGCCTCCCCATCCCAGCGGGCGCTCTCGGGCAGGCCGGGCACCCAACATACCCCGTGGCCGGTGCTTTGCCGCAGCCGCCGTCCGTTCACCGTCACCTCCGCCCAGAAGCGCTCCTCCAGCGGGTTTTCGTTCTCCATCTGCTCCTGCTCCGCCGGGGTCAGCTCCCGCTGCGGGGTGCCGTTTTCCTCCAGTCCCCACTTTTCGGCAAATCGGTTCAGCATCTCTGGCGGCACCTTCTTCAAAAGGTCCAGCACCAGCCCCTCGCCGCAGCAGTACATCGCCGGGGCCAGCCATTCCTCTTTGCCCCAGGTAAATGTCTTCCCCAGCGTGATTTCTCTGCCGGGGCGGTGCCGGGGCTTCTTTCCGCCAAACCCGTACTCAAAATAGACTTCCCATTCCTGTGGCTCACGGCATACCGGATGCAGCAGTTCTTCATATTCCTTCTCAAACCGCAGACCGGAGCAGTCTGTTTCCGCCCGCACTTTCTTGAGATATCGCCACGGTTCCTCCATTGGGGTCAGGCCGCACTTCTCTTCAATCTCCCGCATCACCGCCCGCTGGTCCTCGGTCGGCGGATATTCCCGCAGGTACTCCTCAAACTGCGCTTCAGTCCACATCCACGCCTGCTCCAGCGCGGCGGTATCTCCGCAGGCCAGCAACAGCCGCAGGAAGTCCCCCATATCCCGTGCCAATGGCTGCACACAGTCCTGCCCCGGGTTCATGGGGCTTACCGAAAAGATGGTTTCCCCAAAGCCCTTTATGGTGCAGAAATGGATGCCATCCACCCCGGCCCAGCCGAAGATCTTAGCCCCCTTCGGCGTGCAGGTGTAGCGCACCGCATTGCGGCCGCCCTCGGCGCCCAGCGCCCCCAGGTCAATATGCATTCTCTTAAATTCCGTATAAGTCATGGTTCTCCTCCTTTTTGCGTCCCACTCATGCTTTGTACTATCCCATGGTTTTGCCCCTGCTTTTTCATCCGCTAAAAATCCAGTTCCCGGCCTGGGCAGCCCCCGCAAAAGCCTAGATCGCCCGCAGACTTTCTGCTTTTACAGTGTTCTCCTTCTCTCCCGTACCAGCAGCACCACTCCTACGATCAGCAGCACGGTCAGCGCCGCTACCAACCATTCCAGGTCATACTTCTGCACAAAGTACTTCCAGCTGTGGCCGGTCACATTGCTGTTCCACCAGTATTGCCAAGTGCTGCGGTCGGTGCTCCACACCTTGCGGGGGATCATCACCTCCACAAACCGCGAGGCAATATAAATGATCACATCCCCCCAAAAGCCCAGCATCGCCATGCAGCCCCCGGCGATCACCTTTCCGTTCGTCCGGTGCGGCTTCTGCGCTACGGCAGCGGCCGGCCCCTCCGGGCTTTCCCGTTCCTCATCCAGCAGGTAGTCCGCCGATACCTCAAACAGCCGGCTGATTTGCCGCAGATTTCCGGCATCGGGCAGTGCCGTTCCGCTTTCCCAGCGGGAAGCCGCCTGCCGGGATACCCCCAGCCGCTCCGCCAGCTCCTCCTGCGATAGTCCCCGCCCTTTCCGCAGCCTGATGATCTTCTCCGATAATTTCATTGCAAGGTACCTCCGTTTGATTGGTGCCTCCATCCTACCAAAGCTCACCCGGCAAATCCACCGCGTCCGCTTCCCATTCGCGCAACAAGAGTTTACATTTTCTCTTTTTCATTGTACTTTTCCAGGAAACTGTGTGGCTCATCGTCATCCCCCATCCGGTAGCCCACTGCCGTTGCCAGGTTCACATTGTGCATACTGCGGAAGATATTGATATCCACATTTTTGTTGTGCTGCTTCATCTCGGCGATCAGCCGCTTCATCTCCCGGCGGGCGCTGTCCTCCTCGTGGTGCTCGGTCCGCTCGGTAAAGCGGCAGGCGCACTGCAAAAAGTGCAGGTTATTATATTTTCCCCAGCTGATAATATCTTCTTCCCGCACCAGGTACAGCGGCCGGATGAGCTCCATCCCCGCAAAGTTGGTGCTGTGCAGCTTCGGCAGCATCGTTTTGATCTCCGCCCCGTACAGCATACTCATCAGCGTCGTTTCTATCACATCGTTAAAGTGGTGCCCCAGCGCTATTTTATTGCAGCCCAGCGCCTGCGCCTCCTTATACAGGTACCCACGCCGCATCCGGGCGCACAGGTAGCAGGGGGAGCCCCCCTCCGACTCATCCACCACCCCGAAGATCGGGCTTTCGAAAATGCGGATCGGCAGCTCCAGCGTGCGGGCATTCCGCTCGATGAGCTCCCGGTTAGGCGGGCTGTACCCGGGGTCCATCACCAGGTACTCCACCTCAAAGGGGAAATCGCTGTACTTTTGCAGATGCTGCATGCACTTGGCCAGCAGCATACTGTCCTTTCCCCCGCTGATGCACACGGCAATACGATCCCCCGGTTTGATCAGCTCATAGTCTTTGCAGCCCCCTATAAACCGGTTCCATATCGTCTTGCGGTATTTGGTGATGAGGCTGCGCTCCGCCAGCTCTCCCGCGGTCATCTCTTTCGGCATTTTTCTGCCCTCCCGGTGGTTTTTGTTTCTACCGCCTAATGATACCATACCCCCTGCCCCACCGCAAGCAATGATGTTTCCCCAGCCCGCATTCCACTCCTTTTCCACCCCCTGCCCACCGCAAAATACGGCCCGCAGGGCACCCCGTCCTCCGGATGGGGCCGGCGGCCGAAGGCCGCCTGCGCCCGGCTTCGCCGGGCGGCCCTGCGGGCCACCCCCTCCGCCAGCCCCTACCCACCGCAGGCCCGGCAGCGTTCCACCGCCGCTGCGGGCTCCGCCCGCTGGAACCGTCCTTCCGGACGGTTCGGCCTGCGGCCCATTCTCCCCGCCAGCCCCCACAGACCCTCCATTTCCGACTCCCCGCCAGCTTATCCCCCTGCGGCGGCCTTCGGCCGCCCCTATCCCTCCAATAAAAAATCTCCTCCGCCGCGCGTCCCGCATGGCAGAGGAGAATATCTTTTTTACCCGTGGTGCTCCTCGTTTTCGTTGGTGTGGATGTTGATAAACTCTGCCCGCATCTTGGAATAGAGGATGGTCTGACTGCTGTAAAGTCCGCAGTAGCCGGAAAGCAGATAGCTGATGGCACACGCCATCGCAAAGTACAGCACATCACCGGTGCTAAATAGCTCAATGCTCAAAAATACTGAGGCAATGGGACAGTTCACCGCCCCGCAGAATACCGCCACCAGGCCAATGGCCGCGCCAAAGCCCGCCGGCAGCCCCATGGCACCGCCCAGCACGCAGCCAAAGCACGCTCCCACGAAGAAGGAAGGCACCACCTCGCCGCCCTTATAGCCAAACCCGATGGTCACCGCGGTAAACAGCAGCTTCCAAAGCCACGCCCACGGCTCTGCTTCGCCGCTCACGGCACGCTCCACCATCTCCATCCCGGCGCCATTGTAATTGGTGTTGCCTACCAGCAGCGTCAGTACGATCACCAGCGCACCGCCCACCAGCACCCGTCCGTATGGGTTCGGCAGCAGCCGCGCCGCCAGTTTCCCGGTCTTTTGCAGCCCGCGGCAGAATAAAATACTCACCACCGCGCAGCCTATGGCCAGCAGGATCACCAGCAGCATGGTCCAGGGGTCCAGCCCCGGATCCGCCACCGCAAAGCGGGTCGGCGGCACCCCCATCAGCAGGCTTACCAGATAGCCCACCAGTGCGGCCGTCAGGCATGGGATCAGCCCCGCATAATAGAACACCCCCACGCTGATGACCTCCATCGCGAAGATGGCCGCCGTCAGCGGCGTCCCGAATAACGCCGAGAATACCGCGCTCATACCGCACAGGGTGGCCAGCGGCAGGTCCTTTTCCCCCAGCCGCAGCAGCCGCCCGGCCTCAAAACCGATCCCGCCGCCGATCTGCAGCGCCGCGCCCTCGCGTCCGGCACTGCCGCCGCCCAGGTGGGTCAGCACCGTGGAAATAAAGATGACCGGCACCAGCAGCACCGGCACATTCTTGCCAAAGTGCACCGATTCTATGACAGCGTTGGTATCCTTGCCCTCCACCTTGGTCACACGGTACAGCCCCACAATAATAAGCCCCAGCGCCGGCAGCAGGTACAGGATCCATGGATGCGCTGCCCTCATTTGGGTGGCATAGTTGACACCAATGTGGAACAGCGATCCGATCACCCCGCCGATCCCTCCGATCAGCGCCCCCACCGCCAGCCACTTGGCCAGCGCAGCCGGGTATGCCCCTATGTGCGCCGCGATCTTTTTCCATTTTTCCATGGTATTCCGCCCTTCTCTCCCTGCTCACTTTCCACAAAATCCCCTTATTTATAGCACCTTTCCCCACCGGTGTCAATGATAAAGCCGCACCCCATCTGCCCGGCGGCATACAGGGGCGGCTCATTTCGTCCTCAGCTTTTTATGAAAATGTAATTTAAGATCAGGCTACTTCAGCAAGCTTCTTCATCACTCTTGCGGAAACTTCAGCATAGTAGGCGGCATCCGCATCAGACAAACTCTTACTATCGATGGCATCGAGCTTTGCCATCATATCAGAGTATTTACCCATATAGTCAGCAAGATCGCCCATCATGGAAACTTGATCAGTAGATGCTTTATACTTCTTCTTATATCATATCCTAAACCCAAAAGAAAGCTAATTTTGTGCAAATTTTCACTTGTGGTCAAAAGCCCACTTTACTTCGCCCTGCTCCCCCACCAAAAAAGCACCCCTCCGGGTGCTTCTTTCGTGCCGCCTATCTGCCTATATCCCATAGTGGATCACCCACTTGTTTTCCCGCTCGGCCCGCCGCAGCAGGGCCGCCAGCTCCGCCATGCCGCCCTGCCGGGTCACCGCTTCCCGCAGCCCCGGCAGCGTCTCCGGCGGTATCAGTGTGATACCGGTATAGCATAGTCCCCTGCCCGGGCGGTCCACCGTGTGCCAGTACATCGGCAGCCCCAGCGTTTCGGGCAGCAGCCGCTCTATCTCGTCATCCTCCACCGGGATGCAACGGGATTTCCCCGGCTCATATTTCTCAAACCGCTGCCCCGCCGCCGGCGCCTGCGGCATCATGCCAAATTCATGCCTCGCCATTTCCCCTCCTGTAATACATACTGTATAATTTCATTGTTTTATCCGGCTTATAGCGGGATCTTCGCCTCCCGCAGCCGCTTTTTGCGTTCCTTCCAGTCCGGCATCACCTCGGTCACCACCGCGTGGAACGCCGGGGAATGATCCGCCCGCACCAAGTGCGCCAGCTCATGCACCATGATGTACTCGGTGCATTCCATGGGGGCGTGCAACAGCCGCTCATTCATCGTGATGACCGCCGTGGCCGGCTGACAGCTCCCCCACCGGCTGGTCATCCGCCGGGTGCGCAGAATCGGCCTGGGGATGTTCCACCGGGCAAACCGGGGGTACCACTGCTCCAGCACCGCCGCAAAAAGCTCCCCGCAGATTTTCTTCCACCACCCCGTCAGGAGCCGTTCCGCCGCCTTTCGGTCGGCCAGGTCGGGCAGCGTCAGCACCAATTGGTTTCCCCGCAGCTCAGCGCCTTTGGGGCTTCCCTTCCGCAGCACCAGCTCCATCTCCCTGCCCAAGCAGGGCAGCTTCGCTCCATTCTCTACCGTCAGGGCCTCCTGCAGACGCTCGCTTTGCCAGCGTTGCCGGGCCTTTTCTATCATCCCGGCATGGCTCCTCACAAATTCATCCACCGCTGCCGCGGACACCCACCCCGCCGTCGAAACATGGATGCTCCCATCCGGCCGCACCCGCAGGTTCAGGTTCTTCACCCTCTTTTTCTGCCACTCATAGCTCAGGTCGGTACCATCCACCCACAGTTCTCTGCGCACGGCACATCCCCCTTTCCGTCCTCGTCCACTCCCTGCAGAATCCGGGCATCGGGCCGCAGGCCGCCCGCCCTCCGGGCGGGCAAACGGGCATCCGCCCGTTTCGGCGGCTCCGCCGCCGGGCCTGCGGCCCGCCCCTCCCGCCGGCTCTTTCCTTATCCCAAAGCGGCGCACCCTCGCCGGGTGCGCCGCCCATTTTTCCTTTGGCTTACCGCGGCACGCTTCGCAGCAGACCCTCCGCCAGACCACTGGCCGTCTCGCAGATGGTCTCCCAGTCGGCGCAGGCCTCATACTGCTCCGGGTTGGGGATGAACCCCACCTCGAACAGCACCGCCGGGCAGAATCCCAGCCGGGTCACATAATAGTAGCCCCATTCCTCCCCCTTGGTGTCACGGTCGGTCGCGCCGGTCACAGCCGCCGCCAGGTTGGCCGCGTAGGTCTCGCTGTCGTCCTCGCAGTAATAGCTCACCGTCCAGTCGGCGGAAACATACTTGGTCAGCCCGGTGCTGTTGTGGTGGATGGAAAGGAAGAAATCCGGCTTCGCGTCCACCGCCATGCGCACCCGCTCGTCCAGCACGATCTTCGGGGTCTCCCGGTCATCGGTCTCTCTCGTCATGATGACCGTCGCGCCCATCTGCTCCAGCCGGTCGCGCACCGCCAGGCTCACCGCCAGGTTCAGCTCCGCCTCCGCCGGCCCGTAAAGCCCCGCCGCGCCGTAGGCGCCGCAGTCCTTGTTGCCATGGCCGGGGTCCACCATCACCGTGATGCCCTCCAGCGGCTTGCCGGGAGTGGCACTCAGCTTCGGCGGCTCTTTTAGGCTCAGCAGCAGGTCGCCCTCCTCGGTGTACTGGAGGTCATACCCCCAGTAGCTTTCCTCGTTCAGCGTCAGCAGCAGGTTCACCCCGCCTTCGGTTTCCTCCCAGCAGGCCTCCTTTATCATCGGTGCCGCTATGCCTTCGGTGCTTTCCGGCAGGGCGGTGTTCTCCAGGTAAATGGTCAGCAGCGCTCCCTCCCGCTTCGCGGAGGCCGCCGGGTAGCTGCCGCAGGGCAGCGTAATGGTCGTCAGCCGCCCCTCCGTCACCGAAGAAACCGCACCGATCGTCGTCTCCTCCGCCGGGGTCGGGGCCACCGTGGCCCGGTCGCTGCTGATATAGCCTCCCGCCACCTCGTAGAAGATGGTACCGTTATACTGGAAGCAGCCCACCATCGGGATCTTCGCCCCGCGGTGGTAGGTCGCAATAAAGGTGCTGTCATCGGTATAGTCGGTCAAAAGGCTCACATTCTCGGTATTGGCCAGCACCGCCGGGGTGGTGTTCTTCCCTGCGGCGTACAGCCGCCCGGCCGATTCATAGCTCGTGGTCTTGCCGCCCCACACCATGGTGTATTTTACGGGGCCCCAGTCCTGCAGCTCCCCTTCAGGCAGATCGGCCGGCACCTGGTAGGTCCCCTTGTAGGTAGCGGCAATGCCGTTTTTGGCGGTCGCCGCCGTCTGCTGCATCGTCACCGTCTGTCCGTGAATGACCGCGGTCACCTTGCTGCCGCTGGGGGCCACGCACCGGAAGGTCAGCTCCTGACCGGCCCAGACGGCGGCGTCGCTGGTTGGGAACCGGGAGGTCAGGGTGGAGGTGGTGCCGTCCCCGGTGCCGCTGCCGCGGCGGATGGTCAGGGTCAGGCTGTCCTCCCCATTGCGGAAAGTGAAGTAGTTCTTCCCATAGGCCAGGCTCACCGAAACACCAAAGCAGCCGCCCTCCCCGGTGCGCTCCACCTCTTTGCCGTCCATTGTCAGCGGCTTTGTGGGGTCGCTGGTCCCCATGATAAAGACCTGCGCCGTATAAACCAGCGCGTTATTGGCCGGATAACCTATGTGCAGCTCTTTCGCGTATTCCAGAGAAACAGCGGTCAGCGGCCGGGTCTGGGCCGCATCGGCGTAGCTCAGCAGCAGGCCCCGAGCCGCGGTATTATCGCTTATTTCGCCGTAGTTTGCCAGCACAAAGCCAGCGGCCTTGCCGTTCCTCGCATTGTAGAACAGCTGGCTGCCGGTCACACCGCCCTGCAGCGCCGTTACCACCGGGGTCACCTCGGCGCCGGTGTTCTGCCAGCTCTCACTCCGAGCAATGTACTCCCGGCCGGCCACCTCCGGCAGCACCGGCAGCAGGCAGGTCAAGTTATTTTTCTGCACCAGCTCAGTCAGCTCTTCCCCGGCCAGCTCGGCATCCCAGCGCAGGGCCAGCGGCAGGCCGCTCTCTCCCAGCCCGGAAAGCTTATTCCGCAGTTCCTCCGCCGTCAGACCGTCCCCCCACAGGGCCAGACCCGCCGGTTCGTATTTCAGCTTTTTGGCGGGGGCATAGTCCCCCTTTACCGCCGCCCAGATAGCCGGGCTGCCATCGGCGGCCTTGCACAACAGCTCCAGCCGGGAGTAATCCTCCTCGTCCGCCACCTGCCAGTACAGCGTCTCTATGCGGTTCTCCCGCGCGAAAATAAGCAGCTGCCGCAGCGCCTCTTTTTCGGCCTTCTCCCGTTCCCGCTCCGAAAGCTGTGGGGGATTTACCGCATCTGTACTGGCTTTCTCTTTGGAAATTACCAATGGCAGCTCGTCCATACCGACCCACAGCGCGGTACCGGGCAGTGCCGGCTCCGCCGCCTCTGGGATGGAAATGCTCTCCCCCAGCAGCCGGGGCAGGCCCATGGCTCCGGCCGCGATGCACACGGTGAGCAGCAGCACGGTGATTACCGTCAGTTTTCCGGTTTTCTGTTTCATTTTGGTTTCCTCCCTTGGGCGTCACTTACAGCTCAAAGTCCTCCGGCCGGTAATCTCCGGCGGCAATTTTCGGGGCCCGGCGGATCTCCCGCCGCAGCGGATCGTACCGAAAAGCGGAGCAGTGATCCTCCGCCGCCATGACCCCCCGCTTGGGGCACAGCACAAAGTCCTGGTCCACATTGGGCGTCCCAATAGCACAGTACCGGCAGGCCTGGTCTATCTCCCGGTCAAAAAATTTGCTCCTCATAGGCTGTTTCCTCCCTTTTTACGCTCCATTCCTCTCCCGCCTGCATTGGGCCTAGGCAAAAATCCAAGTCTCCATAAAAGGCTTTCCGCTTTGGCTCCAAAACGAACGGCAGCATCGGCTCCCCCGCATTTTTCGACCCCATTATACCACACCTTTCCCCGCCTGGGAACCGCCCCGGCACCGAATTTACTTTCCGGTAACAATTCCCTGCCCCTCGGCACATTTCAGCATCAGCCGGCCCATGGGCCGCAGGCGCCCCGGCTTCGCCGGGGCCGACGGGCTTCGCCCGCCGGGGCCATCCGGCAGGACGGCCCTGCCTGCGGCCCGCCCTCACCTCCTCGGCCACCCCCTGCAAGCCACAAGCCCCGGCCCGCAGGGAGCCGCCCTCCGGGCGGCTGCGGCGGCCTGCGGCCGCCCCCGCAGCTTTATCCCTCTGCCGCCATCCCCCGCTCCCAACGGACGGTCAGCAGCAGGCACAGCAGCACCATCGCCCCGCTGCCCCACAGCATCCGCCCCACGGAAAAAGCCGGCACAGCTGCCCCGGTCATGGCCGGGAGCACCGCCCTTTTCAGCCACGGTACCGCCAAAAGCGCCGTAAAAAGCCCATGCAGCAGCCGCCCCCACAGCAGCTTTCCCCAGGGCAGCGGCTCCTCCCCAAAGCAGGCCGAAACCTGACAGCAAACCGAAAGTCCCCCAAAGGAAAGCAGAAACGGCAGGATCTTGCCGGCCTCGGTAGGGGGCAGCTCCACCGCCAGCGCCGAACCCGCGCAGATTTCCAAAAGGCCGGTAAAAAAGCAGTGGGCCACCTCTCCGGCTATTCCCCCGCGCGTGAGAAAAGCCACCCCCCTCTCCAGCAAAGGGAACAGCCCGCAGGCGGAGAATACTTCCGCAAAGGCCGAAAGCAGCACCACAAAGGCGCAGATATTCACCGCCGAGGAAGCCGCCGAACCCACCGACCGTACCAGCAGCACCGCGGCCGGCTCCGTTTTGGGAGAAGACCGCAAGCGGCTCCCTTTGGGCGGCAGCGGCCGGCCCCAGGCAAACAGCCGCCCCAGCAGCAGACCCGCCGCCAGCTGGCACAGGAACAAAAAAATCCCCACCACCGTGGAGCCGAAAATGCGGCCGCCCACCACCCCGGCCATATAGGCCGGCCCGCTGTAAATCAGCACCGGGGCCGCTTCCTCCGTTTCCCGCGCGGTAAGGGCCCCCTGCCGCCGCAGCTCTGCCAGCGTTTTGGCCCCGGCGGGATACCCCCCGATCCAACTCATCAGCAGGGCCGGCGCCGCAGCCGCAGGCAGCCGGAAGCAGTATCGCATCACCCCGGAAAGGAGGGCCGCCAGTCCCGCGCCCCCGGGCGCCCCCGCCAGGAATACCGAAACCGCCAAAAACGGGAACACCGCCGGCAGAATGATCCTCCCGCAGGCGGAAAGTCCCCGCATCGCTCCCTCCGCGGCAGCGGGGGCATAGCCGATCAGCAAAGCAGCGCCCAACAGCCCGCCAAGCGCCGGCAGGGTATTCTTCGGGGCAAAACGAGCCATCACCGCACACTCCTTTCCGTTCCCTATTCTCACCGCCCCGCAGGCTCCCCTGTGTAAGGGGTAACGAAGTGGCGGCGCGGTAGTGAATGATATGCCGGTG
>OJPW01001691.1_pt1 | contig 11136 bp, 10 predicted proteins | sample 1598571 | NCBI WGS metagenome assembly OJPW01 (sample SAMN03922493, study PRJEB24848) | human gut metagenome | isolation source: stool sample | host: Homo sapiens | place: Germany | collected 2011-05
TGCGCCAGTTGTCCCGCTCGATCTCCACCTGCTCCTGATAGTCCTTCTCGATGTCGCGCAGCTGCGCGGCCTTCTCGAAGTCCTGCGCCGTCACAGCCTCGGACTTCTCCCGGTGCAGCGCCGCGATCTTCTCCTCCAGCGCCTTCAGGTCGGGAGAGGAGGCCTCGGCGGTCATGCGCACCTGAGACGCGGCCTCGTCCATCAGGTCGATGGCCTTGTCCGGCAGGAACCGGTCGCCGATGTAGCGCTTGGACAGCTGCACAGCGGCCTCCAGCGCCTCGTCGGTGATGGTCAGCTTGTGGTGCGCCTCGTACTTGTCACGCAGGCCCTTCAGGATCTCCAGCGTGGCCTCCGGCGTAGGTTCACCCACGGTGACGGGCTGGAAACGGCGCTCCAGCGCGGCGTCCTTCTCGATGTACTTGCGGTACTCGTTGAGGGTGGTGGCGCCGATGACGCGGATCTCGCCGCGGCCCAGCGCCGGCTTGATGATGTTGGCGGCATCCACGGCGCCCTCGGCAGAGCCGGCGCCCACGATGGTGTGCAGCTCGTCGATGAACAGGATCACATTGCCGGCCTTCTTCACCTCGGCCAGCGTGTTCTTGATGCGCTCCTCGAACTCGCCGCGGTACTTGGTGCCCGCCACCATGCCGCTGAGGTCAAGGGACAGGATCTTCTTGTCCAGCAGCTCCTCGGGCACGTCGCCGGAGGCGATGCGCTCGGCCAGGCCCTCGGCGATGGCGGTCTTGCCGACGCCCGGTTCGCCGATGAGGACGGGGTTGTTCTTGGTGCGGCGGGACAAGATCTGGATGACACGCTGGATCTCCTTATCGCGGCCGATGACGGGATCCAGCTTGCCGGAACGCGCCGCCTCCGTCAGGTCGCGGGTGAACTCGGCGAGGGTCTTGTTCTTCTTGTCGGACTCGCGGTTGGCGGTAGCCGCGCCGCTGGTCACGGTGTGGGGGGTGTCGTTCAGCTTCTTGACGATGCTGCTGTACATCTTCTTGGGGTCCACGCCCATGGTGCGCAGGATGCGCAGAGCCATGTTGCCGCCCTCGCGCAGGATGCCCATCAGCAGGTGCTCCGTGCCGATGTAGCTGCTGCCCATGCGGGCGGACTCGGACACAGCCAGCTCCACCACGCTCTTGGCGCGGGGAGTCAGACCCTGACTGGGCGCGGCGCCGGACATCCCCTTGCCCACGCTGCGCTGCAGCACGGAGCACACCATCTCATCGGTGACGCCATACTCCGCCAGCACGCGGTGGGCGATGCCCTCCTCCTCGCGGATCAGGCCCAGCAGCAGATGCTCGGAGCCCACGTAGCCGTGGCCCATCTCCTCCGCCGCTTCCTGGCTCAGACGCAGGGCCTCCTCGGCCCGGGGGGTGAATTTATTCTCGCTCATAAATAAGCACTTCCTCTCTTACTGTCGTGTTCCGCGCCGGGCTTACTTTTCCAGCGCCTTCAGCTCATCCCGCAGCTTGGCCGCTTCCTCGAAGCGTTCCTCCTGCACTGCCAGATTCAGCTGGGTCTGCAGCGCGTTGCGCTTGCGCTGCCGGGTCAGGGCATCCTGCTCGTCCCTGGGCAGCAGGTCGCCGGTGTCCTCCTGGGCCGGTGTGCTCTCCCGCGCCTGCCCCAGCACATCCACCGGTTCAGGGAACTCGGTGAGCATGCGGGAACCCAGCCCGCTGAAGAACGGCTCCAGCATCCCGAAGGGACGGGAGAAGAAATCTCCGAACAGGCCGCCGGTCATACCGGCGGAGCGGAAGGAGTCGGTGTAGCCCAGCTCCTCGGCGCACTGGGGACACAGGTGTACCTGCGTCACCTTGCCGTTGATATTGCTCTTATAGTAGAACGTTGCCTCGTTCTTTCCACAACGATCACATCTCATAATCGTAACCTCCTTGCTGAAAAATCAGACTGAATGGATCAGGATCTGTTTGAAAATATCGGCCCGCAGTCCGCTGCGCTGCTCCTTGGGGACGCTGCGCAGGGCCCGCTCGCCGGTGGCAGCCAGCATGGACTGGCCCAGCTCACGGCTGATGGCCTCGGAGTCCACCAGATTCTGGGTGATGGCCCGGGCGCTGGCGTAGTCCAGCGTATCGCCGATGGTGTTGATCACGTGCATCAGCAGCGTCTGCCGGTCCACCTGCACCCGCGTGATGCGGATGTAGCCGCCGCCGCCCCGCCGCGACTCCACGATGTAGCCGTGCTCAGGGGAGAAGCGGGTGGACATGACGTAGTTGATCTGGCTGGGCACGCAGTTGAACCGCTGCGCCAGATCGCTGCGCTGGAGCTCCAGCGCGCCGCCGGCCTCGTCCAGCTCCTGCTGGATGAATCCGGCAATGAGATCGGAGATACCCATGCTTGCCTTCCACCTTTCCGCGAAGTCATATTTGACTTTGCCTTTCTTTGACCTTGACTATAGTATAGCACGCTTCGCACTTTTGTCAATAGTAATTTTTGACTTTCTTTGACCAAAAGTGTAAACGTTTTGTGAACAGGATTTTTCGGGAGAGATGTGCTGTCCCCATCGCGCGGCCGCGCCCATTTCTTCCGCTTCTGAAAGAAATGGGGCCGCCGGAGACAAAGCATCAGAGCGGAGTAGAATCCCGCCTCTATAAAACACGCATTGCCGTCCGCGGAGGCAAAAGAAGAAAACCACCCGACAGGGTGGTTTTCTTCTGGAGGTGACATCCGGACTTGAATCGCCGCGTTGTCCCGATGCCCGTTTCCACGACCTGCGTCACTCCTATGCAGTCGCCGCGATCCGCGCCGGGGACGACATCAAGACGGTGCAGGGAAATCTGGGCCACGCCACTGCCGCCTTCACATTGGACGCATACGGCCATGTGACCGATTAGATGAAGCGCGAAAGTGCCGACCGCATGGAGCGTTTTATCCGTACAGTTTCCGCCGGTTGACCCAATAAGGCTAAAAATAAGGCTAAAATCTGTTTTCGGGCATAAAAAAACTCCCGAAACACAGGTGTTTCGGGAGTTTTAGTTGGAGGTGACACCCGGATTTGAATTGCCCGAGGTATGTATTGCTGTGGCGCATTTGTTACGATTCGGGTGCTTAGTATGCGGAATACAGCCACTTTTGGTGCTTGCCTGTGTTATTGCTTCTGAGACACTTTTCCTCCTTCAAGGGAAAAAATAAGGGAAAACTTTTTCTGAAAATATGATAGCGAAATCATGTGTTCCTGCCCATGGATTTGCATCTGTTCTTATCTTATGCGGTTCGTTTTTTGCACAATTATAAAGTGAATTACCTAACATTATTATAATCAGGCGTGAGCTGCGCACGACGGGATCTGTCGACAAGTGCAAATCTTATCTCACGTCAGAAGGAGGTAAACTATGTTGGTTCCTTACATCGATTATAATAGTTTGGACGAATTCCACACACTGAAAAGCGTCTGCAGTCTGTTCAAAATCGACAAGGAGAAGCTGAAAGAGAAGTGTGGACAATACGGCATCAGCCCACAGAAGAACGAAGTGGGAGACTGGGGCTTGACCCGATTTGATGTGCGCAAACTGCATAATTTTTTGTATTATGAGGACAAGAAAGATGTGGGTAATCGAAAGGGTGATGACCCGTGGGCGTGACCGAACTGCTGACCGTAGCCGAGACCGCCGCGTTGCTGAAGACCACAAAGCAGCAGGTACGAAAAATGATTAACCAACAGCTCATCCCTGCGCTGAAAATCGGAAGGGAATGGAGGGTAAGCAAGGAGTACTTGGAAGCGTTCTTGCGAAGTGAGATGGAGTAAGTCCCCTGTAAAACAGATGACAGCCGGGGGCATTATACCCCCGGCTGTGTCGCGTAGAGCTCGTCATTACCCCATGGCTGCGGCATATCCGTCCGTTCCTTTTGTTGCAAGCTCAGCAACATGAAGACCGTTTTCATCGGTATATTCTTTTGCAACGATCATATAGTCCGGCTGAGTCAAGACCTCACGCAGATACTGCCTTGCGTCCGTAATGATAAGCACATTTGGGTCGGAGGTCTTGATCATGTCCAAATATGGATATATACCAGTCTCGCTCATCGGGCCTGTTGAGCTGGAGAGGAAACCCACGCCGTCAGAGCCCATATAGACATCGTCTGCCAACACGTGCTTTTCTACGTTTTGAAAGCCGTATTTAATAACTTCTCTGGCGGTTAAATCTGCGGAACTGTAATAGTTGAAGTAATCATAATACTGATGCCCATCGACATAGTAAGCGTTAATTATTTCCAGCCCGAGTCTGTTGCTCCAGTATATCTCGTTGACTGGGTCAAACCTGCCGGATTGAGATTCTACGGTTATAGGTGACTGACCATATATAGGATCGCTGGTGAGGATCTGCCAAGCGCCATCAGCAAAGGTAGCAGTCACATACGCGGAAACAGTGCCGGTAAAGTGCAGCGCGTCATCACGGTAGTCAAATGTTCCCTTCAGCTTGCAATGGGTTTCATCCGATGCGATACCCTCTACGCCCGATTCCTGCAACGTACCATTTACTTCCGCCATGGCCATGTTCCAAAATGTAGAGGCAAGAGAGTCGTCAGGAGGCTGTATGTCGGAGTAAGAACCAGGGCTGCCTTGTAGTATACGCGCCAGCACATAACCCTGTCCTTCGATATATTCATAACTTGCACTGAGTACCCCGGTATAGGTGGCAACGTCCGATTGTGCAGTTACAGAGACGCTAAGCACATCGTGCTCCTCCGGCTCGGTGAATTGTGCAAGAACAGTGACATCTGTTAGGTGGTAGGCATCAGGAGCTGCTGGGGCGACCATGTTCCAAAAGGTCTCGCTTTGCTCCAAATCACGCCTGACATCGGCTTGAGTTCTCGGTGAATTGGACGTAAAGGATGTGCCGTTCCCACAGGAGGATAATAACAAGATACACAGCATGGCAGCTGCAAATAAACTGCATTTCTTCATGTCACACATCCTTTCCTACAGGTGGATCGCGTAACCATTGCTTTCCATCCAAATGAATGCAATGCTTATGCCTATTGCCAGAAGTGAGAGCAAAACCCATTTTGCGATTTTGCCGGGGCGCAGCTCTTTGATCCGCGCAACATTCTCCTCGCGTTCATCTTCATCGAAGTTGAACCTTGAAACTGCAAAGGGAATCGGTGCTGAGATGAGGTAGCCCACATAATAACCCAACGTAGCCTTCTGGAAAAAAGCCAGCACCAGAGTCACGCAATATTGTGCTATGGCAAAAAGCATGTACTTGAGCAAGACCCAGAAAAGCCCAAGAAAAGCCCAAATAATGTTGCCAACGATTCCATAGTCAAACCCGCCTATGTATTCGTAAAATGCGCCGACAAAGATTTCCACGATCGCATGCCCAAAGATCAGAACGCCATTCCGGAGTCCATCCACATAGCCGAGATCATTGGAAACTTCCTGTGTGGTCATTACTAAATTCTGACCTAAGAACGGTACGGTTTTAGAGGCCAGAGCGGGGGTGAATTTAAGGCCGAAGGCAACGGTACAGGCAACAATAATGAGAACGATGACCCCGCTTATGACAGACAGCTTTTTTGCCGCTTTTAACTCTTTTTCGTTTTCATTCTCAAACAATGTGTCCCGTAGCTCTTCCTGCTGAGCATCCGGAAGGTCGCTTTGTGCTATGGCATTGCGAAGATCCTCGGCAGCACTTTTTGCTTCCGGTGCGGCAACCTGCTCCCGTAGCGTGTCATAGGCAGCCTTAGCCGCCGCTGCGCGTTCCTGCGTGGGGTATTCAGTGCCGAATACAGTTCGCTTTACGCGGTCGATGCCCGCCAATAGCTGATTGATCTCGGCTAAGTAGATGTCCTGTATCTGTGAGGGATAACCGATCCTTTTTATATCGTTCTTGAGAGCAACAAGCGCCGTTTCTGCCTCAATGTCATCTCCGCATTGCTTTAACCGGGCATAAAGGATGTTGTCATATCCCCGCAGAGATTCAGCTTCGTCTGCATTATCACAGATGATAGGTTCAACTCCCTCTAACCGAGGTTCGACAGTGCGCGCTGCAAGCTCGGCTGCCTGTCGGCGCTTGCAAATTTCGTTTTGCGCATTAACTGCTATCGGAGAGTGATACTCTGCTAACGCGGCCTCCGCTTGCTTCAATGCCAACAGATTACCGCCATCGGCAGTACGCAGAATTCGGCGGACATCGGCAGACTCTTTTCTGGCTTGATCAGCCGCCTCACGGGTGCTGCAAACAATGCCGTCAACGGTTCGGTATTCTTCATCAAATCTCTTTACAGCTTGTAATACTGTCTGCGTTTCCAGCAGCGGCTCAAAATATGCCAGCTTTTTGCGATAGGCGTCAATCTTCTCCTGGGCAGCCAAGGCTTGCTGTTCGGTGTCAATGGTGAACGACTCTGCGAATTTTGCCAGCAAGGATCGCTTTTCCTCATCGACTGTGAGAACACCGAAGTAGTGAGCTGTGTTGGAAAGCTGTCCGTCCTGATCTCCGTAGTGCTGTAAAACATAGCTGTACCAACGTGCCTGATAGGGATCAAGGTCAAACACGCGGAGCAGTGCAGCCTGTTTGTCGTCTTCTGTAGGCAGCTTGTCCACATTGGAGAGGATCGCTTCGCCCTGACGATGCTCCTCCGGGGTGACAAGTCCGCTGGCCGGGACGTGATCAATGTCCAGTTCATCCAGGCAGCAGACCAGCGCAAAGTGCAGGTTAAACACAGAGAGCCGAAGACCCTTTAACAGTGTCTTGCAGGTGTTGGGATCATCGTAAATCTTGGATAATTTGAAGCTGGTAGCAATGGATGAGAAGGTTCTGCCAATGGCGTTGAATACCATGTGGCCAGCCCCCATTACCAAGTTCAGCGCACCGGCGGTTACAGCACCGGAGAGCGCACCGGCCAGGCCAAAGCCACCGCCCTGCCATCTGGCGCGGCCTTCCCTTCTCGCCTTGCGGTATTCATTCAATTCCTCTTCGTCCATGACTACTTCGGCATAACGGTCGTATACATCGTTGAATGCTTCGGCGCATGGTTCTGCAAAGGACTGATAGCGCTCTGCAAAGGTCTGCACATCTATGTCGATCACGCCGTGCTGTATCAATGTGGTGATGCAGTGATCCAATACCGGGGCAAGGCAATCGTGCATTTGCTCACCCAAACCGTTAATGACCTTCTGAATAGAGCCATCCTGCTTATATAGCTTTTCATACTGCGCCGCCGCTTCGTTGGCCATCCTTATGAAGTCCATGCGGATGGCGTTGTAAGCGACACGATTTGGTGAGACTTGTACCGTTTGACCGAAAATGGTTACTTCATTGCACGCATTCATTTATATATCCCCTTCGAAAGCGGAATTGTCTCTTTAAGATGCGTAATCTCCCTTTTTCCACTTTCCGGAATAAATTACGCTGCCGTCCTCATCGTAGAGCGTTCCCTTTCCGTCATAGAGATCATTCTTCCAGTTCCCGTGGTACTTTGCCTGCCCGTTAGTATAATAGCTGGTTCCTTCCCCGCTACGCAGTCCTTTTTTAAGATGACCGTCAAAAGCTAAAGCAGAACCCTCATATTGCAAAAAGTCTCCAGTGGCTTTTTTCCCCTTGTAGTGCTGCACCAATATAGTAGGCGTGTACTCATCTGCCCAATAGCCTTCAGGGAAAGAGCGGTATAAGCCATAATATCCCGAAGTGGAATAAAAGAAAAACTTGTTGACATCGCCAGAGAGCTTACCCTTCTTCCAAGTTCCCTCCTCGAACACGAAGGAAGAAAGATACACCTCTAGGAGCTCGGTGTCCTCTTGTTTTATATAACCGTCGCGAATAAGCGGCCAGGCATCGCTCACATCGACAGCGCCATTCGAGCCATTATCATGACAGAATTTGACGCCGTAGCCAGAAATTAGACCTTTCTTGAAACCGCCGGCATAGATTAAGCCCTTGGCGAAAGTACAGTCTTCCACTCTGTCAATTGGTCCGGAGGCTAAAATACCGGTTCCATTGGGACGATTATTTTTGATTTCGCCGTAGTAATAGTAGTTACCGGTAGAAGAAAGGGCAAAGTAATCCTTGCGAAATAACCCGCCATCTTTGAGAGCAACTTTGACCGGCTCTTGTTCCAAGAGAGAGACCATATCCTCTATAAGCGCCTTGCGCTCTTTTTTGTAATGGATTTTAAGCCCGGCCTGCTCGACCAGAGGTTCATGGAACACAACGTTCAGAATTTCCTCTCTAGTCGAATACGTGGGTTTAGAGGACTGATACAGATAGCCGGAGCTGTTGCTGGAGTCAAAATAAGCAACGGGGGTACTATCGGCAATTGTTGAAAGCTGTGAAGGAACACTGCCACAGGCGGTCAGCAGTGTGATTAGCGCGAGGAACAATGTGACGCCTTGAATCGCTCGTTTCATAAGATTCTTCTCCCTTCGTCCACTTTGCGTAGCATAAGTTGGCTATGTGACTGTGAATAGTGCGGCGATATTGGAAAATCTTTCCAAATTTGCGCCGATATGCCAACAAGTACATAGTCATATCTTACAGATATAATACTATAGTTGACGGCTCATGTCAATTGCTGCGCATTTCCGATACCATATTGTCGGGAGTTGATGCTAATGAAAGAGCAATATGCCGACAAATATTTACAGCTGGGATTGAAGATTGCTTATTATCGTAAGCTACGGGGGCTGACGCAAGAGCAGCTTGCCGAGGAGCTTGGGCGAAGTCCGGCCTTTATCGGACATGTAGAAGCGCCCAATATCAACAAAGCGATCTCGTTGGATACGCTGTTTGGCATTGCGGAAGTGCTGGATGTGCAGCCGTATAAGTTCTTACTTTTTGATGAGTGATACTGGGAGAAGAACCCTACGTTTCCGTTTTGACAGGGAACTCCAAATATGTAATATATAAGTGAAGGCCTCCGGGTAATTCCCGGAGGCCAATTTTATATTTTGGAGGACTTTTGCTATGACCGAACTCCGCACCTGCGCCCACTGCGGTACTGCCGAAGGAGAGCTTACCGAGTTCAACGGCAGGCTCTACTGCCCCGACTGTTTGGACGACCTGACCCTTGTCTGCACCGACTGCGGCAGCCATTTCCTGCGCACCCACAATCGTAGCGAGAACGATGACTTCCCCATCTGCCCCGAATGCTATGACCGGGACTACACCCGCTGCGTCCGCTGCGGGCGCATCATCGACACCGACCACTGCTGGTATCCGCTGGACAACGACGATCCCTACTGTGCCGATTGCTGCTCTACCATCGAGAACAGCCCCATCCACGACTACTACTTCAAGCCCTACCCCATCTTCTATGGCGAAGGCCCACGCTATTTCGGCGTGGAACTGGAGATCGATGACGGTGGTGAATGTGACAGCAGCGCGGAGGCACTGATGGACATCGCCAACCAGTCAAAAACGCTGGCCTACTGCAAGCACGATGGCTCACTGGACGACGGCTTCGAGATCGTCACACATCCCATGTCGCTGGACTGCCAGATGCATGAGATGCCCTGGGCGGAGGTGCTGGATAAAGCCATCGGTATGGGATACCTATCCCATCAGGCGGGCACCTGCGGGCTGCACGTCCATGTATCCCGCAAGGCCTTCGGGGACACTTTGGACGCGCAGGACAACGCCATTGCCCGTGTGCTGTTCTTTGTGGAGCGCCACTGGGCAGAGCTGCTGCGCTTCTCCCGCCGCACCCAGCGGCAGCTGGAGCAGTGGGCAGCCCGCTACGGCTACCGCGACCGACCCGGTGAAATGCTGGAACATGTCAAGAAAGGTCACGGCAGCCGCTATACCTGCGTCAACCTCACCAACGCGGACACCATTGAGTTCCGTATGTTCCGGGGTACGTTGAAACTGAATACGCTTATCGCCACATTGCAGCTTGTCGACCACATCTGCGATGCGGCGATTTTTATGTCCGATGACGAGCTGCACGATCTGTCCTGGAGCAGCTTCGTCAGCACCGTCAAAGAACCGGAGTTGGTGCAGTACCTGAAGGAGCGCAATCTCTACATCAATGAGCCTGTGGAAGTGGAGGGGGAAGTCTGATGTGCTGCCTTTTTGGAATTTATGATTACGGCCACAGTCTGACCGCCGCGCAGAAAAAGCGGCTTGTCTCCGCGTTGGCCATTGCCAGTGAGGACAGAGGGACGGATGCCACCGGCATTGCCTACAACCATAACGGTCATCTGACTGTCTACAAGCGCCCCTATCCCGCGCACCTGATGCGGTTCAGGCTGCCTGATGATGCTGTCTGCATTATGGGGCATACGCGCATGACCACCCAGGGAGACGAGAAGCGCAACTACAATAATCACCCCTTCGAGGGCACAGCGGGTATCCCCTTCGCGCTGGCGCATAACGGTGTGCTGTATAACGACCTGACCTTGCGAAAGGACAAAAAGCTGCCTCGTACCCGAATCGAGACGGACAGCTATGTGGCCGTGCAGTTACTGGCGCAGCAGGGTGAGCTGAGCTTCCGGAGCATCCGCAGTGCCGTAGAGCCCCTCAGAGGTACGCTGACGCTGTCTGTTTTGGACAGCAGGGACAATCTCTACATCATCAAGGGCAACAATCCGCTGACACTGTACCACTTCCCGCGCATGGGTTTGTATGTCTACGCCAGCACGGAGCAGATACTCAAGAAGGGACTGAAAAAGGGCATGCCGCGCATGGAACAGCCCTTTGAGGTGATGATCCGGGAGGGGGATATATTGCGGATAGACCGGCAGGGGCGGTACACGGTTGAATGTTTTGATACCCGCAACCTGTGGGACGGCACGGCACATTTCAGCTGGCCGTATTGGAACGTATACGCCGGGCAGGACGAGTATATCAACGATCTGAAATCCGTAGCGTCCGCCTACGGCTACACGCCCCACGACATAGATGTGTTTCTTGGGTATGGTCTTTGCCCGGAGGAGATAGAGGAGATCATGTGCTGCGGGGAGGTATGAAAAGATGCGAGTAGTAATGGTAGAAGTTGGGAGGAAAGCCTGTGAAATGGAATTGGAAGATAGCCTTGCAAGTATGCAGCGTGCTGTTGGCGGTCTTATTCAAGCTGTGTACGAACCCGGAGGACGAGACGCAGCCCTGATCTGCAACGATGAGGGCGAGGCACTGGGACTGACCTGGGATTGTGTAGACCTTGACAACGGCGTGA
>OJPW01001696.1_pt1 | contig 11108 bp, 8 predicted proteins | sample 1598571 | NCBI WGS metagenome assembly OJPW01 (sample SAMN03922493, study PRJEB24848) | human gut metagenome | isolation source: stool sample | host: Homo sapiens | place: Germany | collected 2011-05
GGCTCTCTGGTTGTTCAATGCGTGCGGAGACCGCCGTCTGAGGCCGAAGGCGTACGAAGGTACGTCGAGTGCCGAAGAAAGGCGGTATACGCTCCCTCGAACGATCAGAGCATGCAGGAGACGCAGCCTTGGACTTCAGTGCCTTCCAGGGCTTGCTGGCGGATGCGGATGTAGTAGAGGGTTTTGATGCCCTTGCGCCAGGCGTAGATCTGGGCCTTATTGAGGTCGCGGGTGGTGGCGGTGTCCGGGAAGAACAGCGTCAGCGACAGTCCCTGATCCACGTGCTGGGTGGCCTCGGCGTACGTGTCGACGATGGCCTTCCAGCCGATCTCGTAGGCGTCCTTGTAGTACCCGAGGTTGTCGTTGGTCATGTAGGCGGCCGGGTAGTACACGCGCCCGATCTTGCCTTCCTTGCGAATCTCGATCTTGGAGGCGATCGGGTGAATCGAGCTCGTGGAATGGTTGATGTACGAGATCGAGCCGGTGGGCGGCACGGCCTGCAGGTTCTGGTTGTAGATGCCGTCCTTCAGAATCGCGTCGCGCAGGGCCTCCCAGTCGGCCGCAGTCGGGATCGCGATGCCGTACTGTTCGAACAGCGCACGGACCCGTTCGGTGCGCGGAGTGAGCGAACGACGACCATCGGTGTACTTGTCGAAGTAGTTGCCCTGGCCGGCCGGCTTGGCGTAGTCGCTCGTAGCGAAGCTGGCGAACGTGCGGCCATGCTCCACGGCGAGCGCGTGCGAGGCACGGTAGGCGTGGTAGGCCACGGTCATGAAGTACATGTCGGTGAAGTCGAGGCCCTCTTCAGAACCGTACTGGATGCCTTCGCGGGCCAGGAAGCCGTGCAGGTTCATCTGGCCGAGACCGATGGCGTGGCCCTCCTCATTGGCGCGGCGAATCGAAGGCACCGCGTTGATGCTGGTGTGCTCGGCCACCGAGGTGAGTGCGCGGATCGCCGTCTCCACCGTGTGGCCCAAGCCGCCATCCATCGTCTTAGCGATGTTGAGCGAACCCAGATTGCAGGAGATGTCGCGGCCGACATGCGCATACGTGAGGTCCTCGTTGTATGCGCTCGGCTCCTGAACCTGCAGGATTTCCGAGCACAGGTTGGACATGGTCACGCGACCTTCGATCGGGTTCGCGCGGTTGACCGTGTCCTCGAACACGATGTACGGGTAGCCGGATTCGAACTGCAGTTCGGCGATGGTGGTGAAGAACTTACGGGCGTCGATGTAGGTCTTCTTGATGCGGTCGTCGGCCACCATCTCGTCATAATGCTCGGTAACGGAGATGTCGGCGAACGGCTTGCCGTACACGCGCTCCACGTCGTACGGGCTGAACAGGGCCATCTGGGCCTTCTGTTTGGCCAGTTCGAACGTGATGTCCGGAATCACCACGCCAAGAGCCAGCGACTTGATGCGGATCTTCTCGTCCGCGTTCTCTCGCTTGGTATCCAGGAAGCGCAGGATATCAGGGTGGTGGGCGTTGAGGTACACCGCGCCCGCGCCCTGACGTGCGCCGAGCTGGTTGGCATAGGAGAAGGAGTCCTCCAGCAGCTTCATGACCGGAATCACGCCGCTGGACTGGTTCTCGATGTGCTTGATCGGGGCGCCGAGCTCGCGCAGGTTGCTCAGCAGCAGGGCCACGCCACCGCCGCGCTTGGAGAGCTGGAGGGCCGCGTTGATGCCGCGCGAAATCGACTCCATGTTGTCTTCGATGCGCACCAGGAAGCAGCTGACCGGTTCGCCACGCTGGGCCTTGCCGAGGTTCAGGAAGGTCGGGGTGGCGGGCTGGAAGCGGCCGGCAAGCATTTCGTCGGCGTATTCGATGGCCTGCTGCTCATTGCCGGCGGCGAGCTCCAGGGCCACAGCGGCGCAACGCTGCGGGAAGTCCTCAAGATAGAGGCGACCATCGAACGTCTTGAGCGCGTAGGACGTGTAGAACTTGAACGCACCAAGGAAAGTGCCGAACTCAAAGCCGGCGGATTCCACGTGCTCGTAGATGCGGTCGAGGAATTCAGCGGAGTACTGGTTGAAGACCGCAGGGTTGTAGTACTGGTTGCTGATCAGGTATTCGAGACGCTCGGCGGTGGAGGCGAACCGCTTGCTGTTGGTGGCCACGTGCCCTGTCACGTATTCGCGTTCGGCGGCCTTGTCTTTGTCGAACTGGATCTTGCCGTCGGCGTCATAGAGGTTGAGCATCGCGTTGAGCGCGTGGTAATCGTGCGCCGGGTCGTACTGTTCCGCTGCGGTGTCGGCAGTATTGTCGAGCGGCAGGCCGGTGGCGGTGAGGTCAGTCATTGGAAATCCTTGGAATATGGCAGAAGTGTGTTTACTCAGACAGTTGCTCCCCTCAGTCAACTTCGTTGACAGCTCCCCTCGGAGAGGGGAGCCAATACCTCGAGGGGGTCAAGATTTACTGTTCGGTGAAGAAGCGGACGAGGCCGTTTCGCACGGCGGCAGTGTCTTCCGGGGTGCCCATGAGTTCGTAACGGTAGAGGTAGGGCACCTTGCATTTGGCGGCGATGATGTCTCCGGCGGCACAGTAGGCCTCACCGAAATTGGTGTTGCCTGAGGCGATGACGCCGCGAATCCACTCGCGGTTGGCTGGATCGTTGAGGAAGCGTTTGACCTGAATCGGCACTGCTTTCTTGACCACGCCGCCGCCATAGGTGGGCACCATGATGACGTACGGTTCGCGGACGTTTAGCGCCGGGTCGGCGGCCCGCAACGGGATGCGGTAGACGTTGATGCCTTCGTCCTGCAAACGGCATCCGGCCACGAACCGTGCGGTGTTTTCGGAGGCCGACGAGAAGTAGACCAATGCGCCGATCGTCTTGCCTTCGGCCGCGAATTCGGGCTGGCTCAGACTCACGCGGACACCGTGGCGGCGGCGCGGTTGTCGGCGGCCACCTGCTGGGCGACTTCGCGAATCAGGTCGGGGCGGTAGCCGGTCCAGGAGTTGTCCGGCGTGATGACCACCGGAGCCTGCTGGAAACCGGCGGCCTGCAGCTGCTCAAGGGTGGAGGGGTTCTGCGTCAGGTCCACGGTTTCAAACGGCACACCCAGCTTGGTGAGCTGGCGCTTGGTGGCATCGCACTGCGGGCAATGCGGCTTGGTGAACACGGTGACGGTCATGGCGACTCCCCTTGATGTGGTTCTGATGAACAGTGAAGCGAAGGCCATATTACAGCGGTGTGATTTGAAATCAAGGCACTATATGTAGTGGCGCGTGTCACATAACAAACCTAGATATAGGGTTTTTCGTTGATATTCCGCCATTCCCATGCACCCCCGAAAATCGGCGTGCAGCGACCCGCCCAATCACATGTGGCATTGTTCACATTTGCGTTTGAACCGCTCTTCGACTGATCCTCAACCGCCCTGCAACCGCCATCTTGAGTTTCGAGGGGCTGTTTTGACCCTTTCCGGAGATCTATCTCCGTTTCGAGGGGCTGGTACTCAAGTAAGCGCATCCCCAAAATGGCGGAATGACGGTGGGGCGAAGCCGTTTATACCCGTGTTCTAGCGGGCCACCAGCCCCTCGAAACGGGAGTAAACCTCTACGGAAGGCCAAATCAGCCCCTCGAAGCGGAGAACGGATACCTCGGCACCCCGTGTGGAGCCAGAAGGCCCGGCCGGATGTCCAAACGAGCATCCGGCCGGGCCTTAAAAGTAGTTGTTCAGTTATCAGAATCGATGCGGCGCGATACTACTCCGCGTCTTTACGGCTCCAACAGATCTTCGATGCGGCAGCCAAGCGTGCGGGCCAACGCGAGCACGGTGGAGACGGCGGCTCTGCCGAGGTCTTTGCGGCGCTGCTCGTACATTTGGATGGAGCGCAGGGTAACGCCGGAGCGGCGGGCCAGCCCGGATTGGCTGAGTCCGGCGCGCACGCGGATCGTGTGCAGCCGGGAGTCGCCCTCGGTGCGATTATGGGCGGCCCGCTCGTCGTACACGTCGACGAATCGGCTTTCGTCGGCTTCGTGCAGAGTCGGGTACAGTCGCACGATATCGTCGAGCGACAGCACATCGAGAATGTCCGAGAACCGCACTCCCCTGGTCCATTGGCAGTATGCGAGTACCCATCCGGCCCAGTATTCGGGTGTTGAGCCGGCGCGCAGTGCGGCTGACGGCATATCGAGAATGCGCGCCCAACCGGTTTGCCGCATGATTCCGGCCACCAGCTCCTCGCCGGACATGCCACACACGTATTTGGGCGTGCCTCGCCCGAAAAGCGCGGCCGCCTCGGAGGTGGCGAAGAAGTCCATGAATAGGCCGACCGGCAACCCGCAATCGTTCAGCGCATAATCGAAGGCGCCGGCCAAGTTGGCCATGGCGTCCGGCAAGTATGTCTCATCATAGGCGGTGATCATCGTTGGTCACTTTCTCACGGATGATGTCGCGCATGAACAGGCCGTCGAGATCGGCTTCAGCGCTGTTGCGACGGTAGGCTTCACGAGCCGTGCGGTCGCGCTCGTTGCGCAATACGTGGTAGGTCGAAGCGCGGGCGATTTCGCAGCCTTGGAACCGCAGTGCCGCGAATGCCTGAGGACTGGCGAGTACGATCTGCTTGCCGAGCTCACCCAACCGCATCGCCTCGGCGAGTTGGTCGAGGGAAATCGCGTTATTGACAAAAGCGCGGGCGAACGAGAAATACGAATCGTCGGCACGATATCCGACGATGACGTCAGCCTGACTGGCATCCGGCAGAAACACTTGTTTCAGATATTCGATGCCTTGCGCGGCGACGGTGGTGGTCGGCTGGAAACGACGGTTTTCGACCAGCAGGGCCAGCCAGTTCAGGATGGTGTAGGGCGGCTGGGACAGGTCCAGGAAGAGGAGCCCGTCCGTGGTCAACGTGTACCGATTCGCGAAACCGTCATCCAGTCCCGCGCACGCCCATTCCTTGGCCAGCTCGACGCTGCGCGTGCAATAGAATCCGCGGCCATAATCGTTGTTCGGCTTGACCAGCCCGTATTCAGGATGCTTGATGACATGCGAAGAGCCATGCCACAGTTCGATCGATGCGGTCTCCATTGGCCGGCTCCTTCTCTCTCCTTACATATTCTTGATTATATCACTGTGGTGATAGTCATAAGGGAAATACGAGATGAAAAATACCGCTGTATACGTTCGTACACAACGTGAAATGTATACGAACGTATACAACACTGATGTCCGGAGTCATGCTCCGCAGTGGCGCAGCGGACGCGCCACTACAATCGGAATATGGGACTGAAGACGTGGAAGAAGTGGACGGACTGGCCGCTGATGGTGCTGTCCGTGGTGTTTCTGGTGGTGTATTCGTGGGAAATACTCTCCCGCACGCATATCGCGCTGTGTGAAACCGTCATCAACGTGATCTGGGTGGTGTTCGTCGTCGATTATGTGGTCTCGCTGTGGTTGGCCGACGATCGCTGGCGGTGGTTCAAGCACAACCTGTTCACGCTGCTGACCATCGCGCTGCCGATGCTCCGGCCCTTGCGACTGTTGCGTTTGCTGACCGTGCTGCACGTGCTGAACCGCACCTCCGGCATGGCGGTGCGCGGGCGCATCACTGTATACGCGGTCGGCGCGGCGGGAATGCTCATGTACGTGGGCGCGCTGGCCGTGTATTCCGTGGAGCGCGAGGCGTCCGGATCCACGATCACCGACTTCGGCACGGCGTTGTGGTGGGCGTTCGTGACCGTGACCACCGTGGGATATGGCGACTTCTCGCCGGTCACCTTCCAAGGCAAGATCATTGCGGTGGTGCTGATGTTCACCGGCATCGCGTTGATCGGTATTGTGACGGCCACGCTGGCCTCGTGGATCGTGGATCAGGTCAATCTGGAGACGGATCGGCGCGAGGACGCTCGGGAGAAGGAAGTGGCCAAGGAAGCCGCGCAAGAGGCTATTGCGACATCAGCCAATCCCGAAATCGACCTATTGCGCGAGGAAGTGCGTGAGCTGACCGCTACGGTAGCCGGTCTGCGCACCGAACTTGAGCGACGTTGATTGGCGAAGCGGGACAAACAACGATTCTGCCAAGAAGGTCCGCGTCAGTTGTTGTCACCGCGGATTGCGGCAGGATCATTGTCGCCACGGCTGTTTTCTTCAGTCGGCTCAACCCAGCTTTTGATAATTTTTATTTTTTTGATATTTTTGATAATTTTTATTTTAGGTTGATTCAGCGAGGAGGCGGTCCACATGAAGGCAAAGGAAAACCCATTCAAGCCAACGGCAGGAGGGGAACCGCCCCTGCTCATCGGCCGAGGCAAAGTTATCCGCGATTTCGAGAAAGGTCTCGATAACGGAGTCGGTGCCCCAGGGCGCATTATGCTCGTCACCGGCGCTCGTGGAACCGGAAAAACCGTGATGCTCACTGTGTTCGGAGACCGGGCCAAAGCGCGCAGATGGGATGTCATCGAAGAAACGGCCTCTGCCGGACTATGCGAACGCCTTGTTGATGCCTTACGAACCGGGCGAGGGGCCCTTGACCACCTCACTATCCGACCATCGTTGACTTTTGCTGGAGCGGGCATCGGCCTCGGAGAAGCCGAACTATCCCCGAAGCGTATGCCCGAAACGTTGAGAAGTGCCATTGCCGGACGGTTGGATGCGCTTGAGAAGCGCCATGCTGGGTTGCTTATCACCATTGATGAGACTCAAGCGGCTGAGCGATCCGACATGATTGCCATCGCCACTGCCATACAGCATCAAATCAGGGAACGACGCAATATCGCCATCGTGTTCGCCGGTCTCCCACAGATGATTTCTGATTTGTTCAATGACGAAGTCATCACGTTCCTACGTCGCGCGAAAACGAACATACTCACAGATATTCCTCTTGATGAAGTGCGCGATGCTTTCGCCACAACATTCCGCGCCTCCGGCATGTCCATCACCGACGCTCAATTAAGCACTGCAGCCAATGTGACAGCCGGATACCCCTATATGATTCAACTGGTTGGCTACCATATCTGGGATGCCGCAGACATGCGGGACTCGGATACCATCATCGACGCTGATGTTACGGCAGGTATCGAGGAAGCACGTATTGACCTTGATAACGCCGTGTGCATCCCGGAGTTGCAAGGCTTATCCAAAAACGACCGTAAGTATCTCGAAGCCATGGCAGCGTCAGATGGTCCCTCTCCCACCGTGAATGTTGCACAGCGCATGGGCAAAACGCCTAACTATGCCGCCACCTACCGCAAACGCCTCCTTGACGCCTTCGTTATCCGCGAAACAGAACGAGGCGAAGTCGATTTTGCCGTGCCCTTCCTGCGCGAATACTTGCGTCGGAATCAGTAATCGGCACAATGCACAGTATCGATATATTCCGTTCCATATAATGACTTTTCGCATTCAGATACACAATGGACGGCCTGTTGAGTAGCACTCAGCAGGCCGTCCATTCTATTTAGCTATTCAGTTATCGGAGACACACCTCAGGCCTTGACCGGAGCGCCAGCGACCTGCTGGGAGGCCATCACGCCGAACAGGTAGCCGTCTTCGGAGAAGTATTCGAAGGTACGACCGGCGAAGTCGCGGCATTCGAATCTGATATCGTTATCGATTCGATCAGCGGCTCACGATACTGCCCTTGCATCGCTGTGCCACTGTTGAATGTGCCCGGCTGGCTCACCTTTGGGTCACCGCCGACACATCCTTGATGCCGATGGTTATAGAGTCGCAAATTCACGACTGGCGCACCTGCCCACGCACCTATCCTGTCATTTCGAGCGCATAATTTGCTACCACATCCGGTCAGGGCAATCGACCTTAATGGCGTAAACGGCACTTCTCAATACGTAAACGGCATTTATTCTTGGCTCCCCTCTCAGAGAGGGGAGCCAAGAAATATCAAGCTCGGCCTCCCAGGAGAGAGCCAGAATAATGCACCAGCAAGGCATTAGGATGGAGGGCATGAGCGATTTGAACGCGTTGAATCTTGAGCCCGGCGAAGTGGTTGGTGGGTATACGCTGATCTCCCGGCTCGGCTCAGGAGCTATGGGGTCGGTGTGGCGGGTGCGCGACGACGGCGGCACCACCTATGCCATGAAGATTCTGCGCGACTCCCTGACCGACGAGTCAGTGGCAGGCTCCGGCTCTGCGTCCACGGCCCTGCACGACCCCGACCTCAAGCCCGATGTCACGCCGCGCGAGCGCCTGCGGCGCGAGGCCATGGCCTTGAAGAAGATCAATCATCCGGGTGTGTGCGGCATCGTGGATATGGAACTCGACGATACGTTGGCGTTCATCGTCACTGAACTCATCGAGGGCAAGAATCTTAAGGATGATGTGGCCGCCAATGGCCGGTATGTGGGCGACGATCTGGAACGCTTGGCCCGCAAGCTCATCGAAGCCACCAAAGCCGTACATGCGGCCGGCATCGTCCATCGCGACATCAAACCCACCAATGTGATGGTGTCGGCCGCCGGACCGGTATTGGTCGATTTCGGTATCGCGATGGGCGAGGGCGAAAGTCACGTGACCCGCACCGGCCTAGTGATGGGTACACCCGGATTCATCGCACCCGAGATTATTGACGGTGCCGAATCCGACGACGCCACCGATTGGTGGTCGGTGGCGTCCGTGCTCGCTTTTGCCGCAACCGGCGCGCCTGTGTTCGGCACCAAGCCGATGATGGCGGTACTTGAGCGCGAGGCCTCGGGCAACGCGAATCTTTCCGGACTACCGGCCGGCACATTGGCTGCCTTCCGTTCTGCACTGGACCCGGATCGCAGGGATCGTTGCACGCCGGATCAATTGCTGAATGCCATCGCCTTGGATGCGTTGAATCCCAACGCTTGGCAGGGCGAGCAGGCGGGACCGTTCGCCGCGGGAGCCGTGGCTGGACAACCGGCTGCGATCGTTGCCGAAGCCGCGGAGGCGATGCCCCCTTTTGGCGCGGCCGGCGGCGTTGACCGCAATAATCCCCGAACCATCTGGCGCGCGGCCGAGGAAGCCGCTGAGGCTCCCACCATGGCCGTGTTCTCCGGCAATAAGGGCGATAACGGCGATGGCGAAACCGCCGTATTCTCGCCGGCTGGCGCCGCTACCGCCACGCTGCCCTTAGCCGATATGCCGCCACGTCCGCCGGCCGGTGCGGAGCAGGCCACGCAACTGTTGCCCGACGCTGCTGCCGATTTCACCGACGACGCCGGCACACAGGTACTCACCGGCGCGACCACACCGATGCCGGACCAAACCACGCCAATGGCCGAGCGCACCACCGTACTCCCCACGCCGCAGCCGTCATCATTCCCCCCGTCCGGCACCGCCCAGAGCAGCTGGGATCCCGCAAGCAACCAGCCCACAGCGGTGGACCCCGCCATTCGCCCGGCATTGCAGCGCATCATCGACCAAACCGCCCAAGCGGCCCCCACCGAAACCATGGTCCAAAATCCTCCCATGCCCAATCCGGTGGACGTGAAGCGAGGGGAATATCTGCAGCGCGGCACCCTGCCATTGATCCTGCTGGCGGCGCCGCTGGCGGCACTGGCGGCAAATGCTCCGCTCGTGGCCATCATCGCGGCCACTGCGTTGTTGTGGCTACTGCTCACCCTGGCCTATAACACCGAACCCCAGCTTGAGCGCGAGGGCAAACGCGGCGGCGAGCGCAAAAACTCCGATTCGTGGATTCGCGTGGCGACTTTTCCCTGGCATCTGGTCAAAGCCCTGCTGCTGGCCATTCCCCGCATACTGCTGCTAGTCATCATCTATATGGCGGGAACCGCCGTGGCCACCGCGGCTCTGGCACTGCCCGTTCACACCATCTCCTGGTATTTCACCGCGGATTGGGGTATTCCGGTGCCGTTGCTCAATGATGTGCCGTTCTCCGCTTCCGGGCTGGCGCTGGGCGGTTTCATGGCCATCGGCTGGCTGGTCACTGTGTTCGCCCCACAGTCGATGATGATTCGGCTGGGGGGCGGCGTACTGCGCGGGCTCAAACACAGTCGCCCGGCGGGCGCCCCATCCACCGAAGTGGGTGGGGCTCCACCTGCTCCAGTGGCGCCGGCGCCCAAGGGCGGCGGGCGCGGCACCGTGCTGTTCACCATATGGGCCATCATCACCGTGGCCTTGTGCGCGATGCCGATTCTGGGCATGCCGATCAACTGGATGCCGTTCGCCTAGAGCGGGGCGGAATCTCACACATCAGCCATCCGCACACATGGCCGTTGTGTATCCGATACGTTCGTTCCGTCACACTTTTACAGGGAATTCACCTCAGATCAGCTCTGGGCGCAGTCCTCCTCAGGCCCGGTCATTATGATGGGGCCCAAACATTGAAGCGATTGCAAGGGGATAGCTATGTCAGATCCGAAGCGTCAGGCCAAGCGTGCCACACGCGCTGAGCGCCGAGCGGCCGAGGAGGCCGCCCAGCAGGCACGGGCCGAGCAGGCAGCCAAGGAGCGTAAGCAGCAGACCATCATCGGCTGCATTGTGGTGGCCATTATTGTGGTGCTGGTGGCCATCGCTGGATTCGCCGTATACAAGGCTATGCGGCCGTCCAACACCAGCAGCAGTAGCCAGCAAAGCAACATGACCGTGGACGAGGCCTATAGCAAGCTCAAGAAAGTCAGTACCCAGCCGGCTAACGCCGACGACAAGGCCGGCTTCGTAATCTCCAACAAAGGGTATGGCCAGAAAGCCGAGGGGGCTCCCACCGTATCCATCTACATGGAACCGCTGTGCCCCGGCTGCGCCTCGGTGAACCGCCAACTCGACCCGACGCTCGTCAAGCTGATGAACGCAGGCCAGCTCAACATCGATTTGCACTTCCTCAATTTCCAGGACAACAAGAGCTCCGACAACTACTCCAACCGCGTGTTCAACGGTGCCATCTACATTGCCGAGCATGATGACGATCCCGACCACCTCATGAGCTACCTCTCCAACATCTACGCTGAGGATTTCCAGCCGGGCGAATTGTCCAATTACGAGCCGGTAAGCAACGCCAAGCTGGAGAAGCAGGCCGTCAAGGCCGGTGTGAGCGAGGATGTGGCCGCCGCGGCGTTCAGCGGCAAGAACGAATACCTCGACTGGCTCACCGCCTCCAACAACTACACCTGTCTCTTATACACATCTCCGAGCCCACGAGACAAGAGGCAATCTCGT
>OJPW01001697.1_pt1 | contig 11104 bp, 10 predicted proteins | sample 1598571 | NCBI WGS metagenome assembly OJPW01 (sample SAMN03922493, study PRJEB24848) | human gut metagenome | isolation source: stool sample | host: Homo sapiens | place: Germany | collected 2011-05
CCGCCCATCTGTATTTCCTCAGATGGGGCTAAATTATAATCTTCTTCATTGCACGGATTTTCCTCGCCATAAAAATCGAACACGATATCATCCACTACCTTGCGGATCGCCGGATCCTGCGTGATCGTGCGGAACCGGAAACCACTTGTCGCCTCATGCGGCAGTTCCTCACGAATGCAGTCCAGATATGCTTTTGCATCTGTAAATTGCTGCGCATCGCCATTGATGAAACGCACCCGACCGACCAGTGGCTGATAGGCATGGTTGATCTTCTGCTCGTTCAGATCATAGCAGCTTAGATATGCCTGATAATCTCCCTTCACGGGATTGCAGCGCAGGCAGTATTCGTAATGCTCTGTCTCTATAACGTAGCCATAATTCTGTGACCAGCCGCCTGGTATTTTTCCGCCGTTTTCATAGCAAAAGCGCCGCATGGAAGAAAAGTCTTTCAGGACTGTTTCCCGCAGCTTGTCTACGACCTGTTGAAGCTCCGCTTTGAACTCCGGTGTGTTTAGGCTCTCTGCGCCGCGCGGATGCCAGGTGTGCCAAAATTCCTTGTCATTTCCTCCGAAATCCATACGAACATGGCCAATTGCGCCCATCTGCGCATCCAGCTCCGGTGTCTGGGCAAAGAAAGCGCCCGCTTCCTCCGGCTGCGCTGGCCGAACACGGAATGCGGGCGGATCAGTAGATATCTTCGTCATCTTCGTCCTCCGGCACATACAGCGCCAGCCTTGCGGCATCCGCCAGATGCGCGAAGATGGCAAGAACACCGGTCACGCCGATGATCACGCCAAGTGTGATTACAATTGCTTTTTTCATTTCAATCCTCCATTCTATAATGTCATTTCTTGTGTCTGCTTTTGGTCGTGCAGCTCATCCAGAAGCTCCTGCGGCAAGCCCTCCTTGCGCACAACGTACCCGCGGCTGCATGCCGCGCCGCCGTGTGCGTCGCAAAATTCAATTCCCAGTGCTTCATAGTTGATGTATCCAATCAGCTTTTCCGGGACAAGGAACGCGCCGCAGCCAACCAGATACTTTCCAATGGACTGCGCACTGCCGCATCCTGGCAGAATGACGTAATCGTCCAGCCGCTCTGTCAACCGCAAAATGTCTTTCGTGCCGGAGATGCTGTTTGCGTCCAGCATCCCCGCGAATTTGTCGCAGTCGACCTCCGACATATGCTCCAGCCGCTCGGCAAGCTGATTGATGCGCTCGACTTCACCCTCTGCGGCAAGGTCTATGCCTTTTAGGTATTCGCTCAAATTCATGACCTCGCTTGCCGCGCCCTGAATGGTGACCGTTTTGGACATAGATTTCAAGCTTTCCATCGTTGCAGCCACGTCCGCTTTTTCTGCCGGTGTCGTTGCAGGAAAGGAGAGAAGTACCTGCTTCCCGTTTTCACCCTGCCTTAAAAACAGCGTCACCATGTCATGCCCTCCATTTTTGCTTCCTGCTCCTGCTGATACTTCTCTGCCGGATCGTCCTGCATCAGCTCGTCCAGCGTCAATGTTCCGTGGTAGGAAACATAGCCACGATCCACAAATACACCGTCATCCTGAAGTATTCGCTTGACACCGTAGTCGCCATAGTTATAGAAATCTTCAAGGTTCTCGTCATATTCGTAATGACCGGACTGTTGTATCATGTACTTTCCGAGTTCCTCCGGCGTGTGGACATTTGGTGCGAAATCAAATTGATCGAGGTTTTCTGCCAGCTGGCGGATATTTGCTGCACACGTCGGTTTCGCCATCTGGCAGACTGCGCCGAGCTTCACGAAATCCTGTTCCTTGAAATTTGAACACGCATGGCACAGCCGGTTCAGTTCAAAGAGCGATTCGTGTTCAAAGTCCAAAGCGCAATCGACCTCATCCGGGAACTGGCTATCTGAAACCAGCATCTGCATTTCGCCGCAGGAGGCGATCCCGGCACGAAGCATCGCGCGTTCCAGCTTGATCCGGCTTGCCGGGAGCTGCACCCACTCCTGCTTCTTTGGATCATCTTCACCTGTGGCTCGGAGCTTCAGCTCCAGGATACAGCTTTCTGGCATCCAGATTGGGGGCAGATGCTTGCGGTCATAAGCCTGCTCCAGCTTGATGCCGTTGTCGTACACAACACCGTATCTCGTTACATACCCCGGCTGCCCGGAGATCAACGCCAAAGCCGTCTCCTTTCCATCCAGATTCTCCAGTTCTTCCGAATTACAGGCACCGTGGACGGTCAGATAGTGCCGTTTTCCGACCAGCTCCAAATCGCTGAAATCCGAAATAACCGTTACCTCTCCGGATTGGAGGGAGAGATCGATCATCTCACCCACCGAGGACAACCCAAAGCGTTCCGCTGCCGCGTTGAACTGCAGCAGCTCATACCGGTCGAAGCTCTCCAACTGTTTTCCAAGCCAGTCCAGCTCGTCTACGTTCGCCATCCGGTTGATCATCCTGCGCAATGCTGGGCAGTCTGTCGAACGAAGATCTGCAACACAGCAATCCTTATCCAGCGTTGTGCCGATCTTAATTTTTTTCAGCGCACGGATCGTTTCTTCGTACTGATCTTCCGGAATGGGAAACTCGACTGTAACAGTTCCCATTTCCGGGTTATTGTTATTTCCCAGCGATGCTTTGAACAAGGATCTGCCTCCTTCCGTTGATTTCTTCCATGTCTGTCAACACACACCGCCCGTTTCCGTGGTCACACTGAAAGCCGTGCGCCATGTAGTTGCAGTGCTGACAGCGTTCATAGTCGCTGCACACCAGCGGCTCCGGCGGATCGCGCGGGCAGTCCGGCGCACACCGGCTGATGTGCAGATTCCAGTGCTTTGATTTATCTACAATGATCGTTCACCTCCAGAACGCAAAAAGCCGGGACTTCTGAAAAGAAATCCCGGCTTCCTGCAAAATATTACATTGTCTGTTCCATCTCTGAATGCTGTTCCGGCGTCTGCTCCTTCTGCGGCAGAAGCAGTTCGATCTGCTCCTGAACGCTGCGGAGCCGCGTTTCGTCGCCATATGTGAGCGTCGCGTCATCTGTCAACGCAAATTCGCACGCATTCCGGATCACACCAAGCTCCTTGTCCGAAAAAAGGCGCTGGGGTTCTATCAACCCGGAACGGGCGGCGAAGTCTCGTTTTGCACTCGCATAGTCCTCTATAAAGTAGTGTCCCATATGCACGCCATTGCGGTCAAAATCCCATTCCCATGTTACGAAATTAGCGCCCTTTTTCCCAAGCCGCCCGGCCAGCACCGCGTCCCCGAAATCTGCGAGGATTTTGTAGCTGCCCTCCAGCCCGATTGCTTTCAGTGCGGGAGCGCGTGCAAAGATCGGCATATATTCTCTGACCTGCGAAGCGATTTGTATCACAGTCTGAAGCGACGCATCTGCGTCTACTCCCCTGACCGTCTTCGACGGGAAACAAACCACACCGTCGCCATCAACGTCACAGAGCAACTGACCGTGCCATTTGACGTTGAGTATCCCGCCTTCCATCATCTCCGAATCCAGTCCTTTGCGCAGGAGCTGCCGCTCCACCTCTCTCAGAAATCTCTCTTTCTTTGCTGTCTGTTCTTTGCTCATATTCATACCTCCAATCCCAGCGCCCTTTTTGAGCGCAAAAAAGGCTGCTGGTCATTGGTTCGTGAAAACCAACAATCCAGCGCCCATAACTTTGTGAAAGATTTTTCTCTGATTCTTCCGAAATCTTGCCGCCGTGCCCCTCTGAAAGAGGGGGCTGTCCCGGAAATTTCGCTTGAATATGGAAAAACAGAGGTTCAAACCCTGTTTGAGCCTCTGCAGCGTTTCCATTGAGCCATGGAATACTTTAAAAAATTGCGACCGTAAAAAAGTCCGAACACCTTGAAATCACTGGGCTTTTCGCCCGTTGAGCCAAAGTGTTCGGATGACTTGGTCCGAGTGACTGGATTCGAACCAGCGGCCTCTTGAACCCCATTCAAGCGCGATACCAAACTTCGCCACACCCGGATAGCTATTGAATTAGCTTATGTATCATAGCATATCCAGTCTGGTTTTGCAAGAGGTTTTTTATTTTTTTCGCTGGTTTGCCGTCAGGCCAGCAGCTCGGCGGCTGCGGCGGCGAGGGAATCGAGCTGGCGGGTCGCCTCTTCTACGGTGGGCTTGACGGCGCTGAGGTAGGCTTTGATCTTCGGCTCGGTGCCGGAGGGGCGGATGATGAGCTTTGCGCCGCCGGGCAGGCGGTATTCGAGCACGTTGGCCTTCGGCAGGCCGGTGCCGTCCTGCTCGTAATCCGTAAAGCCCTCGACCGGCAGGCCCGCGACGCTCTGCAGCGGGTGTGTGCGCAGGCCGGACATCAGCGATGTCATCTTCTCCATGCCGGTCTCGCCGGCGAAAGTGAAGCTCTTCTGCGCGTTGCAGAAGCAGCCGAACTCGGCATAGAGCGCGTCGATCGCGTCGCCGAGCGTCATACCCTTTTTCGCGTACCAGGCCGCGGCCTCGCAGATGAGCAGCACGGCGTTGACCGCGTCCTTATCGCGCACGTGCGGGCCGGAGAGATAGCCGTAGCTCTCTTCAAAGCCGAAGATATAGCGCTCGGGATGACCACCCGCCTCCAGCAGGGCGATCTGCTCGCCGATATACTTGAAGCCCGTCAGCACGCGGCGCAGTTCCACGCCGTATTTGTTGGCGACGGCCGTGACCATGTCGGTCGAGACGATCGTCGTGACGGCGACGGGGTTTTCCGGCATCGTGCCGTTGGCGATGCGGCTGCGGCAGATGAAATCCAGCAGGATGACGCCCATCTCGTTGCCGGAGATGAGGCGGTAGCCGCCCTTGCCGTCAGGTACGGCGGTGCCGCAGCGGTCGCAGTCCGGGTCGGTGCCGATGAGGATGTCGGGGTGCACGCGGTCGCAGTACTGCAGGCCGAGCTCCATCGCCTGGCGGATCTCGGGGTTCGGGTACGGGCAGGTCGGGAAATGGCCGTCCGGCTGCTCCTGCTCCTTGACGATGGTCATGTTCCGGATGCCGAGCTTCTGCGTGAGCTTTCTGACGCATTCGAGTCCCGCGCCGTTGAGCGGCGTATAGACGAGCTTCAGATCCGCAATGCCGTCGCCGCTGCCGACGCGCTGGGCGTAGACGGCGTCTACGAACGCGTCCAGCACCTCGTCCGGGATATACCGGATGCGGCCGGCGGCGAGCGCGGCGTCAAAGTCCTCTGTTCTTGCGGCCGTGAAATAGTCCATCTGCTCCAGCAGCGCGACCACGCGCTTGGCGGCCTCGGGCGTCATCTGGCAGCCGTCGGAACCATAGACCTTGTAGCCGTTGTAGGCCGCGGGGTTGTGGCTGGCCGTCACGCAGATGCCAAGGCCGCAGTGCAAATGCCGCACGGCGAAGCTCAGCGCCGGGACCGGCTCGAGCCGGGGATAGAGATACGCCGTGATGCCGTTGGCAGCGAAGACCTCTGCAGCCTCCCGGGCGAAAACATCACTCTTGATGCGGCTGTCATGGCCGATGGCGACGGTCTTCGGCAGGTCCGTCTCGTTGAGATAGTCGGCGACCGCCTGCGTCGCGCGGCGGATGACATAGATATTCATCCGGTTCGTGCCCGCGCCCAGAACGCCGCGCAGACCGGCCGTGCCGAACTCCAGATCGCGGTAAAAGGCGTCGGTGATCTTGTCCGCGTCGTTCTGCATGGCGGCAAGCTCCTGCCGCAGCTCCGGGTCCAGCGTCTTCTGCGCACACCAGTGCTGATATCGTTGTTCCGCAAGTTCCATATCTGCATTCCTCCCGCAAATTGCTTTTTTGTATTATACCATAGCCTGTACATTGTGGCAACCGGCAGAAAACGCGCAGACGGCTGCCTGCGCGTTTTGTGTTATGCGTAGCTCAGTGCTTCGCCGATCTGGTCCGGCATGCTGCCGCCCGCTTCGATCAGGGGCAGGTACCAGTCGTCGTAGTAATACGGCAGGAGCGACTCGTCCGCAGCGCGCACATCCTCCCAGTCCATGCCCCAGGGGCGCAGATAGATCGTATAGACGAAGGAGCTGCCGCTGCCCTCTGGGTCGGTATAGACGCCGGAGATGCAGATCATGTCGTGATACGGCATGGATTCGGGCGCAGCCGCGTCGATATACCACGCGTCCACACCGGTCAGCGGGCAGTTCAGGAAGCTGCCGTCTGTCGAGACGAGCCGTCCGCTCGTCGTGAGATCGGCCTCCGCCTGCACGCTTGCCTGGGCGATGTACTCCCCTGCCTCGCAGGAATCATCCCAGAGGGTGAGCGTTCCGCTGCCGTCCTCGCCGAGGTCGATGCGGGCACAGGCGTCCCACCAGCCGCCCTCGCTGAGCGCGTAGTCGCCGGTGCCGGACTCGATGATCCACCAGCCGTACCAGTCGCCGTTCCAGAATTCGTTCTGTGAAGCGGTATGCAGCGACGGATCCTCCGGCTCCGTCTGCATTTCATAGGGCGCAAAGAGCCTTCTGCCGATCAGCCCCCACAGGACAGCCAGCAGCACCAGCACGCCCGCAACGATCCCGATGATGAGCGGCGCTTTGGAGCGCTTTTTCGCCGTCTTCGGCTGCGACGCGGGATACGGAGCCTCCGGCGGAGGCGGGAAGCCGTCCGCGCGCTGCGGCTGCGGCTCAGCGGGCCGGGTCTGCGCCGCGGGCTGCGGCTGGGGCGTCTGCTGCTCAAGCGCGGCGCCGCATTCGGTGCAGAACTTCGCGCCCTGCTCTACCTCGCTGCCGCAATAGGGACAAAAAGCCATATTCGTTCTCCTTTCCTTCGCCGCCCCCCGCAAAGGGCTGCGGCGCAGTCCGTGATCTTCCATCTTTATTCTACGGGGACGCGCCCCGGTTTGTCAATCGCCGCCTTCGCGCAGCAGTGCCCAGCCCTCGCCGAACGAATCCGGCATCTGCGCCGTGCCCTGCGCCAGAAGCCGCGCGTACCAGCTGTCGTAGCCCGGCGGCATCATATCCTCATACCAGCAGCCGCTCACATCCCCGGTCCGCACGTCGGACCAGTCCACGCCCCACGGCCGCAGGTACAGCCGGATCCGGAACCAGCTGTCCGACGCCGGGTCGCCCGCAAGGGCGCTGAGGCAGATCATCTGCGGGAAATTCCGCACGTCCGTCCGTGCCGGGTCGCAGCTCCAGCCGTCTTTCTGCAGCGTTTCGTCCCAGAACTTCCCGCTTTTCAGCGCCAGACTGCCGGACGGGCCCTCGCCCTTGGCGAAGCGGATTTTCATTTTGCCGATGCGCTCGCCCGCGGCCGTCTCGGTATCCCAGACCTCGATGCTCCCGGCGTCCTCCGTCCGCGTGATGCGGGCGCAGGCGGCCCAGGCGCTGTCCTTGAACTCGTCATAGTCGCTGCCCGCGTCGACGATCGCGTACCAGCCGTACCAGTCGCCGAGCCAGCTGATCGCATCCGGCTCGGGCGATTCTTCCGCGGCCGGTCCGGCTTCTTCCGGCTGCGCGGGTTCCTGCGCCGGTGCGGCGCTCTGGCGGAAGCTCAGGCGGATGTCCGCGCCGAACAGGTCTGTCTCGATCCGCCCGTTTTCCAGCGTTCCGCGGCAGGTCTCGCGGCCGGAGGTCAGCGTGAGCGCCGTCCCGTCCAGCTGCCAGCGAAATTCCGCCTCGTCGCCGCCGAGGCAGAGCGTCCCGCGCCCGTCCTCCCGCAGCTCCAGATAGCTCTCGCCGCTGTAGACCTCGTCCATCGGCGTCCGTTCGCCGCCGTAGATGCAGACCGACTCGCCGAAGTATCGCCCGGCAGCCGCAGCCGGGACGGCCGAGCCCTGCGCGCGGCATGCGCACAACAGCACGCAGAGCGCCGCCAGCAGCATCCATCCTGCATTCCGCTTCATCCCGGCCCTCCTTCGCCGCCTTTCGGCTGCATCCCTGTTTTTTCCTCTGTTTTCAGTATAACGCATCCGCCCCTGCCGCGCAAGCATAAAGTCTTTGCCGCTCAGAGTCGTCTTTTTCAAACGGCTATTGACGAACACGGCGAGGCTGTGTATAATGGGCTTACTACTTAGGAATACTAAATAGTAATACTAAGGTTGGAGGATGCGTATGGAGGACCGATATGTACAGCAATTCAAAAAAGGCTCTCTGGAGATGATCCTCCTGTCCCTGATCGGGCGCAAGGAGACCTACGGCTATGAACTGATCGCCGCGCTCAATGCCAGCGCATCCGTGCTGGGCTATGCAAAGGAAGGGACGATCTACCCCATCCTGTACCGCCTGCAGGAGGGCGGGCTGATCTGGTGCCGTCTGGCTCCGGCGGCTGCAAACGGAGGCGCAAAAAAATATTACTCCCTCACGCCCCGGGGCAAGGAAGTATTGCAGGAATTGATCGGGTTCTGGGCGAGCTACGCGGACTGCGTCAACGCCTTTCTCGCCGCTTATCAGCAAACGGAGGAAGCCAAATGAAAAAACAGTATATCCGGCAGGTCAGAAAGGACCTGCATATCCCCCGCAGCGCGAAGGCCGAGGTCGTGCGGGATCTGCAGGAGATCTTCGCCTCCGCCGCGGAGCACGGAGAAAGCGAGCAGCAGGTCGCGGAGCGGCTGGGGACGCCGCGGGAATTTGCCGACCGGACTGCGGAGCAGTTCGGCTTCGATCCCGCCGCGCGCCGGAGGCGAAACCGGCTGATCCAAATCGCTATTTCTCTCGCCGTGGCCGCCGCCGCGTTCGCGCTCTATGCCGCCGCAGCCGCGCAGCGCGTGCCGCCCGGCGCGATCGGACAGGCGGACGCCATGACGAACATCCGGGTCGAAGGGGCCGGTTTTGACGTGACCCTGCTCCTTCTCGCAGCCGGGGTCCTCGCGGCCGCGTTTGCCATCCTCCAGCTCATCCGGGCCGCCCGCAGCGGCAGGTGGGCGGCATGAAGAAGCTTGTTTTGGTTGCTGCGGCCCTTTTCCTGCTGTCTCTGGCGGCATGCTCCGATTCGGCGGCTCCCGCGCAGGCTGCCGGGAATGCGCAGACGGGCGTCGTCATGCTGGACGCGGGGGTGTGGCCCAAAAACGACTATACGCAGGGGCTTCCTATCCCGCCCGGCCGCGTTGCGTGGGCGATGCTGGATCCCGGGCACGAAAGCTGCAGCATCAGTCTCACCGATCTCACCGAGAATGACTACCGCAGCTACCGTAAGCAGCTGGAGCAGGCAGGCTTTACCGTACTGGAAGAGACGTCGGAGGAAGTCCGCGGTCAGCCCTACGTTTCCATCGGCACGCTTCTGTCCGGCGAGACCGTCAGTCTGAGCATGAGCTACATCCCCGGCAGCCTCACGCTCTATCTCCGCCCGCCGGTCTGACCTCTCCTTAAAAACAGCGCCTCCGTATGACCCAGGTCATACGGAGGCGTTTTCTTTGTTCAGCCCTCCGACAGAGGCTCGAGCGTCCAGAATTCCGTGTGATGGGTGCTCTGCCCCGGCGCGAGTCTTGCGAGCACGCCGAGCGTTTCAAGCTCCATGACGTCAGGGTTCAGATACAGCTCCACGTTGCAGCCGTGGTCGGCGCACTGCGCGATCGGATGGACCTCGCAGCTGACCGTCAGCCGCTGGCCGAGGTTTTCCGCTGAGATCCTGCCCTTCGCCGTGTAGACGCCGAGCTTCAGACTCGTGCCGCGCGGCAGATGGCGCGCGCAGATCTCCTCCGGCCCGAACTGCAGCCGCTCATCCGCGAGCGACGTCTGGCCCCAGAGCGACAGGACGCGGCCGGGCGTATATTCCCCTGCCGTCCCGCCGGGGAACGGGATCCGGGCCGTCCCGCCGCCGCGGAGCGTGCAGACGCCCCAGGCGGCCGCCTGTACGGTCTGCGGATTGCGGTTCGTCAGGATATGCTCCGCCGACAGCCGCCCGTCCGGCAGAAAGCGCAGGATGAGCGTCTTTTCAAAGCCGGTCCAGGGGTCGGTCCGCTGCCGCAGGCAGACGCCGTCCGCGAGCAGCTCGCAGGCGACCGGCGCGTTGTCCGGGTAGTAGGACCGCGTGCTCTCCGGTGAGGACCAGAAGCGGTGCCCGCCGTAGATGCGCCAGCCCGCCTCCGTCGCCAGTCCGTCGGACAGATCATCCGGCTGGCTGTAAAAGAGGTTCGGCTTCCCCGCGCAGCTCAGGTGCACGATGCGGATGCCGAAATCCAGCGCGGCGGCAGCCTCCGTCCAGCCGTCGGACAGCCAGATCAGATTGCCGCGCTTCGCGTCCATTCTGTGTTCGATCTGCATAGGCGCTCCTTTTTGAAAAGGGAGCGGCAGCGCCGTTCCCTTTTCGTGTGTTTTATAGATGCTGGTACGCGTCCGTGACCTGCTTGCACAGGTGCTCCAGCGCGACCTGGAAGAACTGCTCGCCCTTTTCCGGTGCGGCGTCGCGCGGGTCGCGGACGACGCACTTGTCCGCGGGCGGATGACCGGTGAACACGCAGTCGTCCGCGATGCCCCAGTCGGTGTATTTGAGCTTCACATCCCGGGGCGGCAGCTGGGAAAGATCGACACAGCCGTCCGTCAGATACTGCATGAGCGAGGTCTCCACGTCGCAGGCGTGGCCGAAGTCGATCGTCTCGCCTTCGCGGGCGATCGTCGGAAAGCCGACGATGACCTTCGAGGGCGTTTCGTTCGAAAACTCAACGGCTAGCCGTTCGAGCGTCGAGGTCTGCCCCCACGCGCCGTGGCCGTTGACGATCACAATGAGCCGGTAGCCCTGCTGCACCAGCAGCCGCAGGTGCTCGCGGACGATCACGGCGAACATGTCCTCGCGGGCGTAGAAGCTCTTCATGCTGTTTTTCGGCACGTCCATGCCGAGCACATACAGCTGCTCCGGGTTTTCAAAGCCCTTGTCGCGCAGGATCGATGCCGGGCGCTCGCGCTCCGTGCCGATGAACAGCGTCGGCATTACGACGCCGCCGGTCCTCTCCGCCGCGCACCTAGCCAGCGACTGCGCCAGCAGCGCGTCCGTGCCGTAGGGCATGGCGGGGCCGTGCCACTCCAGCGGGCCGACCGGCAGGTAGACGATCGAGCAGCGCTCGCGCTCCGCCAGGATCTCGCCCGGCCGCAGAAGCTCCAGTTGTACCGTTCTCATAGACGCCTCCTCTGCTCAGATCAGTGCGGATTCTTCCTTTCGGGACCAGTCGCCCACGCTGCGGTAGCCG
>OJPW01001702.1_pt1 | contig 11059 bp, 9 predicted proteins | sample 1598571 | NCBI WGS metagenome assembly OJPW01 (sample SAMN03922493, study PRJEB24848) | human gut metagenome | isolation source: stool sample | host: Homo sapiens | place: Germany | collected 2011-05
TCGAGGAGATTTACGACCTGTTCGCCATCCGCATCGTCTTCAAGCCGCTGCCGTTCCCTTCGGAGAAAACGCAGTGCTGGCAGGTTTACTCGACGATCACCGACATTTACACCCCCAAGCCGGACCGCCTGCGGGACTGGATTTCGATGCCCAAGGCCAACGGTTACGAGGCGCTGCATTCGACCGTGATGGGTCCCGACGGGGTATGGGTCGAAGTGCAGATACGCACTCAGCGGATGGAGGATATCGCCGAAAGGGGATTCGCCGCCCACTGGAAATACAAGCACGCCACGATTTCGCAGGACGAAGACGAGTTCGACAAATGGCTGAAGCAGATCCGCGCGGCGCTGAACAGCCCGACGGAAAACGCAGTTGACTTCTTGGACAACTTCAAGTTATCGCTGTATACTTCTGAAATAGTAGTATTTACACCAAAAGGCGAAGCCCGGAAAATGCCGTTCGGCGCAACGGCACTCGATTTCGCATACGACATCCACTCGAAAATCGGCAACAGCGCGATCAGCGCCAAGATCAACCACAAACTCGAACCGATCACCACGCAGATCAACAGCGGCGACCAGATCGAGATCATCACGGCCGACAATGCCCGCCCCAAGCCCGAATGGCTAGAAATAGCGACCACGGCCAAGGCCAAGCAGTCGATCAAAAGCTTCCTGAAGCGCGAACGCCAGAACAACATCGAGCGAGGTATGCAGATGCTCGACGAGAAGATGAAGTCGCTGAATATCAAGCTCAGCGGCCGTGTCCTGCGCAAGATCGTCCCGATATACGAAAGCAACAACAAGGAGGAGCTATACAGCAAGATCGGAGCCGGCATCATCGACCTGAAGGACCTCGACAAAGTCCTGAAAGTAAACTCCAAAAGCAAGATACTCAAGTTCTGGACCCTTTTCATCAACAAAAAGGAAGACGAGGAGGGCGACGACCCGGCGGCTATCAACGACGCGGGCGAAACGGCGCCGAATGCAGCGCACCCGGCCAAAGAACAGCCGGAAGCACCCCAGTTCGAGATAGCGGAGTGCTGCAAACCGATTCCGGGCGACAAGGTCGTGGGTTACCGCGATCCGGGAACCGGCAACATTATCGTCCACAAAGCCACGTGCGACGAGCTGAACCGTCTTGCGACCCAGTTCGGCCGCAATATCGTCAAGGAGGAGATCAAATGGTCGCAGCACAAGGCGATGTCGTATCTGGTCACCATCGAGCTGCGCGGCATCGACCGCATGGGAATCCTGCTGGATCTGGCGAAGGTCGTGAGCGCCGATTTCAGCATCAACATCCGCGAAGTCGGCATCCACAGCCACGACGGCATCTTCGAAGGCAGCATCAGTCTGTATGTCAAGGACGCTGAGGGCCTGCAGGACGTGATGACGAGACTGCGCAAGATAAAAGGTATCGAGAGTGTCAAACGAACTTTAAGCTGAGATATGGAAGACTATTCAACCGTAATATGGGTCGTGGCGATTTTCGCAGCCATGCTGTTCAACGTGACCTCGCAGGCACGCAAGAAGGCGAAAAAGCAGGTTCACGAGACCGAAAAGCACACTCAGCACGAAGCTTGGCCCTCATGGGACATGCAATCTGCGGATGAAATGCGGCACCCGGACAGTCAGGAAAGCGTATCCGGAGCGAAAACCGACCGACTGCGTTCCGCAATGCAGCAGGCGGCACCGACGCCCGGATTCGGTGAAGTAGCCCGCAAAACGGCCGCTTTCAAAAGCTCCGGACGGCATGCCGGACGCAAAAACACCTCGGACGGACAGTCTCCCCGTGAGGAAATCCTGCACGAAGAACACGCAGCAGGGGACAGACATACGACTGAGAAGGCCGTAACGGAAATTACGGAGGATTTCGACCTGCGCAAGGCCGTTATCTATTCGGAGGTACTTAAACCCAAATTCAACGAGGAATAAGGCTTCGAAAAGCAGCCTGCCGAGAGACGAGAAACGGCGATTTCCGCAAAGCGGCAGCAGGCGGGCGCCGGAGGCCCCGAAAAACAACGGGAATTCCCGGCGGCACTATGCGCGGGGACGCCCAAAAAAGCGACAAAAAGCTCTGCAGCACCATTTGCAAGGACATACCGAAAAAGCAATGGGAAACGCTCCGTCGGCACTTTTTCACGGAACGTACCGAAAAAAAGTCCGACGGCCTATTTTGTGGGGAAATACTATATAAGCAACGAGGAGCGACAAACACGGCAAATCATGCAGGAGGGCATACGACTTGCGGCGCAACCCGCGACAGCGGTCACTGTGTTAACAATGAAACTTTAAAAGATAAATATATGGCATCTATTTTTTCACGCATTATCGCAGGCGAAATACCTTCCTACAAGGTCGCCGAAGACGAAAACTATTACGCCTTTCTGGATATCAATCCGCTGACGAAAGGACACACGCTGGTCGTACCGAAAAAGGAAATAGACTATATTTTCGACCTCGACGATCAGACACTGGCAGGCATGATGCTGTTCGCCAAAAAAGTCGCAGGTAAAATCAAGCAGGAAATAGCGTGTTCCAGAGTCGCAGTGGTGGTTTTAGGGCTTGAAGTGCCGCATGCACACATCCATTTGATCCCCATTAAGAGCGAAAATGACGTGGATTTTCACCGGGAAAAGCTCAAATTGACTCCGGAAGAGTTCGAAGAAATCGCAGCAAAACTTTCAAAATAGACCGCTGTTTACAATTATATAAACAGCTGAAAAATAGGCGGGTAGTGGGTTATCAACACTATCCGCCTATTATTTATTTAACATAATATATGGAGAATCAACGAAAGCTAACAATTCAGTTGATTAGTCGTCGGAAATTCGTTAAAAAAATCAAAATTTTCCTAAAATAGGGTAGTGAATTTACACTTATAAATACACAATGGAGGAAGTGTTTCCATTTGTAATCACAAATGTAGATACACAAGTGTCGATACATGTGTTAATATATCCATTTGTAAATAATAGGCAAACTGGCACCATCTGACGTTCCACGCGCAAGAAACAAGTAGTCAAATCGTTAAACATGCAAAATAAACACTTTAATAATCAATCATTTAAAAGAATTATATGTATTTTTAATTGACATCTATGAGTACGCTGCGAGAAAGGATGGCAATTACTGCAAATACAGGAATTATGAACTCTAAAAATCACATAACAATCAGCTATTTATAACATATTATATCAACAAATAGATAATATCAACCGCCGGAGACAGATTTAACAATATTTCGATCGTTACACTTGTAAACTTTTTCAACAGTTATTAACATTTTACAAATGATAAAATTACTTGTTTTACAAAAAACAAATATTTATATTTGTAAAAAATTCTGCTGATGAGGGAAAAATTGCTCGATTTGATGAAAAATGAAGGATTGAAGCCAAGCCAGCTCGCCGAACTGCTGGGAATCAATCCCGCCGGAATCTCCCATATTCTCGCCGGACGAAACAAACCGGGCTTCGATCTGCTGCAAAAGATTCTCCGGAGGTTTCCCCGGATCAACCCGGATTGGCTACTGCTCGACTCGGATAAGATGTACCGCGACGAGCCGCCGGCCCAATCGTCAGCTCCGCAGCCGATGAGCCAGCCCGCGTCGCCCGGCGGCGACCTTTTCGGCCTTGCCTCCGGTCGGCATCCGCTTGAAGAAAAACGGCAGCCGGAAACGGCGGAAAACGCAACCGGCGATCCGGCACCGCAACAACGACTCCCGGCAGCATTGTTTACCGCCAACGTCAAACGGATCGTCGTACTGTATGACGATCAGACCTTCGAAAGTTTTACGCCGACGACAATGCGTTAAAAAAATTCGTGCGGGATGCGGGACGGAATACTCGATTCTCAGAGCGCAAAAAAGCCGGGTAATATTCCAAGGAAACGGAACCGGACAAAGGGTTACGGCAAAACCACGGACAATCCCAGCAATCTCGACCACCGGCAACAAATTAGCAAGGCAGGTTTTTTAAACCTGCCTTAGTTACACATTGGCGCAAATATCCAATTTGGCCGCCTTAACTTGCACATTGGCGCAAACATCAACTTGCCGCCTTATTTATTCAACGGATTTTCTTCGGCCGCTTCGACGCCGCAATCGCAAAAATGGAATTCCGAACGCGCCTTGTCCGGGGAAAACAGGAAATAAACGCATACGGCCTCCGTGCACAACACTTCGTGCCGGTCATAGATGCGGACTTCGATCTCAACGATGTTGCGACGCTGCCGACGCACGGAAGCCCGCAAAACGATATGGTCATCAGTCGTGTGAATCGGCTTGTGATAGCGGACCTCCATCTTCGAAGTAACGCCGCTCGTCTGAAACTTCCGAAATACGACCCAGCTGCTGATCTCGTCAGCCAGCGTTGCCTGAATGCCTCCGTGCAGCGTATTCACCCAGCCTTGGTATTCGGGACGAGGATGCCAGACGCTCACGATTTCATCGCCGTTTTCGTAAAATTCCATCCGCAGTCCCTGCGGACTGTTCGGATCGCAGCCGTAGCAATGGTAACCGTCCATGCCGCGCCAAGGATTCGTTATCTTCTTCATAATATGCTATTCGATCGTTGCGGTGCGGACCGAATCTATTCCGTGATCTGAGAATCGCTTCCGAAATCGGCCCGGTATAACAAAGATAGCCATTTTCCCGCGAATCTCACCGTCTTCGGCAATGCAAATCCGGTTCATTTCATCCGGAATATTATTCAATCCCGACAACAAAGTCACAGGGAGGAATCAACCTCCTTGGCGCAATGTTTGGTGTAATATTCACATTATGTTAAATTATTGCAAATAGAAGGTCTATTTTGTTCATAATCGAATCCTTATACACTATTACATCCCGATTATTCGGCAAATTGAGCATATAAGCGATATCCCGCAATCGGACGATATATAACTTCACCGAATTTTTGCTACTTTTGCAATATCAAATCCGGAACAAATGGCTGAAAATGACAGCTGTATAAAACGCTCGGCAATTATCCTGACGGCTTTCGGGCTGTTCTTCGTGACGTGGTATTTCAACCTCGGCGTTCGGCCATTTGCAAATTTCTTATCTACCTGCAAATCAATTCACTACATATTGAATTACCTGATTGCGGGTATAATTCCGGCAGCGGCGCTTCTGTTGCTGCACCGACCCGATACCATATTATATAGGCTCGGACTGACGCACGGATTCGGCCGGGGATTACTCTTCGGAGTGCTGAGTACGGTCCCCATGTTCGCCGGCTATGCGGTCATCGGCAGTTTCAACCGGGAAACGCCGCCGGATCACATGTTTACGTTTATAGTCGTCGCGGGATTCTTCGAGGAACTGATTTTCAGAGGTTTCGTATTCGGAGAGCTGTTCCGGACAGCCCGTTGGGGATTTCTGCCGGCAGCGACGCTGACGGCTTTGGCATTCGGATCGCTGCATCTCTATCAGGGTGACGACCTGATTTCCGCATCGGCAGCTTTCGGCGTCACGGCTGCCGGAAGCATCTTTTTCAGTTGGCTCTATGTGGAATCGGAGAACAATCTGTGGAGCGTAATCTGGCTGCAATACGCTGATGAACGCGCCGTGGATGCTATTCAGCGTGAGCGGGAGCGGCGCAGTCGGCGGATTGCGGGCGAACGGCCTCCGTCTGTGCACGCTGCTGATCGCAACCGCATTAGTCGTCATATACAAGAAACGGAAGGGACTACCCTACCATATTTCAGGAAAAACACTGATAATCAACAGACAATATGTATAAAAAACTCGTTTTCATATTTATTGCAGCGCTGATGGGCGCTTGCACGTCCCGCCAGCAGGCGGACGAAAAGACATTGTATGTCTCGATCCTCCCGCTCCGCAGTCTCGTGGGGGAAATCGTGGGCGACGATTTCAAGATCGAAGTGCTGGTACCTCCCGGCGCAAGTCCCGAAACGTTCGAACCGACGCCCCGGCAGTTCATCGGGCTGAACCGGGCGGAGATGATCTTCAACGTCGGACTCATCGACTTCGAAACCACGCTGTTATCCAAGATCGAGGAGCGCGGCAAGGTCGTGAATCTCAGTCAGGGCATAGAACTGATCGCCGGCAGTTGTTCGCACGCGCACACGCCTGCGAAACAGGCCGCAGCCGGCGGAGACGACACCTCCTGCGCCGAACCCCACAACCATAGCCACGCTCACGGCGTCGATCCCCACGTATGGACATCGCCCCGCGCATTGCAGAAAATGGCGCAGAACGCTTATGCCGCGATTCGCCGCGCCTATCCCGATTCGGCGAAATACGAAACGAACTACAAGCGGCTGCAGGCCGATTTACGGGCGCTGGACGCCCGCACCGGCGAGAAGATCGCGCAGAGCGGCATCGAATACTTCATCATCTACCACCCCGCCCTCACCTATTACGCAAGGGATTACGGCATCCGGCAGGTGGCGATCGAAGCCGACGGCAAGGAACCTTCGGCCAAACGGCTGACGCAGGTCATCCGGCAGGCCCGTGAGGACGGCGTGCGGCGCATCCTCTATCAGAATCAGTTCCCGGCATCGTCCGTGGAGATCATCGCACGCGACATCGACGCTGAATATGTCGAAGTGGACCCGCTGCGCGAAGACGCGATCGCCAATATCGATGCGATAACCGACATAATCACACGGCGATGAATCTGGTAACGCTACGCAACGTCGGCGTCGCATACGACGGCTACGAAGCCCTGCAGCACGTCGATCTGGAGATTGCGGACAACGACTTTCTGGGTGTCATCGGCCCGAACGGCGGCGGCAAGACGACCCTTGTGAAGGCGATTCTGGGCACGGTGCCCCATACCGGAGAGGTGCGGCTCGCACCCGAACTGTTCCGGGACAAGGAGCGGCTGATCGGCTACATGCCCCAGCTATCGGATTTCGACCGCACGTTCCCCATCTCGGTGCTCGAAGTGGTATTGTCGGGTTTGCAGGGGCACAAGGGAATTTTCAGCCGCTATACGAAAGCAGACCGCGCGAAGGCGCTCGATCTGCTGGAAACGGCGGGCGTGGCCGATACGGCCCGCAACCCTATCGGCGAAGTTTCGGGCGGTCAGATGCAGCGGGCGCTGCTGTGCAGGGCCGTCATTTCCGATCCCAAGCTGCTGATTCTGGACGAGCCGGCCAACTTCGTGGACAACAAATTCGAAAACGAACTCTACCGCACGCTGCACGAACTGAACCGCCGCATGGCGATCGTCATGGTGTCGCACGACATCGGCACCATCTCAAGCGTCGTAAAGGAGATCGTCTGCGTGAACCGCCGCGTACACCGCCACCGCTCGAACATCATCACCGAAGAGCAGCTGCGCAACTATGACTGCCCCATTCAGCTCGTGTCGCACGGGCACATTCCCCACACGGTGCTGGAACATCATCCGGGCGACTGCTGCTGCGACCACGAATAAAAAGCGCGTTCCCCGTCGGGGGAACGCGCTTAAATTATAGATCGGCATCCATCCGCGAGCGTTTATGCGCTCTCGGCCCGATACCGGAAATCGGACAACGGCTTATTTCTTCGCCTCGTTGATCTTGCTCAGCTTCTCGAAAAGCTTGTCATAAGCCTCCACCATCTCGACGCGCAGAGCGGCGAAATGCTTGCGGACGAGCGAACGGTTGTGCGGCTCGGCGGGATTATTGGCCTTCGTGAAGAGATCGTTGCGGACGGCAACGGCCTCCTGCATCACTTCGAAAACCTCTTTTTCCTTCGAGGGCTGGAAGCAGATCGCCATATCGCAGTCGAAAACCACCTCTTCCAGACGGTAGTCGATCTCCTTTTTCAGGTTCCTTAAATTTGCCATATCATTGTGCGTTTTAAAAATTTGCTCCGACAAAGGTACGAAAAGCTTTCGGATTATCAAACGTTTTATGCCCTACGCCGCTGAAATAATCCCCGCCGGCCCATGCAAAAAAAAGGATTCCGCATGCGGAATCCTTTTTTACCGTATTATTCGGCCTTACATCTTTTCCAACTCCCTGTAACTCTTTTTGGCGGCTTTTGCCTCCTCACGGGCTGTCTTGCGGGCGGCTCGCTCCTGCTCCCGGACGATTTTCCTCGCTTCGCGAAGCTCCTTTTTATAATCGACATCCGATCCGGGCATTTCGACGATGATGCCCGTTATCGACTCGTCGATCACCTCGCATCCGCAGGGTTCGCAAACGGGCTGCGGCGCGGGTTTGGGCCGGGGAATCATCGTGCGCTGCTCGACGACACTGCCTTCGCCGTAATTGATCGTCAGTTCGACCCGGCGGAGCGGCGGAAGGATATTCTTTTTCATATAGTTCCATACCGAAGGCATCTTTTTGAGCGCCAGCTCCTTAGCGTCGGGCGACCGGCTGCCGTCGAGGATATCCAGCACGGACTGTTTGTCGGGCACCTCCGACTTGGCGACCAATGCGCGGCACATCTCCCAATCTTCGGCGACGGCATTGACCGTCACGTCGTACTTATTTGAAAAACCATACTTTCGATCGACGTAATTCTTGAAATCCTGCGCACGGTTCCGGGCCAGCGTCTCGTTGAATTTCAGCGGACCGTCGGGCGACGAATATCCCGTGATCTCGACCGATTTGACCCTCATCAGCGTGTCTTTCATCAGGTTGCCGACGAAGTCGTCCAGATCGCCGAGCTCCCGCGAATTACCGTCGAGCGTCGAGGAGAGTTTCGCCAGATTGATCTGGTAGCGGACCGAGTAGTCGGTGTCGCCGGGACGTTTGACGATGAACCTGCGGACGAGATAATCGCCGTCGGTGGTCTCCGACAGCATCACGGTATCGGCCGCAGGCACCGGCGCCGCGCTCCTGACTTGGGCCGTCGCTCCGGCAGCGGCACACAACGCAAGAGATAGAACGAATGTTGTAAAGATTGTTTTCACGCAAATAATAGTGTTGGTTAATTCCTGCCGCACAACTCGCAAGATTCATACCACGGTTGAGCACTAAATATTTATGGCCGCAGCGGCATCGGAGCGACACTCCCCTCCCGCCGGGACGGGTACGGGCAGCCAAGTACAGCCGCCGGACGCCAACGGGGAAAACATGATGGCGACAAACCGGAAAGTGAGGCATGACGGCGGCAGGCCGAAGGGAAGAGGGCGGCAAGCAGGGAAAGCATGACAACGGCAAACCGAAAAAGTTGAGCGCGGCAAGCGAAAGCCATAATTAAAAAAGAGGAAGAACGATCTTCCTCTTTTTTATCATAGCCGAAGAAACAGACGGCCCAGATTTTTGCCTTTCATCCGGGAGACGCCGCGCTCAGGCTCGGCGTCCGAAAGTGGCGGAAACCCGGCCGGATTCTGCCGCGGCAACGCCCCACCCTCTTCGTCCCGGTCTCGGCACAAAAGGCATTCCGCCCGGACGGTGCGGCAAATTACATCCGTGCCGGAGAATTACATCCGTTCCGGAACGTCGATACCGAGCAGTTTCATGCCGCTGCGGATGACGCGGGCGACCTGCTGAGCCAGCTGAAGACGCATTCTGCGGGTTTCGGCATTCTCCTCCTTGAGAATCGAATGGTCGTGGTAGTAACCGTTGAACTGCTTGGCCAGTTCGTACACATAGGCGCCGACGATCGAAGGCGCGAAGTTCTCGCCTGCGGCGGCAACGACCGACGGATATTCGGTCAGCGATTTCACGAGGGCGGTCTCTTCGGGCAGGTAATCCGCCTGCGCCGCACCGGAGAAGTCGATGCCGGCTTCGGCGGCCTTGCGCAGCACCGAGCAGATACGCGCATGGGTATATTGGATGAACGGGCCGGTGTTGCCGTTGAAGTCGATCGACTCGCGCGGATCGAAAAGCATCGTCTTTTTCGGGTCCACCTTCAGGATGAAATACTTGAGCGCGCCCAGTCCGACCATCGTGGAAACGGCGTCGGCCTCCTCTTCCGTACAGCCGTCGAGCTTGCCCAGCTCGTCCGACATCTCGCGGGCCGTGGATACCATGTCTGCGATCAGGTCGTCGGCATCGACCACCGTGCCTTCGCGCGACTTCATCTTGCCTTCGGGAAGCTCCACCATGCCGTAGGAAAGGTGCGTGATATGGTCGCTCCAGTCGGCATAGCCCAGTTTCTTGAGGATGAGCTTCAACACCTGAAAATGGTAGTTCTGCTCGTTGCCCACGACATAAATCATGTCGTCGAGCCTGTTCTCCTCGAAGCGGCGGTAAGCCGTGCCGAGGTCCTGCGTCATGTAGACCGAGGTGCCGTCGCCGCGCAGGAGCAGTTTCTCGTCCAGTCCGTCGGCCGTGAGGTCGATCCAGACCGAATTGTCGTCGCGGCGGTAGAACACACCCTTGCGGAGTCCCTCCTCGACGAGACTCTTGCCCAGCAGGTAGGTTTGCGACTCGTAATAGATTTTGTCGAAATCGACGCCCAGCGCCTTGTAGGTCACGTCGAAACCTTCGTACACCCAGCCGTTCATCGTCTCCCAGAGCGAATAGACTTCGGGGTCCTTGGCCTCCCATTTGCGCAGCATCTCCTGCGCTTCGAGCATCACAGGGGCGTTTTTCTTGGCCTCCTCTTCGGTTTGGCCCTGCGCCGTCAGCTCCTTGATCTGGGCCTTGTAATGCTTGTCGAACTCGACGTAGTATTTGCCGACGAGGTGGTCGCCCTTCATGCCCGACGAAGCGGGTGTCTCGCCGTTGCCGTAAAGCTTCCAAGCCAGCATCGACTTGCAGATATGGATGCCGCGGTCGTTCACCAGATTGGCCTTGATGACGTTATGGCCGTTGGCCCTGAGTATCTGCGCCACGGAGTAACCCAGCAGGTTGTTGCGGATATGGCCCAGATGCAGGGGTTTGTTGGTGTTGGGCGACGAGTATTCGATCATCACCGTACGCCCCGTGTCGGGAGCCTGCCCGAAGTTCGCGTCGGCGGCGATCTCCGCAAAACGCGCGGCCCAGAACGCGCAGTCGAGGGTCAGGTTCAGGAAACCCTTGATGACGTTGAACGACTTGACTTCCGGCACGTTGGCCGTCATATATTCGCCTATCTCGGTCGCGGTGGCTTCGGGCGACTTGCGGCTTCGTCGCAGCAACGGAAACGTCACGAGGGTGTAATC
>OJPW01001709.1_pt1 | contig 11039 bp, 9 predicted proteins | sample 1598571 | NCBI WGS metagenome assembly OJPW01 (sample SAMN03922493, study PRJEB24848) | human gut metagenome | isolation source: stool sample | host: Homo sapiens | place: Germany | collected 2011-05
AAGGGAGTTCCTCCCTTGACCCTTTCGCGCGATTCAGTTGGTGACTTCTGCATACTGTGTCCGCGTGTTTATCTGCAAACGAAATACTTGTAGAGCTGTAAGCCTAACCCGCTTACAGCTCTACGTCTACCAGAATCACATCATCGCCAATTTTGCAGATGTTCTCCCACGGAATCACCACCCCCGCCCGCTCACCGCGCAGCAGATGCACAAAGCTGAACTCCCCCGGCACGACAATCGCCGTCACGCGCCCGTCCAAGGCGCAGAACTCGATGTCCATCGGCTTGCCTAAGCACTGCCCGTCGCGCGTGTTGATGACGTCCTTCTGGCGAAGCTCGCTAAGGCTCATGGGCGGATTCCTCCCTCTTTCTTGATTTCACTTTCATGCTTTCGGATTGTTGTTGCAGAGGGTTTCGCCTCTGCGGAGGCGACAAGGGGGCTTTCCGATCGCCCCCTTGACCCCTTCGGCGCCGACACTCCCAAAGTTGGCTGACATTCAAGCATTTGATTGCTTTTCCGCAACTATCCCTAATCATCCTATGCACCATCAGCAGGATTTGATGCGCCTTTTTGCGGAATTTTTATCGAATTTATAAAATCCCCTACACAATCCGCAGAAAATATGTTATAATCAAGAAGCGCAAGGACAGGCGTGTGCTTTTTACATGCCTATTTGCAGGACTATCATTAGATAGGAGGAACCTATTCGATGCAGTACACCAAGGAAGTTGAAGAAATGGTCTGTGTCGCCAAGGGCCCGAACCACGGCCCGGCGCCCATCCCGGAAGAGGGCAAATGGATTCAGGCCAAGGAGATCAAGGACATCTCCGGTCTGACCCACGGCATTGGCTGGTGCGCGCCGCAGCAGGGCGGCTGCAAGCTGACGCTGAACGTCAAGGGCGGTGTCATCGAAGAAGCGCTGGTGGAAACCATCGGCTGCTCCGGCATGACCCACTCCGCTGCTATGGCGGCTGAAATTCTTCCCGGCAAGACCATCCTCGAAGCGCTGAACACGGACCTCGTGTGCGACGCAATCAACACCGCCATGCGCGAGCTGTTCCTGCAGATCGTTTATGGCCGCACCCAGTCCGCTTTCTCTGATGACGGCCTGCGCGTCGGCGCTGGTCTGGAGGACTTGGGCAAGGGTCTGCGCTCTCAGGTCGGCACCATGTACGGCACCAAGCTCAAGGGTGTGCGCTATCTGGAAATGGCTGAGGGCTATGTGCTGAAGCTGGCGCTGGACAAGGACAATCAGGTCTGCGGCTACCAGTTCCTGTCGCTCGGCAAGATGATGGACGCCATCAAGAAGGGCATGAGCCCGAACGAAGCCTACGAGAAGAACGTGGGCACCTATGGCCGCTTCAAGGCGGAAGACGGCGCCGTCGCTTGGATCGACCCGCGCAAGCAGTAATATAGGAGGTATGCTGAAATGGCTCTGTTTGAAAACTACGAAGGACGCATGCCTCAGCTCCAGCCTGTTCTGGAAAAGTACGGCTTCAAGGATTTTGATGAGCTGAAGGCTTACAACAACAGCAAGGGCGTTGACGCTTATAAGATTGTCGAAGGCATTCAGCCTATCTGCTTCGAGAACGCGAAGTGGGCTTACGAGCTGGGCGCTGCCATCGCGCTGAAGAAGGGCGTTAAGACCGCTGCGGAAGCGGCCACCTGCATCGGCGAAGGTCTGCAGGCGTTCTGCATCCCCGGTTCCGTCGCTGACCAGCGTCAGGTTGGTCTGGGCCACGGCAATCTGGGCGCGATGCTGCTGGACGAGAAGACCGAGTGCTTCGCGTTCCTCGCTGGCCACGAATCCTTTGCTGCCGCGGAAGGCGCTATCGGCATTGCCCGCAATGCCAACAAGGTTCGCAAGAACCCCCTGCGCGTCATCCTGAACGGTCTGGGCAAGGACGCTGCCATGATCATCAGCCGCATCAACGGCTTCACCTATGTGCAGACCAAGTATGACTACCTGTCTGCTGACGTGAAGGAAGACCATGCGCTGACGGTCGTCAAGGAAGTCGCCTATTCCAACGGCGAACGCTCCAAGGTCAAGTGCTACGGCGCTGATGACGTCCGCGAAGGCGTCGCCATCATGTGGCACGAGGGCGTTGGCGTGTCCATCACGGGCAACTCCACCAACCCCACCCGCTTCCAGCACCCCGTTGCCGGCACCTACAAGAAGGAAATGATCGAAGCCGGCAAGAAGTACTTCTCCGTTGCGTCCGGCGGCGGCACGGGTCGTACCCTGCACCCCGACAACATGGCGGCTGGCCCTGCCTCCTACGGCATGACCGATACCATGGGTCGTATGCACTCTGACGCGCAGTTTGCTGGCTCCTCCTCCGTGCCCGCGCACGTTGAGATGATGGGTCTGATCGGCATGGGCAACAACCCGATGGTCGGCGCGACCGTCGCGGTGGCTGTCGCTGTCGAAGAAGCGCAGAAGAACGCGTAATTTGGTTGCTTCCAAGAACCTTCCGTTTCGGCGGAGGGTTCTTTTCTTGTGGAAAAAGGCGTTTTCGGCAGGCATGTAGATGAACGAACGGTTTCCGCCATTTTCCCCTGCACTTTTGCCGTTTTTCCGCACATTCCGCCCTCCCTCGCCCTTGCGTCCCGTCCGGCAATCTGATAGAATAAAGTATTCTCTGCTCCCGAAAGGATTGATTCACCCATGTTCTTTGATACGATTGCCGCCATCAACAAGGTCGTCAACGATTTCGTCTGGGGTGTGCCGGCGATGGTCTGCATTATCGGCGTTGGGCTGCTGCTCAGCGTCCGCACGGGCTTTTTGCAAATCCGCAAATTCCCCTTCGCGCTCAAAACCACCATCGGGCGCATGTTCCACAAGAAGGAAGCCGCGGACGGCGCGATGACCCCGTTCCAAGCCGTCTGCACTGCGCTGGCGGGCACGGTCGGCACGGGCAATATCGCCGGTGTCGCGGGCGCAATTGCCATCGGCGGGCCGGGCGCGGTGTTCTGGATGTGGTGCTCAGCGCTGCTGGGCATGTGCACGAAGTACGCCGAAGTCACCCTCGCCGTCCACTACCGCGAACGCAGCGCCACCGGCGAGTGGATCGGCGGGCCGATGTACTACATCAAGAACGGGCTGGGCAAGCGCTGGCAGTGGCTCGCCATCCTCTACGCACTGTTCGGCACGCTGACCGTCTTCGGCACAGGCAACGCGACGCAGGTCAACACCATCACGACGGCGATTAACACGGCGTTTATGCAGTTTCACCTCGTCAGCGACGCTTTCGTGCCGACGCTCAACCTCATCATCGGCATTTTCTGCGCGATGCTGGTGGCAATGGTGCTGCTCGGCGGCATCAAACGCATCGGCAGCGTGAGCGAAAAGCTGGTGCCGTTCATGGCCCTGTTCTACGTCGTGCTGGGCATCGGCGTGGTGCTGCTGAATGTCCAGCGGCTGCCGGGCGTGCTTCAGTCCATCTTCGAGGGCGCGTTCAACCCGGCGGCGTTCACGGGCGGCATCATCGGCAGCCTGTTCGTAAGTATGCAGAAGGGCGTTTCGCGCGGCATCTTCTCCAACGAGGCGGGTCTGGGCACGGGTTCGATTGCCCACGCCTGCGCCGATACGCAGAAGCCCGTCACGCAGGGCATGTTCGGCATCTTCGAGGTGTTTGCGGACACGATTATCATCTGCACGCTGACGGCGCTTGTCATCCTGTGCAGCGGCACGCCGGTGACCTACGGCGTGGCAGCGGGCGCGGAGCTGACGATTTCCGGCTTCACGACGACATACGGCAGCTGGTCGTCGATTTTCACGGCGGTAGCGCTGTGCTGCTTCGCGTTCTCGACGATTATCGGCTGGGGGCTGTACGGCTCACGTTTCGTGCAGTTTCTGTTTAAGAGCAACAAGGTCGTCCGCCCGTTCCTCGTGATTTACTCGTTCGTGTCGATTCTCGGCGCAACGCTCGATTTGGGGCTGCTCTGGGATATTGCGGACACGTTCAACGGGCTGATGAGCATCCCGAACCTGATTGCGCTGCTGCTGCTGTCGGGGATGGTCGTGAAGCTCACGAAGGAGCATTTTCCGGGGAAAGGTGCAGTTCGGAAAACAGGCGAATAATGCAAAACGGTGCTTCCCGTGTGTGATGGGAAGCACCGTTATTTTCTCTGCGTTCGCATAAAGGAAGGGAGGAGAAACTCCTTCCGGAATCTCCCCTCCCACAGTGCATCGTATTACTCAACCGTCAGGTTCGCCGTCATACCGCCCACGGTGATCACATGCTCGCCGGCATCAAGGGTCAGCGGGATGGTCACAACGCGGAAGCTGCCAGCAGACACAGCGATCATCTTCGTCGCTGCCAGTTCGCCATCCACCAGCACTTCGACATTGATATAGCCGTCAGCGCCGTTGTTTTCAGCGATGAAGTTGATTTCAAAGGTCTCGCCCGCCTTGGCCAGGTTGAGAACCTTTGTCGCCATTCTGGTGCCGGAAGACGTCTCTTCGCTGACTTCACGGACACCCTGCGGCGCAATCAGCGTGTTGCAGGTAATGTCAGCAGGCTGGTCGTAGCGCATACCGAAGTGCGCAGGATACATCACGTCGCCGAGATTCGTGGGCAGGTCAGCAGTCGGGTTATTGCGAACCACGGCTGCCATGTACAGGCGAGTCTTGGTATCCACGCCAGTGTCAAACTGCAGCTCGCCCCAATCCAGTTCGGCATCTTCGCTCGTCCATGCCATCTCGAACACGGTCTTGCCGCTGGGAGCCTTCGCACCGTAGAGCATATCCGCCAGCACGGACGGCAGCGTCTTGTGATAGAAATTGCCCATGGAAGAACCGTGGTCAGGTGTGCAGTCATAGGTCAGGAACAGCACCGCCGCGCTGCTGTTCACCGCATAGGCATCAGGCTCGTTGGAAACGCCGCCGTCGTAGCAGAGGACAACGGGCTTTTCAGCATCCGCAGCATCCTCAAACAGCAGTTCCGTCGCGTCGTCCATCGCGGTCACATGGGCAATAATCACGTCTGCGTCTTCCATGTTGTCCACCACCGTCGCATACGCGGCAATGGCTTCCTTATCCATGGCAACCGTGTCCTTGCTTGTCCCCGCAACATACACCTTCTGCTCCGCCTTCAGCGGCAGAATGTTATCATTCTTCAGCAGGACGGTGGATTCGGTCTGGAGCTGGATTTCCATGGCGTTCATTTCGGCAGTGCGCGCACGATAAACGTCTTCAATCGTCGTCATGTCGAACGCCTGCGCCTTGTATTCGTCAGAAGCGCACAGTTCCAGCGCGTCTTCAAGGTTGCCGTAGGGATCTTCAAACAAACCCAGTTCAAACTTGTTGCGCAGCACACGCTTGGCGTGCTTATCAATCGTTTCCTGCGTCAGGTTGCCCAGTTCCAGCTGTTCCTTCACAGCGTTGGGCCACATGGGCTGCATCATGCCGGGATAACGGGCGATAACCGCGTCGTAGTCCACAGGCACATCGTCTTCCACCATGAAGAAGCAGCCAACCTGATCAACGTCCGCGTTGAAGATGGTCGCATACAGTTCGCCGACAGAAGCAGTGCTCAGGTCAAGTCCTTCAGGCGTCGTGCCGGAAGCAGAAGGAACCTGCATCCACATCGGCCAGTCGGTCACGACACAGCCATCATAGCCCAGCTGCTGGCGCAGCACCGCCATGGACTCGGAGTCGTAGCAGACATTGCAGTCATTGAGGAACTTGCCGTTGTTCAGCATGATCCAGCCGGAGCCGTTGTCGATGACAGCGCTCTTCCAGCCAACCAGCCACGAATCCACCAGATTCGCGGGAGACTTCGCATTGAAGTAGTTGGAGCGGCCACCGCGCGCCACAAAGTGCTTCGTGCAGGCATTCACGCCGTTTTCTTCATACGCCTTGGTTTCGATGCCGACCATCTTGGCGATGTAGTTCACATCGTCGCCGTACCACGAGCCGATTTCCACGCCATAGGAATGGAACGGCACATGGAAACCGATGGCGCGCTCTTCCTTCGCGTACTGTGCAACAAGGTTGTACAGCAGTTCCGGGTCATGTGCGATGCCAACCGCGTAGTTCGGCATGTTGACCATGCCAGCCCATGTGTTGTAGCTGCGGTCGCAGGACAGCACAACCGGAATGCCCAGACGCGCCGTTTCCGCGATTTCCTGGAACGCATTGTTTTCATAAATCAGCGTTTCCGGCGTACCATTGACGTTGTGCAGGTACGTCGTCACGTTATCGCTGATGATGGAGTGATACATCGGAACGTAGCAGCTGCCATCCGCGGCGGTATACGTAGGTTCGTTGGAATAGAGCCATTCCTCCGTGTAGGGATACATGCTGGTGAACGTGCCGCCGGTAGAGGCGTGCCACAGCAGACCGATTTCCTCATCCAGCGTCATCTGGCTGAGCAGATCGTCCACGCGCGCGTCCACAGGCTGCCGCCAGTCTTCGTACACGTCCAGCGTGCCGTTGCCGTTCAAATCCTTGAACTTCAGTCCATCAACCTCGATGATGTTCTTCACATGCGCTTCCAGCGCAACCTGCCCTGTCGCCTCATCCGCCGGAACGATGACTTCGTTCACGGTATAGGGCTTGGTGAAGGTATGCGGATCAACGAATTCCCCGCCTCCACCGTTGTTAAAGTACTGCTGTTCCGCAGCCGCGATCCCGCTGAGCAGCATTGCCAGCGTCATCACGAAAGACAGTGCCCTTGAGAACTTTCTCATTTTGTTTTCCCCTTTCCTTAATTCCCGCAATGCACATTGCATTGCCAACCGACGTAAGGCAATCGCCTTATTGATTTCATTATACCGCCGCAGCCAAAAAGAAGCTATGGAAAATTCAGTCCTCATTTTTGTAAATTTCAGCACAGACTTTTACTCCAGTTTCGGTCGGAATATACAAAGCGCATCAAAGTGCATCGAAAAGCGCCCGGCGCAGTTTTTCCCCGCGTCGGGCGCTTTCTATTGGATTGGTTTCGCTTATTCCTTCTCCACCGCCATGGCGACGAGCTTCTGGCTCCGCTTCAGGAACGCCGTAATCTCGTCCGCTTCCAGCGGCTGGGCGCTCATACGCGCCAAATCGTAAATCTGCTGGCAAAGCAGCTGCGTCGTCTCGTTCTCCGGGTCGCGTGCCGCCAGTTCCTGAATCGCCTTGTTGCGGCGGTTCAGCACAAGCGTGAAGCGGTCGGGCATGTCGAACGACTGACCATACAGGCGGCTCATTTCCTTCATGCGGCGAATCTGCTCGTCCTCGGTGACCATCGCAGGCAGCTCCGCGTCGGACAGGCTCTGCAGGTTCACGGGCAGGTCATCCTTGCCCAGCGCCTTGCGGAACATCGCCTGAATCGTCTCCTGATTCAGCTCCTTGCCCTCTTCGGAATCTTCCAGCAGACCGGACACGTCCGCGTCCACACGCGCGAAGGTCAAGCCTTCCTCGCCGCCGGAATATTCCATGAAGGACTGGAAGTTGCCGTCGATGATGTGATCCATCACCACAACATCAATGCCGCGGTTGGTGTACAGCGCGACGCTCGCCGCCTGACGCTTCGGGTCGTTGGTGTAGTAGACCTTCTTGTCCGCCTTGTCGGCGTTCGCGGTCTTGTACTCTTCCAGCGTCAGATAGCGGCCATCGGTGGTCTTGTAGAGGATCGCCTTCTTGACCTGCTCGTAGAACTTCTGGTCACGCATCGCGCCAAACTTGACGAAGGGCGCAATGTCGTCCCAGTATTTCTGATACGTCTCGCGCTCGGTGTTGAACAGCCCGCAGAGCTTGTCCGCCACCTTCTTGGTGATGTGCGCGGACAGCTTCTTGACTGTGCCGTCATTCTGCAGGAAAGAACGGCTGACGTTCAGCGGCAGATCGGGGCAGTCGATAACGCCCTTCAAAAGCGTCAGGAATTCCGGAATGACTTCCTTCACGTTGTCCGCCACGAACACCTGACCCGCGAACAGCTTCACCTGACCTTCGTACTTGCCGAAGTCGTTGCGGAGTTTCGGGAAATACAGGATGCCCTTGAGGTTGAAGGGGTAATCGACGTTCAGATGCACCCAGAACAGCGGATCTTCCCAGCCGAACATCTTGTGATAGAAGTCGATGTACTCTTTGTCCTCGCACTCGCTCGGCTTTTTCAGCCACAGCGGCTTGGTGTCGTTAATCAGGCTCGGCTTGGGTTCATCGACGACCTTGCGCTTCTTGGGCGTGCCGTCCTCGTTGGTTTCGCCGGGGATTTCTTCCTCGCGCTCCACCGGCTTGGCGTTTGCGTCCATCAGGTAAATCGGATACGCCATGTAGCCGCAGTAGCGGGTCAGCACTTCGCGGACGCGGTAGAGTTCGAGGAACTCCTTCTCTTCATCGGAGATATGGAGGATAATCGACGTGCCGTGCGTTGTGCGGTGACCTTCGCTGATGGCGAAGTCCATGCCGTCCTTGGATTCCCAATGCACCGGCTCCGCGCCCTCCTGACAGGACAGCGTTTCGATTTCGACGTTCTCAGACACCATGAACACGCTGTAGAAGCCCAGCCCGAAGTGGCCGATAATGTCGCCCTTCTTTTCGTCGCCCTCGAACTTCTTCATAAACTCGGACGCGCCGGAGAATGCGACCTGATTGATATAGCGCTTCACCTCGTCCTCGGTCATGCCGATGCCGGTGTCGCTGATGGTCAGGGTCTTGTTCTCCTTGTCCACCGTGACCATGACGGACATTTCGCTCTCGTCATCCGGATTCGTCATGCGATACTTCGTGATGGCGTCGCAGCCGTTGCTGACCACCTCGCGCAGGAAAATGTCCTTATCGGAATACAGCCAGCGCTTAATGACCGGCATAATATTTTGGGCGTCAATCGACACAGAGCCCTTTTCCATTTCAATCGCCATACATCATTCCTCCTCGGAAAATAAACGGTAATAATTGTTGCAGTCTTTCTGACTGCTGGATGTATTGTAGCACGATTTCCATCGAAATGCAAGCGAAAATTAGCACTCAACGTAAAAGAGTGCTAACAATTTTCAGATTGTTCACTTTTTTCGCCCGCGAAACCCTCCCCCATGCGCGTGAGACGCCCCCGTTCCCCTTGCAAACCCGCGCGCAATACGGTATAATAGATGAAACAACTTTTATGCCAAAGGAGCTGACGAACCCATGTCCGCGATTCATGAGCATGTCCTGCAAAACGGCATGACGCTTTTGTGCTGGCCGCAGCGCCACCTGCACGGTCTGGAATTCGGGCTGTATTTGAAGGGCGGACCGCTGTACGAAACGGAAGAGACGCAGGGCATCAGCAATCTGCTGGAACACCTGTGCTTCCGCGGGCTGGGCGGACTGAACCGCGAAGGATTGCTGCACGAGCTGAACCGCTTCGGCACGAACCTCGATGCAGCGACATATGCCGAAGGGCTGGTGTTCCGCCTGAAGTGCCTGCCGCGCTTCTTTGACGCGGCGCTGGAATACTTCCTGCGCTTTTTCGCGAATGTACCGTGGACGCCGGAGCAGATTGCCGCCGAGAAGCAAGTCGTCCTGCGCCAATTGGAAGCGGACGGCGATGGCGATCTGTTCGACCGCGCGGCGTGCGATTTCCGCAAGACCGAGAACGGCGCATTCCCCCCGCTGGGCACGCCGGAGAGCCTGATGGCGCTGACCGAAGCGGACATTCAGCTTTGGCAGGAGATGATTTTCCAGCCGCAGAACGCCTGTCTGGTCATGACGGGCAATTTTTCCGACGGCATGGAGCTCGCCGCCATCGAAGCACTGAGCGAGCTGCGCAACACGACCGCCCAGCCGCCGTTCACGCAGTTGCTGCCCATCGGCTTCTGTATGCGCGACGAGCAGAGTGACTTGCTGGAAGAGGTTGAAAGCGATTTTGCGAGCGTTCAGCTGGCGTTCGACGTGGACAGCGAGCAGGTCTACCCCGTCGCGGCGGAGGTTCTCAGCACCATCACCGCCGGGAACGACGACAGTATGCTCTTTCAGGCTTTGCGCGAGGAGCAGGCGCTCGTTGCGGAAATCGAGTCGCAAATCAGCCGCGTCGGGCAATTCAGCCGCCTTGTCATCCGCTATGACGTGCGGTCGGAATGGCTGAAAGACACGCTGACAAAGGTCTTTGCCTATCTGCACCGGCTGACGATGTACGTCCGCCCCGCGCGATTGAATCAGCTGCGGACGCAGTTCACCACCAACAACGCCATGCTGACTGACGACACCGCCGCGCTGAACGACCGTCTCGGCTGGGCGTGGATGAGCGGCGACACGGCACAGGCGGATTTGGATGCCGCCGCCGCGCAGTACAACGAGCTGACCGCCGAAGAGCTGCTCGACGCGGCGCAGACCGTTTTCCGCCCGGAAAACCTGACGATTGCCGTGCAGTATGACCCGGAGGCAGTCGGCGATTTGCGCCCGCTGCTGCAAAAGCTGCGCGAAACCTTGTAAGGAGACACCATGCCCTCTCAAATTTACGAGATTCTCTCCCTGATGATGCGCTACTGGTTCGCCGCGCTGGGGGTACTCATTGTCCTGCGCGCGTTCTGGTGGTTGTGGAAAGACCACCGAAGCCGCGAGAAAAAGCGGCGTTCCCTGCCGGATGCGGGCAGCATCGGGGAATTTGTGGTCGAAAGCGACTGCGCCGCACTCCCGCAGGATACGCTGCTGCCTGTCCCGGCGGACGGGACGCTGGGCAGCGTGCGGAGCTGCGATATTGTTGTCCCCGCGCGCGGCGTATCCCCCCGGCATCTGGATGTGATGTTCCGCAACGGATATGGGCTGTATATCATCCCGTGGCGCGGGTGCAGCTGCATTGTCGATGGGGAGACGGTGGCGAACCGGAAGGACGGGATGGCGCATCCGCTGCAGCATAACAGCATTCTGGAGGTTGGACAGGCGAGATTGCGCTTGCGCGTGTTTGCGGGACTGGATGTGGAGGATGTGCGCGCTTACGCAGAGCGACGCGAGGATGAGGATGATGAGCAGGAAAATCCTCAATACCCCGATTGATGGAAATCGCGCTCAGGCCAGGCGGCAAAAAAAGGGTCAAGGGGCAATGCCCCTTGCGGAGTCCAGAGGCGGCGCCTCTGGT
>OJPW01001716.1_pt1 | contig 11007 bp, 6 predicted proteins | sample 1598571 | NCBI WGS metagenome assembly OJPW01 (sample SAMN03922493, study PRJEB24848) | human gut metagenome | isolation source: stool sample | host: Homo sapiens | place: Germany | collected 2011-05
GGGAAACCTATCATAGAAATATGACAAGGCGCCGGGTACTTAGCCTACATAATCAAGTTGTGAAAGCCGTCAATTCGCACTTTTCCAACGTCGCAATCCCGCATCAGATCGCCGCATTGGAACAGCGCATGAGGGAATTGAAAGCCTTTAGTATCAAGATACTGAACCTTGCCAAACAAGCTAAGGAATGGTTGCGAATATAAGATCGCGCCCCTCGCCCAGTGGAGCGTTGTATTATAACAAGGAGAAAGTGGATAAGGATGAAGCCGAAGTGCTCCTCTGGCAGAAGATGTTGGAACCGTTCGACCGATACGGGCGCATGGATGTCAATGCCTACATGGAGAGTTTCATTCGAGTATGATTTCATTTTCAGAGCCAAGTACAGAACTGTTTATTGTGACCCTAATTTCACTTCGGAGGCGGATTCTTTCTATTAGATAAAGATAATCGAGAAAAAGTCTTTCAATGCGCGACGCAACTTGGTAACTGCCTGTTGAAGTTGTTTGTCGACCTTTTTCTGCGGAATGCCAAATTGTTCGGCAATCTCCTTGTAACTCTTTCCCTCCAGCCGCCGGGCCTTGAATATCTGCTGCGTCAGTTCCGGCATTTGTTCGAGTTGGGCCCGGCATATTTCGAGAATTTCGTTCCGGAACAGGATGTCCGGGTCGCAACTCTCGATAGCTCGGGTATAGTAATCCATTGCGCTGCGCTCTTTGAGTTTGATCTGTTCGTATACGGCCTGTCCTATTTGCTGATTCCGGCGATACATCAGGCAATTGTTCCGGATGACTTTATACAGATAGGCTTCGATGTTCGCCCCGTTAATGTTGTCGCGATGTTCCCATACGGCCATGAAACTGTCGTGCACGATATCTTCTGCCGTTTTGGAATCCCGCACATAGCTGTTGGCTATGAGCAGGTATTTCCGCTTGTATTGACGGAATAGCTGCTCGAAAAGTTGCTGTGAGAACGACGAAGCTGTGTCCATAGAGAGTATTCTATACACAAAGATATAATATTTTCCCGGAAGAAATTCTGAAAATAAAATTACGCCCGTACGGACGGAATGCGAAGCGGTTCCGGAAAGCGCGGATCAGAGAAGCCGGAGCATGTGCTTAATTCACACCGTTTCAATGAATTGAACATATTGAAAAAAAATATTTTCGTGATTTGTTGTTTGTTCATGGGGGAAAGAGGAGCAGTTATGCATCTTTATTATCAGATAGAGCCCATAAAAGATGAAAGAAGAAATTACAAACGCCCAGTTGTTTCGGTTCTGTGCCGGAGAAACGACAGTCAAAGAGAATGATCGAATTGCCGCCTGGCTGGATGAGAATCCCGAAGAGCATCAGCAACGGCTGAACGACGTGCATTCGATGTACCTTGTAAGCATTTTATGCGACGAATCCGAAGCTAAGCTGCCGACACGACGCTCTGCATGGGCCACTTCTTTCCGTCGGTATGCTGCCGGCATTGCCGCCGCCTTGTTGGTCGGATTTGCAGGCAGCTATGCATTCTTTGCCTTCCGGCTGAACGGCTGGGCCCAACAGCAGACCGTCATCGAGGCTCCGGTGGGCCAGCATGTCCGGATTTCACTCAACGACGGTTCGGAGGTCGATCTGAATTCCGGAAGCCGGCTCATCTACCCTTCGATTTTCAGTGGCAAGGAACGCCGGGTCAAACTCGTCGGTGAAGCCCGGTTCGATGTCAGCCACAACGAAAAACAGCCTTTCATTGTGGAGACCTTCGCCTACGATGTCCGGGTGTTGGGAACCGATTTCAATGTGATTGCCGACGAGGCGAAAGGCCGGTTCTCGACGGCATTGTTCGAAGGCCGTGTGTCCGTCCGCAACCATCGGACCAGCGAGCAGGTCGTCATGGAACCCAATACGGTCGTCCGGCTCGAAAACGGCTACTTGTATGTGGACGAACTTGAGAATTGCGACGAGTATCTATGGACAGAGGGTATTCTGTCGTTCCGGAACGACTCGTTCGATGAGGTCGTTGAGAAACTCAGGAAATATTATGACGTCGAGATTGAAATCCGATGCGCTACGCTTCCGAAAGTGGCCTATGGACGCCTCAAAATCCGCATTTCAGAGGGAATCGAACATGCTTTACGCGTGTTGCAGCTCGCCTCTGATTTTACCTACGAATACGATCACGACCGGAACAGAATTATCATCCAGTGATGGTTTCATAAAGTTTAATACCACCCCCAAACGAAAATTGCCTATGAAGAAATGACCGAACGATCCACCATTGCCTTTCCGGTCGGACGTGAAAAAACCTGCAGGCGGGCAAACACCTGCAGGCCGGAGTCCAATCGGAAAATGATCAACCTTTTCTCAAAATTGAACTTTAATTCAACAAAAGTATGAATAAAAAGATTATTCAGCGAATTAGTTTGTTAATTCTTTTATTCGTTCTGCCCATCGCATATCCCGTAACCGACATTCACGCGCAAGACGTTCGTGTGACTATTCGTATGGAAAAGGTTCGTATGGAGCAGGTTATGAATGAGATTGAGCGTCAGACGAAATATCTTTTCGGAAGCGCCGAGAACGTGGATGTGAAACGCATTGTTACGGTACAGGTCGTGAATCGTCCGCTGCAGGAGGCGCTTGACGCCATGCTCCGGGGAACAAATGTATCCTATACGGTCCAGGGCTCGAACATTGTACTGAAGAACGGACGCTCTGAAGCCGAGGCGAAGAAGCCTGCTGTGATTTCCGGTGTCGTACGCGATGCGGCCGGCAACCCGGTTGTCGGAGCAGCCGTAGTCGTGAAAGGTACGACGATCGGGATCAGCACGGACTCAGAGGGCCGGTTTTCGCTCCAGGTACCCCCCCCCGCTTCGCAGGCCGTTCTGGAAATCAACTATTTGGGGTATGCCCCGGCGGATGTTCGGGTCGGCAGCGCCACTCGCTTCGACATTACGCTCAAAGAGGATAGCCAACAAATCTCGGATGTGCTCGTTGTCGGCTATACGCCCATGCGCAAAAGCGACTTTACGGGCTCGATAGCGAGTGTCAAAGCCAGCGAACTGACGACAACGACGCCCACCATGGCGCAGGCGCTTGCCGGCAAGGTCGCCGGCGTGGAGGTCCGGCAGGCCGACGGCGCGCCGGGTGAGGGCGTGCAGATACGTGTGCGGGGTGTCAACTCGCTCTCGGCTGGCAGCGATCCGCTGTATGTTGTCGACGGTTATCCTGCCTCGGAGGATGTTTACATCAATCCGGGCGATATCGAGAGCATCGACATTCTGAAAGATGCCGCCTCGGCTGCAATCTACGGTTCGCGCGGCGCTTCGGGCGTCGTGCTGATTACAACCAAACGCGGCAAAGAGGGCGAGCGCGCCAAGATCAGCTATGATTTCTCTTATGGTATTCAGCAGCTCGAACGTAAGGTCGATCTGTTGGATGCGAACCAATTCCGGGACCTGTACATTGCTTCGCGCAACGATTCCTATCGCCGGAAAGCGACGGCCGCCGGCATTGCGTGGAGTCCCAACGACGACAATACGATTCGTTCGGCCAAGGGATTTTCGCTCGCCGATGTCGGTATCCACCCCATGTTCTACGATTTTACGACCCGGACGCCTGTCGAACAGCAGTACAATACCGACTGGCAGGACGAGGTGTTCGGCAACGCCGGAATGATGCGCCACAACATTTCGGTGACGGGAGGTTCCAAGGCTATTCGCTACATGGCCAGCGTCGGCTACATGGATCAGGATGGTATTATCGCCCCCTCGAATCACAATCGCATTAATGCCCGTCTGAATCTCGATGCACAGATCACCAAGCACTTTTCGGCCAGCCTGAGCTATTCGATGTACGACGTCAAAAACAAAGTGGTACAGGCGGAAGGGCGTATGATCAATGACGGTGTTATTCAAAGTATGCTCATGTATCTGCCCAACCTGCCGGCCTATGAGGAGAACGGCGATTACGCTCGTAGCGCCATGATCCGGATGGTGACGGACTGGGGCATCAATTTCCCCGAAAATCCGCTCGTCATCGCCAACGAACTGGATATTTCGGAGAAGACTTCGCGCCACAACCTGAACTTCAACCTGGTCTATGAACCATTGCCCGATCTGAAGATCTCGGCGCGACTGGGACAGCAGTGGTACAACTACCGCTATTTCTACTACCGGCCGATGAGCATAGGCCGAAACAGCACGCCCGCCTATGGGCCCGAACTGGCCTCCTACAATATCGCCCGCTCGAGCTCGACCTACGATATCGACCGGCTCGGGGAGTTCACGGCAAGCTACAAGAAACAGCTCGGACGCCATCACGTCGATGCGCTCATCGGCTATACGCTTCAGCGCAAGACCTACGACCGACTCGGTGTCCAGGCTACGGGATTCGCCGACGACCGCATCCACGAGGTGACAGCCCACGGCCCGAAAGATTCGGACGTATCGCTTTATGAAACCCGCAAAGCGGCTTGGTCGATGATGTCCTATCTGGCGCGTCTGAACTATTCGTTCGACGACCGTTACACCGTGACCGGAACGTTCCGCACCGACGGTTCGTCGCGTTTCGGCGTCAATAACCGCTGGGGATATTTCCCGTCGGTATCGGCAGGCTGGACGATCTCGAACGAACCGTTTCTGAAAGATGCGCTCGAAAACATTGCTACGGTCCGTATCCGTGCCAGCTGGGGTAAGAGCGGCAACAACGACATCGGCAATTATTCCAGCATTGCAGGTATCTCGACCGGAAGTTATGCTTTCGGCACGACGGCCGTATCCACTTCCCGTCTCGGCGGGTTTGCCGATTCGGAACTCGGATGGGAAACGACGACGCAGGCCAACATAGGTCTGGACCTGGGATTTTTCAACAGCCGGTTGAATGTGATTGCCAACTATTACAACTCCATCTCGACCGACATCCTCTATAACGCACCGATCTCCGCGATTTCCGGGTTCACCTCTTCAACGACCAACATGACCGATGCGAAGATCCGCAACCGTGGTTTCGACCTGCAGGTCGACGCCCGATTGCTGACCGGCAAGGTAAAGTGGAATGTCAGCACGAATATTTCGATCAACCGTAACAAAGTGGTTAGTTTGGGCGGACTGGACGACATTCTCTCCACATCGGAGCGTTCCGTGCAATCGCATATTACCAAAGAAGGCTATCCCATTGGGTCGTTCTACGGCTACAAGGCCGTCGGCATCATGTCGGAACTCGATTACAAGAACGCGCTGAAGGACCGGGAGGTTTATCTGGCCAACGGCAGCAAGTTCCCTGCCGGCTACACGCTGCAAGGGCCTGCCGTACCCAGCTATGCGCTCGACGATCTGTCCTACGGCAATACGATCTGGAAAGACGTGAGCGGCGACGGCGTCATCGACACGAACGACAAAACGATTCTGGGGAACGCTTATCCCGACTTTACGGGCGGCTTCTCGACCAGCCTCTCGTGGAAAGGCTTCGATCTGGGAGCGAGCTTCACTTACTCGTACGGCGGTGAGGTGATCAATTTCCAGGATTACTATCTGTTCAACGTGGAAGGATCGTCGAACCAGTATGCGATTGCCGCCGACCGTTATGTGTCGGATACGAATCCGGGGCGCAACAACGTACCCATCGCCACGCGGATCTCGGTGACGAACCAATCTCTCAAACTCTCTTCGTACTATGTGGAGGACGCCTCTTATTTCCGCTGCTCGAACATTACGTTAGGCTATACGTTGCCCAAACGTCTGCTCCGGAAGATCGGGGTCGAATCGTGCCGGGTATATGTCAGCGGCGACAACCTCTTCACTATTACCGACTACCGCGGTTACAACCCCGAGGTTTCGTACAAGAGCAGCAACCTGATGCCCGGATTCGACTGGGGTTGCTATCCGCTGTCGCGTATCTACTCGGTAGGTTTAAATTTAACGTTTTAATCCGTTCTGTTATGAGAATCAGTCATCTGTTTATTCTTCTTGCAGCGTCGGCTATGCTGACTGCGTGCGATTTTCTCGACGAATATAATCCCAATTCAGTGACAGTCGGCAATTACTATACTTCCGAAGAGGACATTGTCGCATCGCTTAACGGCGTCTACACCTCGCTGACGCAAAGTTATGTTGCCGATAACTATCACTATTTTACCGATGTGCGCGCCAATGCGACCGTCGTAACCAACAGCGGCGCCAACAGCGGCATTCCCTATCAGTTCTACAATTATACGCTTACCGAGGAGAATGTCTATGTTTACAACCGTTATTCGCAGTTGTACAAGATCATTTCGCGCGCCAATACGCTCTTCGCCCATCTGGGGGATGTCAGTTATGCTACTCCTTCGGCCCGCGATACGTATGAAGCCGAAGCCCGGTTCCTGCGCGCTTTGTCTTACTACTGGCTGGTAACCGAGTGGGGTGACGTGCCATTGGTGCTCAAGGTTCTGGAGAGTACGGAAGAGGTTCGGGCCAACAATTACCGCCGCCCGAAGGCCGAAATCTACCAGGCCATTTTCGACGACCTGAAATATGTGACCGAAAGCCCCCTGCTTGATGTGCAACCTGCCTCGGCATGCGGCAAGGTCAGTAAGGCTGCCGCATGGGCACTTTGGGGCAAAGCCTTGTTGCAGCAGGCTTGCGATGAAGATTTCATCGGCTCGAAATCCGAATTGCTCGGACAGGCGATCGGGAAACTGACTGCTGCCTGGGATCTGCGCAAGTTCGGCGAACTCTCGTCGGTTTCCTATTCCTCCGTCTGGGACCTCTCTACGCAGAAGTCGTGTGCGGAAAATATTTTCCAGGTCAACTATATTCAGGGGAACGCCGACCTGGGATCGGTGTGGAATTATATGTACGGTCCTGAGGGAGCGGGCGTCACCTCGCAGAGAAAAGGCGAGATGCAGAACGTCACGATACAGGCTGTCTATGATTCATTCGAGCCGGGCGATGTCCGCCGCTCTTTCCTGCGGGCAACGAACAAGGCGGGGCAGACTTACTATCACACCATGAAGTATGCCGATCTGGAATGCGGCGCCAACGGGTATGGAGGCAACAACTGGATTGTGCTGCGTTATGCCGATGTGGCGCTGATGCTGGCTGAAGCCTATTATTGGTCGAAAGAGGAAACATTGGCGAAAATCTGGCTGAACAAGGTGCGTGAGCGTGCCGGGCTGGGCGATTGGTCGGGGAGCGACCTGCGTCAGGGCATCTACGATGAACGCCTGCACGAATTCATGCAGGAGGGGCTCCGCTGGCAGGATTTGCTGCGTATGTACGATCGTATGGAGATGCTGGAGCACTTCAGCGCGATCAATTCCAATTTTTCGTTGAAAGACTTGTTACTGCCTATTCCCTACAACGAACGGATTCTCAATCCCGAAGGCCTTTATCAGAATCCGGGATACGGAAGCAATTAAACGGTTCGGGACATGAAAAGATTCTCGTTAATTCTTCAGGCATTCCTGCTCGGTTGCACGGGTATCCGTCGTAGAGAGGCAACCCGTTAGACATTTGAAAAATTTTAACAGACTGAAACCATGAAAAGAATCATATCGTTGCTATGCGTCGCATGTTTGGTTTTGATAACCGCATGTTCCGACGACAAAGAGGTGGGGCCGATTTTCGATTCGGTCCTTACCCCCGATTTCACGTTCGATGACGGCGCAGAGATTATCGCCGGCGTCGATGCCGTACAGTTTACCGACAATTCAACGGCCAAAGGCACGGAGATCAGCGGCTATTTCTGGCATTTCGGATTCGCCGGACTGGGAAACTGGTCGGAAGAGGCTGCTCCGGACCCTGTCATGTACAAGGAGGCCGGCGAATATGTCGTTACGCTGACGGTCTACGGCGCCGACGGCAACAGCAGCTCGACCAAACGGACCATTGTCGTCAAGGCCGCCAATCTGGCGCCCTCGGCATCCTTCACGTATACTCCGGAAACGGTGGTTGTGGATACCGAAGTAACCTTTACCGACACATCGGTCGATTCCGATGGCGAGATCGTCGCCCGCCGGTGGACCCTTCCCGATAATACGACCTCTACCGAAGCTTCGGTCAAATATACCTTCACGAAGGGCGGCACGTTCGATGTGACGCTTCAGGTGACTGATGACCGGGGTGCAAGCAGCGAGGTTTCGAAGAAAATCTTCGTAGCAGGCGACGAGGGCATCGGCTCCGGCAGCGAGAGCGACCCGTGGCAGATTGCCACCGCCGACCGATGGAACGAGATCGCGCAGTCGATCAACGGCACCCAGCCGGGCGATTATAAAGCCGGGGACTACTATCTGGTGACGAACGATATCGATTTCAGCGGTAAGAACTTCATCGCATGGGACAGCTTCTCCGGTCAGCTCACCGGCAACGGCAACTCGCTGAAGGGCATTACGGCGACCCGCACGGTTGCGGAGGCCGACATCGACGCGGATGCTGCCATCTTCGGCGTCATCCGCATTAATTCGGGTACGGTCAAGGATCTCAAAATCGAAGCTACCCTCACCTCGAACGGCAACCGGATCGGCGGCATGACCGGGCGCAACAACGGAACGCTCGACGGCGTATACTTCGTGAAAGGCACGCTCACGGGTGTGAAGCGTGTCGGCGGCATTGCGGGCGAAAACAACTCGGTTATCGTCAACTGCGCAGTGTTGGGCGGCAACATCTCGTCATCGGGCGAGAATGCCGGCGGCATCACGGGCGGCAACACCAATGCAAAAGCCTTCGTCATCAACTGTTACAGCTGGATGGAGTCGCTCGTTTCATCGGGGCCCAATACCGGCGGCATCATCGGTTACGGTGGCAGTGACTCGTTTGCCGTCAACTGCTATACGACAACGGCGACCGTTGTCTCCGGGGGCATGTACGGCGGAGCTGTCGGATACGTCAAGAAGAGCAACCTGCAGAACATCTACGGCAATTCAGCGGTCGGCGTCGCTGTGGGAAGAGCGAAAAACACCGGCAGCAATGTTCCTTCGGTATGGCCGACGCAGACTTCCAGAGCCCTCTCGCTCGGAGAGATGATGTCGGGCAGCGTGAGCGTACCCTCGAATAACACGGAGTACGGCAGCTTCGTCGAGGCGTTGAATGCCGGCGTGGATATTTTCAACAGTGCGACGTTCAGCCAGAAACCCGAAGGCGTGGTACTCCGCCGTTGGAAGAGTTCGGGCACCTACCCGGTTCTGGCGGACTAACCCTTCATTCATGTTTGTAAAACGGCCCTGGAGGGTGATCTTTCGGGGCCGTTTTTATCCATTTAAAATTGAAACCAATGAACAAGCGTATTTTTATTTTTCTATTCATTATCGGGGCGTTATGTCTGTGCGGTTGTGCGGACGACTTCGCCACAAAAATCAATTTGGACGGAAATTCGTCCGAGGGAGAATTTAACAGCGAGGCCGCGCTCTATGGTACGGTTCAGGACAACTACGGCAAACCGATAGCGGGCGTACTTGTCAGTGACGGCATGCAGACTACTGAAACCGATGCGAAAGGCAATTGGCAGTTGTTCAGCGACCTGAAGCTTCGTCGGTTCGTGTTCGTCACGATTCCGGCCGGTTATGAAGTTCCGTCGAAGAACGGAATTCCCCAGTTCTGGCAGCGGATTCCCGAAAACGAGAAGCAATTCAAGGCCGATTTTACGTTGATGAAGCGCGCCGGCTCGGGCGATCGGTATACGATTTTGATGACGGCCGATCCGCAGATCCGCGCCAAGACCGCGGGAACGGACAAATACATGTTCCATTCGATCGACATTTACGAGGACATGTGCAAAGACATGAAGGAGCTCGCCGCGACGATCACCGACCGTCCGGTATACAGCATTTGCCTGGGCGACATGGTGCACAACAACATGAGTTTGTGGGAAGACTATTGCGAGGGCCTCAAGGATTTTTCGTTCCCGGTGTTTCATGTGATCGGCAACCATGACCACATTCAGAATGCTGCGAGCGACGATTTGGCCGTGGCGGAATATGAAAAATACCTCGGGCCGACGAATTATGCCGTCGATCTGGGACAAGTTCACTACATTTTCCTCGACAATATCGAAATGGCGGATAATTCCGCACTCACGGCCAGCGCCACGGGCGCCTACAAGAACGGGCTTTCCGAAGAGGCTGTCGAATGGCTGTGCGGTCATCTGTCGCATGTCGACAAAAACAAGATCCTCATGGTTTGCGGACACACCTCGTTTTACAAGAAGATCGGTTACGATCCGTCGGTGTCGGACCTGAATGCATCCGTCTATACGGGATTGTTCTCCGCCTACAAATTCGTGCATTCATGGGCGGGGCACAACCACGATTATTATAACTATGCCTATGCCGCCGAGGAGACCAGTCCGAAATACCCCAATGTCGAGTCGCATATCCTGGGACGTTCGACCGGTATGTTGGGACTCAATGCGTCCGTTACGTCCGACGGCGGCCCGCGGGGTTATCTGGTGATCGATGTCGACGGCGAGAACATCACGTGGAAATTCAAGGCCTGCGGTTATGAGGAGGGCAAAAAGCTGGAAAACCTACCTGCCGACTGGCAGCTCCGTGCTTATGCGCCTAACGAGCAGGGCTGGTACACTTCCGGGAAAGTTTATGTCAACGTCTGGAACTACGACGCCCACTGGGGGCCCGTTTACTATTCGGATAGCGGTAAAACGAAGGTGGCGATGAGCAAGGACAAGACCCACGACGGTTACGCCAATTCACTCTACGAGCAGTATAAGGATCAGTATACGGTATTGGCATACACCACGACACCCCATATGTTCAGTATCGAACCGTCGGAAGGTGCCACTTCGGCGACGATCGAGACAACCGACCGGTTCGGCAACCGTTATACTGCCAGTGTAAGTTGGTAACCCCTCTCCTGCGTTCCGGGCCGCCGGGGATTTTACAATAGACAATGTGTGATCTATGAGATGTGATTTTGTATTTTGGGGAGCCGCCGCATTGGGCGGATTGGTCCCTGTTCACGGGCAGGATAATACGATGCGCCGTCCGAATATTCTGTTCTGCATCGCCGACGATGCCGCATGGCTTCATTTC
>OJPW01001718.1_pt1 | contig 10971 bp, 9 predicted proteins | sample 1598571 | NCBI WGS metagenome assembly OJPW01 (sample SAMN03922493, study PRJEB24848) | human gut metagenome | isolation source: stool sample | host: Homo sapiens | place: Germany | collected 2011-05
CGCCAGAAGGGACTCGAACCCCTGGCCTACTGCTTAGAAGGCAGTTGCTCTATCCTGCTGAGCTACTGGCGCAAGCAAAGCGTGGAGCGGGTGATGGGAATCGAACCCACGTAACCAGCTTGGAAGGCTGGAATTCTACCATTGAACTACACCCGCAGGTCCAAAGGCGGTCTTTGGCGACATCAGTTATCATACCAAAAGAGGGGGGCTTTGTCAACCGTTTTTCAGAATTTAGCGGGAGAATTTTGCAAAAAAGGTTGTCAGCGTCCGCGGGATGTGCTAAAATTCTTATGTAGTATGCACTATCACACGAAAGGACGATTTTTCCTATGTCTGGACATTCCAAATGGAATAATATCAAACGCAAAAAGGGCGCTTCCGATGCGGCCAAGGCCAAGGTATTCACCAAGGTGGCCCGTGAGATGTCGGTAGCGGTAAAAGAGGGCGGCGCCGATCCCGATACCAACGGTAAGCTGCGCGACTGCATCGCCAAGGCCAAGGCTGCCAATATGCCCAACGAGAATATTGAGCGCTGCATTAAGAAGGCTGCGGGCAGCGAGGATAAGAACAGCTACGAAGAGATGGTATATGAGGGCTACGGCCCCAACGGCGTTGCCGTTATCATTGAATCGCTGACCGATAACCGCAACCGTACCGCCGGTGACCTGCGCCATTACTTTGATAAGTGCGGCGGCAACCTGGGCCAGAACGGCTGCGTTTCCTACCTGTTTACCAAGAAGGGCCAGATCGTCATTGATAACAGCGAGGGCGAGCTGGACGAGGAGAAGGTGATGGAGGACTGCTTTGATGCCGGGGCCGAGGATGTGGATTTCGATGAGGATACCATTGAGGTGTATACCGGGGTGAATGAGCTGCGCGAGGTGCGCGAGGCGCTGGAGAAGAAGGGCTATACCTTCCTTTCCGCTGAGCCGGCCTATATCCCCAGCACCTACACCGCCCTGCCGGAGGACGCCGCCGATAAGATGACCCGTCTGATGGACCTGCTGGATGACTGCGATGATGTGCAGGGCTTCTGGCACAACTGGGAAATGTAATATCCCCGCAAATATTCCAAGAGCGGCGCCCCCAAAGCGCCGCTTTTTTGGCAAAAGGGAGGGCAGACTATGAAGAGACTGCGTTTGGCCGCCGCGCTGCTGTGCGCCGTAATGCTCGCGGTGCCGGCGATGGCAGATGACTGGGATTTTGGCATAACAGAACCCGATGACCACCCCACTGTGGAGACGCCCGCCGCCCCCGAGCCGCCGGCCCAGGAAACCGTCAGTGATCCTGCCGCGAGCGATCCGGAGCCGCCGGCAGGACCGGAACGGGATGATAACCTGTGGGGCGATTGGAAAGACCCGGGCAACAGTGGTGTCCGTACCGAGCTGCCCTCCGAGGAGCAGCAGGAGCTGGAGCAGGCCCGCCGGGAGCTGGAGGAAAAACAGCAGCAGCGCGATGAGGCGTTCCGGGAGGCGGAGCGGGAAAACGCCGCCCTGCCGGAGGAAGAAGAGAAGCAGAAGAAGCCCGCCGGCAGCAAGGCGGCCGATGCCGCCCCCACCGAGCTGGTGCTGCCCCAGCGGGAAGCGAGAACCGGCAGCCCGGTGCGGTACATCCTCATCGGGGCGCTGCTGGCCGGGGCCCTTTGCATTGCCATTTACCTGTTTACCCACCCGGCGCGGGAGGATGACCCCGCCGATGAAACCAAATCATGAGAAGCCACGATCCGAAAGGAGGAGCGCCCATGCCGGAGCCGAACCTGTGCCGCCACTGTTTTTCCGTACTGGAGGAGGGGGAGACGGTCTGTTCCGCCTGCGGGCAGAAGCCGGAGGCCCCCAACCCCGATGCCGCCCTGCCGCTGGGAACGGTGCTCTCCGGGCAGTACCGCGTGGGGATGGTGCTGCACCACAATGACCTGCTGACCACCTATCTTGGGTGGGATGCCGAAAAGGACCGCAAGGTGCGGGTGGAGGAATTCTTCCCCGGCATATTGAAGCGTGCCGAGGACGGCCGGGGCATTATGCTCATCTCCGCCGAAAGCAAAACGCTGTTCCGCACCATGGCCAGCGACCTGCACGACCGCTGGAAGCGCCTGATGGAAGTGAACCACAAGGCGATGCTGAAAACACTGGTGCTTTTTTCCGAAAATGACACCCTGTACCGGGTGACCGAATATCTGCGCATGGAGCCGCTGGAGGAGTATCTTTCCCGCCAAAAGGGAGAGATGAGCCTGACCGATGCCCGGCAGCTCATCAGCCCGCTCATTTCGCTGCTTAGCCAGCTGCACAATATGGGCCTGACTCACTGCGGCATCTCCCCGCAGAACATCTATGTGGACAGCCGCAAGCGGGTCATCCTGGATGGCTTTGCCCTGCCGGAGCTGCGCACCGTGGGCAACGGCCTGCACGCCGAGCTTTACGCCGGGTACAGCGCCCCGGAGCAGTATTCCAAGGCACTGTGGCAGGGAGAATGGACCGATATCTACTCGCTGGGAGCGGTGCTGTACCGCATGCTGGCGGGACAGGCCCCGGTAAGCGCCGAGCTGCGCGGGGAAAGGGATGATTACCTGGCGCCGCTGGGTAAGCTGCGCCCCGACCTGCCGGAGCATGTCTGCGAGGGCATCATGAAGGCACTTTCGGTGGATCACAAGCAGCGCTACCGCTCCATGGAGGCGTTTTCCGCCGCCCTGCTGGAGGAAGCCGGTGCCAATACCGCCGTGTTCCGGCCGGAGGCCCCGCCCCGCCCGACGGAAAAACCGGCGGCCGCGGGCCCAAAGCAGTTTTCTCCGCCCATGGTGCTGCTGGCGGTGCTGCTGGCGGTCAGCGTCATCGGGAATGTCCTTTTGGCGCTGTGGAACAGCGGCGCCTTTGACGGCAAGGAGCAGCCCGCCACCCCGGTGATGGAGCGCAGCCTGGAGGGGTACTATCTGCCGGCGATAGAGGACGAGCTGGAGCAGATGAGTGGGTATAATTTCATCTACCGCTATGAGTACAGCGATACCTACCCCAGCGGGGTGATCTATAAGCAATCGCTGGCGGTGGGGCAGGTGCTGCCGGAGGATGGCAGCGTGACGCTTTATATCAGCAAGGGACCGCAGTATACCGTCATGCCGGACCTGTACGGCGCCAATGAAGCCTATGCCATCCGCATCCTTACCGATTGCCAGATCAGCTATACCATCGTCTACGATACCAACCCGGAAACGGGCGGGGAACCGGGTACGGTGGTGGGCACCAGCATCGCGCCGGGCAGTCCCGTCGGGCCCAGGACCGCCGCCGAGGTGGATACCGTCACGGTGACCATCAAGGGCGCTTCGGAGGAGCCATTCTACGGCTGAACAGAAGAATAAACCAAAGCCCGCGGGAGAGGCGCTCTCCTGCGGGCTGATTTTTATTTTGCGGCGGCGAATGGAAAAAAGGGTGGGAGGACAGGAGGACGGGCCGCAGATAGACTGATGCCTGACAAGGCCCGGCCGCGCAGTCATCGCCGCCTTTTGCCGGTGCCGCCGGTCACAGCGCCCGGGGAACGCTACAACAGCGTGCGGCAGCTGGGGGTGATGGATTCCTTGAGATGCTCCATCATGCGCAGGGCGGCATCCAGGGTGCTCAGCAGCTCGGCCCGGTCGTCCTCCAGGCAGTAGGCCGGCAGCTCCGAAAGGTGCTCCATGATATTATCCAGATGGTCGTGCCGCACATACAGCAAAAACCGGGGCTCCATGCCGTTCCATTCCGCCATCAGCTCCTCGCATTGGCGCTGGGCGGTGGCGGCGCCTTCTTTTTCCACCTGCTGCCGTACCGCCGCCGTGTGCTCCGTAAGCCGATCGATGCTTTGCTGCATATCCACCAGCGTGTAAATGCTGATGCCGATGATAATGAGCAAAATGCCCACCGCCGCTAAAAATCGTTTCATCGGCCACGCTCCTTCGCCACAATATCGCAGCTGCCATCGGGGCAGGCGACCATCAGGTACACATCATCAATTTTGAGCTTTTGGGCGGCGGCTTTCTTTTCCACCCAGCGCAGATCCTTGCCGCTGCGGCGCAGGGCCTCGTGCATCACGGTGCCCTCGCACACCACAGCCAGCGGCGGGGCGTTATCCTCCGGCTGATCCGGCATGGCCAGCACCTGCGGCGTTATCGGGCGGTTCTGGTACTTCTGGTAGACGGAGAGCTTGCCGTTGGTCTCCACCACCGCAAACTCCACCTCCTCTGCCCGAAAGATGCCGTTCTGCCGCAGCTGGATCATCAGGTCATCGGCGGAAAAGCGCAGCTCCCGCATTTCCCGCTGGTCTATTTTCCCATCGTGGATGATGATAATGGGCCGCCCGGAGACAATGCGCCGCAGCCGGGCGCTTTTCAAGCAGAGGAAGGAGGTCAGCACCTCGAAGCACATGAGCGCCAAAATGGGCAGAAGCCCCGCGAACATGGGGCTGTCCGTTTCCTCAATGGTGAGGGTAGCGATATTGGAAATGAGGATGGTGATGACCAGCTCCGAGGGCTGCAGCTCCCCAATCTGGCGCTTGCCCATCAGCCGGATGCCGAACACCACCACAAGATACAGGATCATCGTCCGCAAAAATGTGACCAGCACAAAAAATCACCTCGCATGGAGGGTATTATTTACGGATTTGGGCGGCATATTCCCGCACATATTCCGGCGGCCGCGGCGAATAATGAAAAGGAATTTCCCCGGCAGGGAAAATGATATTTTCGGCGAAGAAAACCGCATCGCGCGTCAGCCTGCCCACGGCGCTTCCTGGCCCGCCTGCGGCTTTCTCCTGCCGGGAAAGACCCGATATCTGCCGGGGAGCGGCGCCGAGTGGAGGGAGAAATGATGCCGGAAAAACTGGACAGCAGCATTGTGCTGCTGCGGGAGCGCATTGAGCAGGGGATGCGCGGCTCCGCCGATCTCATTTTGGATGAATTTGAGTTGGCCGGGGTAAAGGGCCTGGCTTTTATGTTCGATGGCCTGGTGAGCAATACCCAGGTCAGCGATTTTTTGCTGCGCCCCATAAACCGCATGGCCCCGCCGGAGGCCGACCTGGAAAAGCTGTGGGAGTACCTGCGCTCACAGTTTTTGTTCAGCAGCGAGCAGGGCATCGTGGAAACCTACGAGGATCTCTTTACCAAGGCGATGAGCGGCTTTGCCATGGTGATGCTGGATGGTGTGCCCCGGGCGCTCTCGCTGGGCTATCAGGGCTTTGAGACACGGGGCGTGGGGGAGCCAGCCATGGAGAAGAACCTCCGCGGCTCCCGGGAGGGCTTTACCGAAAGCAACAATACCAATACCGCCATGGTGCGCCGCCGGCTCAAATCCCCCAATCTGACGGTGGAAACGCTGTACCTGGGCCGGCAGAGCCGCACCAATGTGCGCCTTTGCTACCTCAGCGATGTGGCGGCGCCCGAAACGGTGGAGGCCGTGCGGCAAAAATTGCGGGAGGCTTCTCTGCCGCTGGTGCTGGACAGCGGCTTTTTGCAGGCGTTCATCAGCAAGGGGGCGGCGTCGCTTTTCAGCGGGACGGGCACCACCCAGCGCCCCGATACCCTGTGCGCCAAGCTGGCGGAGGGCAGAGTGGGCGTTATGGTGGACGGCAGCCCCAATGTGATGATCGCGCCCTACCTCTTCACCGAGCATTTCCATACGCTGGATGACTACACCCAGCGGCCCTATTTTACGGCGTTTGTGCGGCTTTTGCGGCTGGCAGCGTTCTTCCTTACGGTGCTGCTGCCGGGCTATTATGTGGCGGTGGTCACCTTCCACCCGGAGCGTATTCCCCGGATGCTGCTGCCCGCCTTCCTCGGCTCTGTTTCGGCCACGCCGCTTTCCGCTATGGGGGAAGCCTTGGCCCTTTTTTTGCTGTATGAGCTGCTACGGGAGGCAGGGCTGCGCCTGCCGGATGCCATTGGGCATACCCTCAGTGTGGTGGGCGGCATCGTCATCGGGGATGCCATTGTGACCGCCGGACTGGTGGGCCTGCCCATGATCATCATTATCGCGCTGACCGCCGTAAGCGCCTTCGCGGTGCCCAGCCTGTACGAGCCGGTGACGATCCTGCGGTTTTTATTCATCTTCATCGGCGGGATATTGGGGCTTTACGGCATGGTGCTGGGCTTTTTGGTGCTGGTGGTCAACCTGTGCAGCCTGCATACTTTGGGCACACCGCTCACGGCGCCCATCGCGCCGTGGCAGCCCCGCACCCTGCGGGATCTATTCTGGCGCAGCGGCTGGCAGCGGCTGGGGCAGGAGGACTACAATGTGTCCTCCGCCCGCCAGCGGGAAAGGGGGCAGACCGATGACCAGGACGCGTGAGATCAGCGGCAGCGGGCAAATATTCGCTTTGTTGGTATTATCCCAGTGCTTTTGGCTGCTGTGCTGCCGCCCGTCCCTTGTCAACGGCCTGTTGAGCATGGCGGCCTCGGCGGTGGCCTATGGGGTGGTGTTCCTGCTGGCGGTATTCTGCCGCCGCTGCGCCGCCCGGGGGGAGACCCTTCTGTCGCCGGTATTTGCCGCATGGGGTGCGCTCCTTGCGGTGGGATATTTCGCGGTCACGGCCGAACAGCTGCTTTCCGCCGCCCGTGTTCTGTTCGAGGGTGTGTTTTCCCCGCTTCTCCTGCTGCTGGTGCTGCTGGGCGCGGTGTGGGCGGCTGCTGCCGCCGGGCAGGAGGCCCTGGGCCGGGCCGCCTTTATCAGTCTGTTTTTATTTTTGATCGCGGTGCTGCTGCTTACCCTTGGGGTGCTGCCGCAGGCTACGGCGCTCAATCTCCGCCTGCCCGAAGAGGATCTTTCCCGCCTGGGAGAGGAGATTCTGTTTATTCTGCCCCGCCAGGCGGAACCCCTGCTGCTGTTGCTGTTCGCCCAGCGGTGCAGCCGGCCGCGGTCTGCCGCCCTGCTACTGTGGGTGCCCGCCGGTTGGCTGCTGGGCGGCCTTTTGCTGCTATTGGCGGCGCTGGTGCTGGGGCACTACGGCAGCCTGCAGCCCTACCCCATGATGCAGCTGGCCCGGTCGGCCGGGCTTTCCGGCATGGTGCCGGTGTACTGCTTTTTGCTTATCACGGCGGCGTTTTTCCGGCTTATCGGACTGGCGGTCGCCGCCGCGCGGTTGGGCGGTATGGCTGGCTGCCCTCCAAAATGCTCCCTTTGGGCAGGCGTGGCGCTTTCCCTTGGCGGGGTAGCGCTGCTGCACTATACCGGCTGGCCGGATGCTGCCGTTTATCCCATCTTGGCTGTGACGGGCCTGCTTTGGCTGATTTTTGCCCTGCTGCCGCCGCGGGGCACCGGGAATAAGCGGGACCGGCGGCGTTAGCGGCTCAACAGGCGCCAGCCCGATTTCATCGGGCGCCAGCCTGCCCTCGCCGCTGCCTGGCCGCTCGCCGCTTCTGCCCGCCGCCCCGCCCTTTGCTTATCTTCTCATTTAGGAGGTCCCCCATGCCGCTTCGCCGCTTTTTTGTCCTGCTTTTGCCCCTTGCGCTCTGCCTGCTGCCCGGCTGCAGAGAGCGCCCCATCTCCTCCCGTCTGGTCCTTTCCTCCATGGGGGTGGAGTGCTCCGCCCGCCCGCTTACCGCCGTGCTGGAGGTGATCCGGGAGGAGGAAAATGAGACCATCACCGTGCAGGGGGAAAGCTTCACCGCCCTCTTTTCCGCCGCCGAGCGCCAAACCGGGGAGCAGGTCTACCTTGGCGCGCTGCAAAGCATCGTCTTTTCCGGCGTGCCCGATGGCAGCACGCTGCGGGAGTATCTCCGTGCGCTGCTGGCCGATGGAAGGCTTTCCCCCAATACCCAGATCGCCCTGTGCGGGGACGCCCTTTCACTGTATGATGGGGAAGCGCTCACTGGGGATAGCATCACCGCCCTGCTGACCCGCCAATATACCGATAGCCGCCGCAATGGACTCAAGGAGCTGCTGAACCTGCTGGAGGGGACCGGCCGGGATGGTCTGATCCCCTGGCTGACGACGGCAGAGGGCGAGCTGCGGGAAACGGGTGCCATCGCCACCGGGCAAAGCGACTACACCGCCCCCGAGGAGCCGGAGGAGATCTGCCTTATGCTGCTGGGCGAGCGCCCGGAAATGCGCTATGCGCTTTCGACTGGAGCGGGGGAGGCGAGCATCCTGCTGCGGCGGCTGACCCTTTCTGGGGTCAAATGGGAGGACGAAGCACCCACCGTCACCCTGACGGCGGAAGCCGCGGTGCAGTCCGCCGATGGAAACATGACCCGGGAAACGCTGGAAGCGGCCCTGCTGGATGAACTGCAGCGGCGCCTGGCCGCGCTGAATACCAAAATGTCCCGCACCCGCAGCGATCTGCTGGGGCTTTCGGCCCGGGCGGCGCTTTGCGGTCACGATTTACAAAATATCCCCTTGGGGGAGCTCCGCTACATCGTTCACCTGGTCCTGCGGGATCCCCGCGGACTTTTGTCATAGGACGCATTTTTTGGCATCCCTGTCCTTTTGCTGCATCCGCCGCAAGTATTTACATCACATCATCCGCCGCTTCCGGCGCACAGTAGATTATGGGGCGGCGCATCAGTGCGGGCGCGGCCCCGCTTTTGGGGGAAAGGGGGTGAAATCCTTTGAGAAAAGCAATACGCACAGGCTTTTGGATCTTTGGCGCCGCGGTGCTTATGATACTTTCGGCCGCGGTATACTGGCAGGCCCGCCTGCCGGATGAATACGCCCTGACCCGCGGCGGCAGCCTTCGCCTGCCCGGCAATATTACTGCAGTCTATGGCGAGGAGACCGCCGTGGCCCGCAGCGGGGAAGCAACGGCCGAAGCCCAGCTGCGCCTGCCGCTGGGCGTTTCGGTCAAGACTGTTTCGGTGCGCTATGTGCAGCGGGATACCGTGCTGGTCTCCGGCCGTCCCTTCGGCATCAAGATGTTTACCGAGGGATTGATGGTGGTGGGCTTCACCGATTTTTCCGCCGATGGCAGGCGCATCAATCCGGCCCGCAGTGCGGGCCTTGCCACCGGGGATATCCTGCTGAGCCTGGACGGCATCACATTGACCTCCAATGAGCAGATGGGTGCTCTGGTGCAGGGCAGCGGCGGCCGCCCGGTGCAGCTTGTATATCAGCGGCAGGGGCGGCAGTACACCGCCCACCTCACCCCGCAAAAAAGCCTTTCCGACAGCCGCTGGCACCTGGGACTTTGGGTGCGGGATAGCTCCGCCGGCATCGGCACCGTCACCTACTTTGATGAAAACGCGCGTACCTTCTCCGGCCTGGGGCATCCCATCTGCGATGTGGATACCGGCGAGATCATGACCCTTTCCACCGGGGAGGGAGTGGAAGCGGTCATTACCGGCTATACCACCGGCAAAAGCGGCTCCCCCGGCGAATTGAAGGGCCAGTTTGTGGCGGGGCGCACCTTTGCGGGCCTCACCGCCAATAGCGAATGCGGGGTCTGCGGGTCCCTCCGCCCGGATTATATCCCGCAGGGGGAGCGGCTGCCAGTGGCTTTTTCGCACGAAGTGCAGCCCGGCCCCGCTAAAATGCTGACAACTATTGCAGGCGGCGCTCCGCGGGAGTATGATGTAGTTATCGAGAAGGTGCTGCGGGGCAGCGGCCACGCGGGGCAGAATATGGTCATCCGGGTGACCGATGAGGCACTGCTGCAAAAAACCGGCGGTATCCTACAGGGCATGAGCGGCTCGCCGCTCGTCCAGAATGGGATGCTGGTGGGCGCCGTGACCCATGTCTTTGTGGATGAACCGGACCGCGGCTACGCGATTTTTGCCGAAACAGTGCGAAACGCCGAGAAAAACCTCGACCAAACCACCCGCAATGCGGCATAGCATCTAATATTGGAAAATATTGGCGAAAACTTTATCAAAAAATATTGAAATATATGTTGAAATCTTTTACAATTTATGGTAACATCAACTCAACGGCCGGATTTCATAACATTTTAGGAGGAGTATTCACATGGAGAACCACAACTATATGCTGATCGCCGATGATGCGGGCGAATTCCGCGATACCTGCAAAGCTGCTTTGGAGGCAAAGGGCTTTGAAGTAGAGGTTTGCCGCAAGGATGGACGCGCTCTTTTGGATATGATCCGGGAGAAGAAGCCCACCGCTGTGCTGATGGAGGCCCTAATGAGCGGCCTGGATGGCCTGGGTGTGCTCATGGCCGTTTCCCGCGGGGAGTGCGGCGTCCAGCCCACTATCTTTACCATGACCGGTATGGATGCGCCCGGCATCACCAATCAGCTGATCCGGGCAGGCTCCGCCTATCACTTTGTCAAGCCGTTCGATCCCGATATCATTGCCGAGCGGGTAGAAATGATGTGCGCCCCGGCCGCCGGGGAAGAAGCGGTTGCCGCGGCCCGTCCCGCCGTGGAAGTGGTGGACCTGGAAACCATCGTCACCGAGATCATCATGGAGATCGGCATTCCGGCGCATATCAAGGGCTACCAGTATATCCGGGATGGCATCATTATGACCGTCCGGGAACCGGAGATCATCAACGGCGTTACCAAGGTGCTTTATCCGGCCATCGCCAAAAAGAACGGTACCACCGCCTCCCGTGTGGAGCGTGCCATCCGCCATGCCATCGAGGTGGCCTGGGACCGCGGGGATGTGGATATTCTCAATTCCTATTTCGGCTATACCATCCACAATCTGCGTGGCAAGCCTACCAACAGTGAGTTCATCGCCATGATCGCGGATAAGATCCGCCTGCGTTATAAAGGCTCCAATTTTACCCTTGCCTGATCCACAAAGGCCAATGCCGGCCGCCCGTCCCCTGCTTACTGGGGAGCGGGCGGTTTTCCCATATATGCCCAGATTCATTACAAATACGAAAATTTGTTCGTTTTTTTATCCCAAAGTCTTGCCCATCCCGCCAAACCTGTGCTACAATTAGCTTGGAATGTTGTTTCTATCCGCTACCTCGCGGCTGCCGCGGGCTGCCTTAGCTTTCCCACTTACCCCTGTCTCTTATACACATCTGACGCTGCCGACGATACTCCTTGTGTAG
>OJPW01001723.1_pt1 | contig 10957 bp, 10 predicted proteins | sample 1598571 | NCBI WGS metagenome assembly OJPW01 (sample SAMN03922493, study PRJEB24848) | human gut metagenome | isolation source: stool sample | host: Homo sapiens | place: Germany | collected 2011-05
TCTACACAAGGAGTATCGTCGGCAGCGTCAGATGTGTATAAGAGACAGGAGTGAACGAGTCCGAAATCGTCCGCATCTGCGAACACTTCCGCCACACGGGCATCATCCCCCGCTTCATCGAGTACATGGACGTGGGCACCTCCAACGGCTGGCGCATGACCGACGTCGTTCCCTCCGCGGAGGTGGTCGGGATGATCCGCGCAAAGTGGCCCGTCGAGCCCGTCGGCGCCAACTATCCGGGTGAAACCGCCTCCCGCTGGCGCTATCTGGACGGCGCTGGCGAATTCGGCTGCATCTCCTCCGTCACCCAGGCCTTCTGCGGCGAATGCTCCCGCGCGCGCCTGAGCATGGACGGGCGCCTCTACCTCTGCCTCTTCGCGACCGAGGGCTACGACATCCGCACGATGCTCCGCGGCGGCGCCACCGACTTCGAGATCGAGCAAGCGCTCGGCCGAATCTGGTCCGCCCGCGACAACCACTACTCCGAGCTCCGTTCGCTCGGTCTCGCGCCCGAGCGCGCGAAGATCGAAATGAGCTACATCGGCGGGTAGTTTCGCCTAGGCATCTTGCCTTAGTCCTTCACCTTTTCTCCCGTTCAGTGGGACAGAAGGCGTTCGCGTCCGTATACTTGAATACCCGAACACAAGTCTTCGGTCATCCGGCGGCCAGGCCGCGCTTTTTTTTTGCGCCCGTTTTCTTCACCCTGCCAGGCCCCCTTCTCGATGACGCACCCGCCGCGCCCCCGCCCGGCGAACAATCAATATAAGAAAGGGTCCCCCTTATGTTCAGCAATCCCACTGCGATCACCTTCGTCGGCTATCTGCTCGTCATGGTGTGCGTCGGCTTCTACGCCTACTACCACACCCGCAGCTACGGCGACTACATTCTCGGCGGACGTAGCCTCGGCGGCTTCGTGACGGCCCTTTCGGTCGGCGCCTCCGACATGTCCGGCTGGCTTCTGATGGGCCTGCCCGGCGCCGTCTACCTCGCCGGCATCTCCCAGTCGTGGATCGGCATCGGCCTCGTCCTCGGCTCCTACATCAACTGGTGCGTCGTCGCCTCCCGCCTGCGCGTCTACACGGAGAAGACCCACAACGCGCTCACGCTCCCCGACTACTTCTCGCACCGCTTCGAGGACAAGCAAAACCTGCTGCGCATCATCGCCGCCGTCGTGATCCTGCTCTTCTTCACGATCTACTGCGCCTCGGGCGTGGTCGCGGGCGCCCGCCTCTTCGAGAACACCTTCAGCATGTCCTATGAGACGGCCCTCATTCTGGGCGCCGCCGCCACGATCTGCTACGTCTTCGTGGGCGGCTTCCTCGCCGTCTCCTGGACCGACACGATTCAGGCTCTCCTCATGTGCCTCGCCCTGATCGTGACGCCGATCGCCGTCATGTACGACCTCGGCGGCTTCACCGCCGCCACCGAGTGCGTCGCGAGCGTCGACATCAAGATGCTCAACATCCTCGAGGGCCACACCCTCGTGGGCATCGTCAGCCTTCTCGCCTGGGGTCTGGGCTACTTCGGCCAGCCGCACATCCTCGTGCGCTTCATGGCCACCCGCTCCATCAAGGTGATCCCGAACGCCCGCCGCGTCGCCACCCTCTGGATGAGCTTCTGCCTCTCGGGCGCCGTCGCCGTCGGCTTCTTCGGCGCGGCCTTCTTCGCCGAGCACCGCGACGTCGCCTCCCTCGTCGAACAGAACCACGAGCGCGTCTTCATCGTCCTCTCGGGCCTTCTCTTCAATCCCTGGATCGCCGGCATCCTAATGTCCGCCATTCTCGCGGCCGTCATGTCCACGCTCTCCTGCCAGCTGCTCGTGTGCTCGTCGACTCTCACCGAGGACTTCTACCGCACGTTCATCCGCCGCAACGCCTCCCAGCGCGAACTCGTCTGGTTCGGCCGCAGCATGGTGCTCCTCGTCTCGGTCGTCGCCGTCTGGCTCGCCCGCGACCCCAACAGCCTCGTGCTCTCCCTCGTCTCCTACGCCTGGGCGGGCTTCGGCGCGGCCTTCGGCCCCGTCATCATCATGTCGCTCTGGTGGCGCCGCATGACGCGCAACGGCGCGCTCGCGGGCATGATCACCGGCGCCGTCACGGTCCTCGTCTGGAACCACTACGCCTGGCTCGGCCTCTACGAAATCCTTCCGGGCTTCGTCTTCGCCCTCATCGCCATCGTCGTCGTGAGCCTTCTCGACAAGGCTCCCTCCAAGAGCATCGCGAAGACCTTCGACGAAGTCCAGGCCGCCGTGCGCAATCCCGCCTGACCGCTTCAGGCCTGCCACGATTGAAAAGAGGAGCCTCGCGCTCCTCTTTTCACATCCGACCCGAATGCAGTCCGTGCAGGCCAAATCCGTTAGAATCTCCTGCACAACGCTTTTCGGGGAAGCCGCCGCAGCGGCCGTCCCCATCCCGCTTTCCGCGGCGCCCGCAACCGGCTGCCGCATGACCTTCATTCATGGCACGCTCTTCACATCTTGCGGCCCAGCGCCGCGAACTCAGCTTCATCCTCAACCGCCTGACGGCCTATACGACCCTCGCCGACCGTGACATCCTCGAGCAGCGTCTGCGCACGATCCTCGAGAAGCCGCTCTCCGACGACTTCTACATCATGGCCAACGAAGTCTTCGACAAGATCGAGGCCCAGCATCCTTCCGTCGCCAACGAGGCCCGCGGGAACTTCTACGGCATGCTCTCCGAGGTGAAGTACGAATACAGGACCCCGACCGAGTCCACATCGATGCTGATGGTCGGCCTGATGATGAGCACGTTCTTCAAGACCGCCTGCCCCAACGTCACGCTCTCGCAGGAAACCGCCGACAAGGTTGTCGAGATCCTCAAGAAGCACTACATCAACCCGAAGGCCAAGATCACGATCTTCCATGAAATGCTCCGCAGCAACCAAGGGCCCGCCAACGATACCGAGACGGCGGGCAGGCTCACGCGTGCGATGGCCGAATGCAAGGGAACCCTCTACACCAAGGAACACCTCGACGTACCCGAAGGCGAGGATGACCCCATCGCCGCGCTTGAGAACGAACGCATCTACGGCCTCTACCTGCGCCACCTCGTCATCACCGTAACCGTGCCTGCGGGCGAGCTCGCCGTCGTGCATCCCTACCGCTGGTGGGACACCACGCGCCACCCCGAGTTCTGCGTCAGCGGCCACTTCGATCCCAACCAGATCCTCAAGAATCCGTTTGCGTTCGACATGCAGGAGGCCCTCAAGTCCAACATCGCGTCCTGCCAGACGATCTTCACGGAACCCATGCCCCTCGTCAAGGGACTCGACTTCTTCGAGCAGCAGCTCTCGCCCTTCCGCATCTACCCGCTCCTTACAAATGCCGTGCAGACGGCGGATTGCGAGCCCGACCAATTCTGCGCCTCGATCGCCATCTTCTGCTCGCGTCCCGACGCGGCCAAGATCTACGCCTCCGAAATCCGCATTGCACTCTCCATGGAGACCTCCCGCGACCAGCCCTTCTCGGGCGACTGCATCTCCTTCCAGGACACGGGCGTCGACCTCAACACATACGCCACCAACTTCGAACGCTTCTTCAACATGCTCGGCCTCACCGACGTCGTCATCCACGAAGAGCCCCGCTACTATGAATACGAGGACGAAGGCGGCCGCATCTACGTGAACGCCCGCGGCGTCTCCATGCCGCTCAACCCAAACTTCGCCCCCGTCATGCCCGCACACTTCCTCAACTGACGCGCGGCACATGCAAAAAGACGGCCCTTCGCTTCCTGCGCGAGACCGTCTTTTTCACGAAAACCCTCCCCCTGCACTTGCAAACATGGAGCTGACCATGTATTGCCAACCCGAGCACCCTCCTGCTTGGCACCATGGCCTCTGCTGACTTCTCACGGCAAGCTATACTCCATCGCCCTGTTGGGGCGATGTCCGTGAGGCCTCCTCGGGCAAGGACACGCTCACTCCCCTCATGCAGCTGCCTCATTGCGCATCGCGACGCACACACTGCGAAGGGGCTTCGCCGTTGCCGGCGAAGCCCCTTTCGTCATGAGCAGCTCACGAGTCGGACGGATCCGAGCACCTCAGCGTCACTGAGCGGCCTTCTCCACGTCGAACGTGAACCTGCCGTCCTTCGCGCCCACGCGGATCGTGTCGCCGGGACCTGCGGAACCCTCGAGCATGACCATCGCAAGACGATTCTCGATGTGGTCCTGGATCGCGCGCTTGAGCGGACGTGCGCCGTAATGCGGATCGAAGCCCACTTCGGCGAGTTCCGCCATGGCCTCGTCGGTCACCTCGAGCGTCACGTCCTGGGCGGCCACGCGGGCCTGCAGGCTCTTGAGCTGGATCGCGGCGATGCGACGGATGGCCTCGCTGCCGAGCGAGTTGAAGATCACGATCTCGTCGATGCGGTTGATGAACTCCGGACGGAAGTGCTCGCGCACCTCGGTCATCACGGCATTCTTCACGCTCTCCCTCGACTCGCCGATCATCTCCTGAATCTCGGAGGAGCCCAGATTCGAGGTCATGACGATCACGGTGTTCTTGAAGTCCACCGTGCGGCCCTGGCCGTCGGTCATGCGGCCGTCGTCAAGCACCTGCAGCAGGACGTTGAAGACATCGGGATGAGCCTTCTCGACTTCGTCAAGAAGAATCACGCTGTAGGGATGACGGCGGACGGCCTCCGTCAGGTAGCCGCCTTCCTCGTAACCCACGTATCCCGGAGGCGCGCCGATCAGGCGGGCGACGCTGTGCTTTTCCATGAACTCGCTCATGTCGATGCGCACGAGCGCATCCTCCGTGTCGAAGAGGAACTGCGCGAGCGCCTTCGTGAGCTCGGTCTTGCCGACGCCCGTCGGGCCGAGGAAGAGGAAGCTGCCGTAAGGACGGTTCGGATCCGAAAGCCCTGCACGGCTTCTCAGAATCGTCTCGGCCACGCGCTTGACGGCTTCGTCCTGCCCCACGACGCGCTCCTCGAGCGCATCCTTCATGTGCAGGAGCTTCTGGCGCTCGCCCTCCATCATCTTCGCGACGGGAATGCCCGTTGCGCGACTGACGACTTCGGCGATTTCCTCGGCACCCACGGTGGTTCTGAGAAGCTTCGGCTTGGGCGCATCGCCCGCTTCGGCCTTCTCGGCCTTCTTCAGGCGTTCCTCAAGCTTGGGCAGAACGGCGTACTGAAGCTCGGCGAGCTTTTCGTACTGGGCCGTGCGGCGGTACTCCTCCATCTGGTGACGCGTGCGGTCGATCTCGTCGCGGACGCTCTTGGCGCCGAGCGCCTCGCTCTTCTCCTTCTTCCAGACCTCCTCAAGGTCGGCATACTCGCGGGAGAGCTTGTCGATCTCGTCCTCAATCGCCTGCAGACGCTTCTTCGAGGCGTCGTCGGTCTCCTTCTTCATGGCCTCGCGCTCGATCTTGAGCTGGATCAGGCGGCGGTCAAGCTTGTCGAGAGCCTCGGGCTTGGAATCGATCTCCATCTTCACGCGGGCCGCGGCCTCGTCGATCAGATCGATGGCCTTGTCGGGCAGGAAGCGGTCGGTGATGTAGCGGTGCGAAAGTTCGGCCGCGGCCACGATGGCTGGGTCGGTGATCTCGACGCCATGATGCGCCTCATAGCGTTCCTGCAGGCCGCGCAGAATGGCGATCGTGTCCTCGACGCTCGGTTCGTCGACCAACACCTTCTGGAAGCGGCGCTCGAGGGCGGCATCCTTCTCGACGTACTTGCGGTACTCGTCAAGAGTGGTCGCGCCGATCACGTGCAGCTCGCCGCGCGAGAGCGCGGGCTTGAGCATGTTGCCCGCATCCATCGAGCCTTCCGTCTTGCCGGCGCCCACCACGGTGTGCAGCTCGTCGATGAAGAGGATGATCCTGCCGGACTCGGCCGTCACTTCCTTCAGAAGCTTCTTGAGACGCTCCTCGAACTCGCCGCGGTACTTCGCACCCGCAATCAGGCCCGCCATGTCGAGCGAGAGAATGCGCTTGCCGCGAAGGCTGTCGGGCACCTCGTTGTTGACGATGCGCTGCGCCAGACCCTCGACCACGGCCGTCTTGCCCACGCCGGGCTCGCCGATCAGGACGGGGTTGTTCTTGCTCCTGCGCTGCAGGATCTGCATCGTGCGGCGGATCTCGTCGTCACGACCGATCACGGGATCAAGCTTGCCCTGACGGGCGCGCTCGGTCAGGTCGACCGTGTATTTCTTGAGCGCCTCGCGCTGGCTTTCCGCATCGGGGTTGTCGGCCTTGTCGCCGCCGCGGACGGTTTCGACCGCCGCTTCAATGGCAGCGCGAGTCAGCCCTGCATTCTTCGCAAGACGGCCCGCCTCGCTCCTGTCCTCCGTGAGGGCGAGAAGCAGCATTTCCGTCGAGATGAACTCGTCGCCGCGCTTCATCGCCTCCTTCTCCGTGAGGTTGAGGAGGTTCATGAGGTCGCGCGAGATCTGCACGTCGCCGCCCGTGCCCGAAACCTTCGGCAGGCGCTCGACGGCCGCGTTCACTTCGCGCGTCAGGCTCTGGACGTTCACGCCCGCACGTTCAAGAAGGCTCCTGCTCGAACCTTCACCGTCGGCGAGCATAGCCGCCAGAATGTGCACAGGCTCGATGACCTGGTTGTCATGAGCAAGCGCGAGCGACTGGGCCTCGCCCAACGCTTCCTGGAATTTAGTCGTTAACTTGTCTTGACGCATGTTCTTGTTCCTTCGAAAACCCCTGCATGGGACCGCATTGACTCTGCCTGCGATCACGGGATTCTCATCTGATGTCCCTACCTATATGGGGATAGAGCAGGACATTTCAAGATGCCTGGACATTAAAGTTGCTACAAAGTTTGTCCGGCGTCAAGACTCTCGGAGAGCCGAAATGAAACGACCCCGTCTGGTGCAAGACCGGCGGGGCCGTGAGCGTTCAGGCTGCCTTCCCGTGCTCAGAGCGAGCGGACGGCCGTCCAGCCCGCCCAAGTGCCCGTCAGGCTCAGCAGCAAATGCGAGGCCATGTGCACGCCGGCCCTGATGAAGGCGCCCGACGTGATGAGCGAGAAGGCTTCAGCCGAAAAGGTCGAGAAGGTCGTCAGACCTCCGAGAAAGCCCGTGATGACGAAAAGCCGTACGGCGGGCGGCAGCTCGGGATTCGCGCTCGTCCAGGCGAGTGCGGCGCCGATCAGAAGGCCGCCCGCGGCATTGGAGGCGAGCGTTCCCCAGGGCATCCATCCTGAGAGCGGATTGAGGAAATAGGAGAGCATCCATCGGCAGACGGCGCCGAGTCCGGCGCCCGTACCGACGGCGAGGATCACGAGCCAGAGCGGCCCGTCCCTGGTCATCGTGCGGCCTCACCCCAGCGACGCCTGGCCTCTTCGTCGCTCTCGCGCGCGTCGACCCAGCGCTCGCCCTCGGGCGTCCTCTCCTTCTTCCAGAAGGGGGCCTCGGTCTTGAGCCAGTCCATGATGAATTCGCAGGCCTCGAAGGCCTCGCGGCGGTGCGCGCTCGTGACGACGACGAGCACGATGTGCTCGCCCACGGCCATCTCGCCCACGCGGTGGATGACCGTCACGCCGCAGACGTCCCAGCGTGCCCTTGCGCGCTCGACGATGCCCGCGAGCGCCCTTTCGGTCATCGCGGGATAGTGCTCGAGCGTGAGATGCGTGACGTCGTTGCCGTCATTGCGGTTTCTCACCACGCCCACGAAGCTCGCCACGCCGCCCGCTTCGGGAGAGGACTCGATGAGCCTCTCGATCTCCTCGCCGGGATTGAAGTCCGCCTCGCTCACGCGAATGGTCGTCAGGGACATGATCAGCCTCCGGTCACCGGCGGAAAGAAGGCGACCTCGTCGCCCGCCTTCACGGCGTCGTCGGGCTCGGCCATCTCCTGATTGACGGCCGCGCGCACGCGGCGCGCATTGCCGAGCGCAGTCGCATACGGCTCGCCGCAGCCGCGAAGCCACTCGCGAAGCCCTGCGACCGTCGTCACGTCCTCAGGCACCTCAAGCTCCTCCTGCGCACGACCGAGGGCGTCGCGCAGAAGCGCAAAGTAAAGGATGCGGATCTTCATTTTGTTATGTCCTCTCTTTCTTGTGTTTCAGGTTTGCGCATTTCGAGCCACTCTCAGGCGAAGAACTGGCAGAACGGGTAGTAGCTGACCATGTCGCCCTTGCGGACGGTGCCGCCCACGGGAATGTCGACGAGACCGTCGGCCCAGGCGCAGGAGGAAAGCACCTGCGAATTCTGCGTGTGATAGAGGTCGAGCCCGCCCTCGTCGTTGCGGCGCACGCGCACAAACTCCTGACGGTCGCCCGGCTTGAGCCAGTCGAAGTCGGCTCTCACGGCCATGGGCTTTACGTCGATGTCGGTGAGCCCCATCGTCCTCAGGAGATAGGGTCTGGCCATCATCAGGAAGACCACGAAGCCCGCAACGGGATTGCCCGGACAGCCTATGAAGGGCACGCCGCGCACCTCGCCGAACGCGAGGGGCTTGCCGGGCTTGAGACGGACGCGCCAGACGTTGAGCGAACCGACTGCTTCGACCGCCGGCTTGATGTGGTCCTCTTCGCCCACGCTCATGCCGCCCGTCGTCAGGATGACGTCGGCCGAGGCGGCCGCGCTCTCGAAAGCCTCGATCGTGGCCTCAAGCGTGTCGGGCACGCTGCCCAGGTCGAGCGCCTCGCAGCCGAGCTCCTGAAGGAGGCTGCGGATCATGAAGCGGTTCGAGTTGTAGATGCCACCCGGCGGCAGGGGTTCGCCCGGTTGCACGAGCTCGTCGCCCGAAAAGAAGATGCCGACTCGAAGACGGCGGTAAACCTTGACGTAGGCGCGGCCGATGGACGCGACCATGCCGATCGCGGCGGGCGTCAGGCGGGCGCCCTTCTTGAGCACGACGCCGCCCTGAGGCACGTCGGAGCCGCGGCGGCGGACCCATGCGCCCTCGCGCACGGGGGACTTGAAGCAGACGCCCTCGGGCGTCACCTCGACGTTTTCCTGGGGCACGACCGTGTCGGCACCCTCGGGCATCGGCGCGCCCGTGAAGATGCGCGCGACGCTGCCCGGCGCAAGCCTTGAGCCAACCTGACCGGCGGGAATGCGGTCGGAAACGGGCAGCACGACGGGATGATCTTTGGACGCCTCAGCCAGCTCGGCCGCTCTGACCGCGTAGCCGTCCATCTGGGAGTTGTCCCATCCGGGAACGGCGATAGGGCTCACGATGTCTTCGGCGAGCACGCGGTGGGTTGAATAGAGGAGCGGAACGGTTTCCATTCCCTCGACGGGCACCGCCTTCTCCATGAGGCGGCGCAGGGCTTCGGCGTAGGTGATCATAGGCTTACAACAAAATCTGCAACGGCTGCAGGGTCGTTGATGTCGAGCCGCGGCACCCTTTCGTCCGGCTCCTCGAAGTCGGAGGCGACGGCCACCACGTCGTCATGCATGAGCGAGAGTCTCGGATTGGCCTCGCACGCCCTGCGTCGGACTTCAATTTTAGGGAATGCGCCCTCGTTTTTAAACCCCTCCACAAGGATGACGTCGACATCCGAAAATCTGGCAAGCAGCTCTTCAACCGACGGCTGTTCAGGCGTTTCAACGAGCATGGCCCATCTTCGGTCGCTGCGCACGATCACCTGCGAGGCACCCGCCTCCCTGTAGCGCCAGCTGTCCTTGCCGGGCTTGTCCATGTCGAACCCGTGGTGCGCGTCCTTAAGCGCCGCGACCCGGAAACCGCGGCGGGTGAGTTCCGCCGCAACCCGGGTCGCAAGGGTCGTCTTGCCGCTTTCGGAAAAGCCGACGAACCCGACCGTTTTAGGCATCAGGGCGCTCCGTCAGCCTCTCGATCTCCTCTCGGACCGCCGCTTCACACGCAGGCGTCTGGACCTTGCGCAGCGGACGGCTGAAGAGGTCGGCCATGTCCTCGGGCGGCTCGACGGCAACGCCCGTGGCCTGCCTGACCATCCTCGGGAACTTGACGGCCTGAACCGTCTCGACGCAGAGCGTCTTGACGCCGACGGGATGGAGGTAGATGCCCGAGAAGAGCGCGTCGGCCGTGTGCGGGTCGACGTACGTGTCGTACTCGAGGTGCATCTGCTCGATGATCTCGAGGCGATTCGGATGGTTCGAGGAACCCGACACGACGCCCGACAGGCGGACCTTGCGGAATTCCTCCGCCGTGAGCGTGAATTCGCCCTTCGTCTTCAGATCCTCGGCAAGCTCCCTGACACGGGTGCCGTCGCGGCCGAGCACGTCGAAGAGGAAGCGCTCGAAGCTCGCGGCGCGCGAGATGTCAGTGGAGGGCGAGGACGTTGCGATCGTCTCGCTCGAGGGCTTCGGCGCATAGCGACCCGTGCGAAGGAACTCGTCCATCGCGTCGTTTTCGTTCGTGCAGACGATGAGGCGCATGATCGGAAGCCCCATCTTCTTGGCGACCCAGCACGCGTACGCATTGCCGAAGTTGCCGCCCGGCACCGCGAAGACGACCTCCTCGCCCACGCGTTCGACGGCCCTCAGATAGCCGTAGAAGTAGTAGACGATCTGCGGCACGATGCGGGCCCAGAGGACGGAGTTGATCGCGCCGAGGCCGTGGGCCTTCGCGTACTCGCGATCCTCGAGGATCGTGCGCACGATGTCCTGGCATTCGTCGAACGTGCCGTTGACCTCGATGTTGACGACGTTCGGATCTTGATTGGAATAAAGCTGCGCCGCCTGGAACTGGCTCATGCGGTCCTTCGGGGAAAGCATGACGACCTTGATGTTCTTGTGCCCGCCGAACGCGGCCTCGGCCGCAGCCCCCATGTCGCCCGTCGTGGCGCCGAGCAGCGTGCGCGGGCGCCCCTGGGCGAACGACGTGTCGAAGAGCCTCGACATGAACTGCAGGGCAATGTCGTCGAAGGCAAGCGTCGGACCGTTCGAAAGCTCGAGCAGGCCGACCTGGTCGTGGAGCCACTTCACGGGCGTGATCTCCTCGGCCGTGAACATACCGCGGGCTGTCTCTTATACACATCTCCGAGCCCA
>OJPW01001727.1_pt1 | contig 10952 bp, 7 predicted proteins | sample 1598571 | NCBI WGS metagenome assembly OJPW01 (sample SAMN03922493, study PRJEB24848) | human gut metagenome | isolation source: stool sample | host: Homo sapiens | place: Germany | collected 2011-05
TATCATAAGGAGATATAGTCTTATTTTATGTGTGAACTAAATGGGGTTCACTTCATATTAGAGGGCTTTTTTACGTTTTATAGGAAAAATAACACAAAAATCAATAAAAAATATAGTTATAGAAGACTAACTATTAAAAAGTAAGTAAAATAATAAAAAAATATTAAGTAAAATGAAAAAAGAGCGTGACAAAGGATATCACTCTCGAAACGATTAAATGATTGTCTTTTTTTAGAAAAAATGATAAAAGCTTAAAATATATTTTATATTAAATAACTGCTACGATTATTTATATAAGTTGTTATTAAATTAAATCTTGATTATATGGTATTTTATCTTTTTCAATTTTATAAATAATACGAATAAGCTTTTTAGCAACGTGGGTTAAAGCTACTCTATGTGGTTTACCTTCGTTGCGTTTTTTATTATAGTAGTCGTATAATCTAGGGTTATCCATAAGTACACGAGAAGCACAATTCATTATAGTATAACGTAAATATGGTGATCCACGTTTTACTATCTTGCCAAATGTTATTGAATTACCCGATTGGTATACTGTTGGTTCTAGTCCAGCAAATGATAACATCTTATCAGGACTATCAAATAATGAGAAATCACCATATTCAGATATTATGGATGCGGCACTAATTAAACCAATACCATTAATAGTTGGAGTATAAAATTCATGCATTTTCATTATTGAAGTTATCTTCGATTCTATTTTGTCTATTTCATCAATATAAAACATAAGCATATTTAAAATAGATTGTAATTGAAATTCTAAAATATCATTAGATTTACCAATAGATTTTTTAGCACAATCATGTAATTTAACTAATTTAATATAATATAAGACAATCTACCTTTTGAAACTTCATGTATTTCATCATATAAATCTTTAATATCAACACTAGCTAGTTTATTAGGTGATTTATATTTTGACAAAATGTACATTGGAGTAGGTCCATATGAGTCTGAAAAGAAACTAAAAAATTTGGGAAATATTAAGTCCATAATATTTTTAAGTCTTACTTTATATTTTGTTCTTTCTTTAATCATTGAAAATCTTAGTCTTGTAAGTGACTTTAACGATAAAATATGATATGATTTAAGGGAATAGGTTTGGTAGTCATAGGTCAATAACATTTTTGATATTAGATGGGCATCTAATTTATCAGTTTTAGTTTTTCTTAGTGTAGTAACTTGGCGGAAACGTTCACTAAGAACAGGATTAAATTCCATAAAACTGAAATTGTTATCATATAGAAATATTTTTAAATTATTTCCATAATGACCTGTGGCTTCTAAGCCTATTCTTATTTCTTGACTTTGATCTAATGATTTTAATACAGTTAATAAAGTATTAAATCCTTGATGATTATTATCAAATGAAAAAGAATTTTTGATTACTTCACCTGTTTCAGTAGCAATGAAACAGTCATGTTTATATTTGGAAATATCTATTCCAACTAAATACACTATAACACCTCCTAGTGATATATTTTTTGTACTGGGTAAGTCCACGGTTTTTACTTTGTATTCTTGCCTATAAAACATCTAAGTGTTAACTAACTGATTGACATTTAAAATAAAAACTGTGGTAAGAGTCTTTTTTAACAGTCAAGCTGTAACTTATCAGTAACAAATCCACAGTACATATAAATTATACCATAATAATTAATCTATATTATAGTACTACTATATTATACAAGACTTATCGTTCAACCTTGACTAGGAGACTGTGCAAGGGTTTGAACCTTTTATAAAACTAAGAAATGATAGAGCCTGCTCGGATTTGAACCAGAGCATAAAGACTTCACCAGAATAAATGGATTATTTCCAACTTGTGGACCGATTGTAGAGCCTGTAGCAGTACTTTAATTATTAAAATTAATATAAACTAGTGCGTTTCGTTAAAGATAGTTTCGATTGATATCATTTTCTTTATTTATAAAAATATGAGAAAAGGGCGAATAAAAATATAATAAAGGGAGATTTGTTGAAAGAATAATTATTTAGGTGTATAATTGATATATAATTTTAATAAAGGAATGAGGCGTTTAGCATGGAAGAAATTCAATATATAATTTTAGAAAGCTCAACATTGGATATAATAGCAGTAATTGTCAGTATAATTAGTGTTATAGCAACAATTGTTTTAACAGTTTATACTATTTGTCAAAATACAATTCTTAATAAAAAACAACATGATTTGCAACTTCATATTCAAAAACGTCAAGAAATTGATAACGCAACAGCTTTGAAATTGTCAAACAGACAATATGCTGAAAAAGTATATGAAATTTGTTTTGAAATATTCGCTTTTTCAGAATTATTAAGCAAGTTTAGTTCTTTTATTAAAACAAAAACATACGATCAATGTCGTGGTATATTTGATGAAGTTTTTAAATTATATCCAAATATTGAGAAAGATTCAAGGTACTTAATTATTGGTCAGCATTATTTAACTAATAGTCTTGATTCAACTGTTAGAGAGGTTAGAGACGCATTTGATGCGTTAATGCAAGAAATTACTATTTTTAGAGTAAATAAAGAAATCTTGACAAAAGATGAAATGACTAGTGAATATCAAAAATCACTAGATAATATTTATTTAGATGTTAAAAGGATAGAAAAAACAAAAAAAACAATGCTATTTATGATAGAAACACAATTTAAACTTTAATATAAATAAATAGTACTATAAATTATAATAGTGTATATTATTTAGATTATATAAATAATATTTCAATATGATGAAGTTTTTATAGAAAAAAATTAAAAGTGCGATGGATTAAACATGAAAAGAATTAGCGTAGAAAATGAAATAAAATATATATCAAATGTAATAGAAAAAAATATAGCATATTACAAACAGATATTAGATAAAGGATTTTTATCTGAAAATATACTATCTCAATTAAGAAATTTAGTTGAAGATGTAGCTATATTGATATATAATAAAAGTAATAATAAAGATTTAGATACTAATTATGATAACATTTCTCCTTCTATAAATTATATAAAAGGAAACCCTAAATATAAATTCATTATAGAATTTTATGAGTTTTTAAGAGGTACTGCTTCTCACTATACACCTAATGAAGATGGAGCAGAAAGACTTGTGAGTTTTTATTTTAGATATATTTGTTTAATAAAAGATCTGTTATTAAATGATTATCATATAGAAATAATAAAAAATTTAGATGAATTCCCCATTTATGATGATATTTCAATGAAAGAAAATTATGATATAATTGCTCAAAAACTAGAGCAAATTAATTCATCTAAGATTAAGTATATTAAAGGTAAATTTTATATACAAAAATGTACTCCAATATTTTCTAATGGAAGAATATTTTACGAACTTACATTAACTAAAGCAACCGATTATACAAATAAATTTGAAAGAATAATTATGTACTCTAAGGATTTTATTCCTGATTATTATTCTGTTAATATTTCATGTGTAGATGAAGTAGTTGAATTAAATATAGGGAAGGTAAAGATTAAAATAATAAATAAATATAAAGTTGCTATTAGAATATGTGAACTGAAAAATTTATTTAAAATAATAGGCCAACATAAATCTTTCGATGATAGATATAAAGAATATAATAATTTAATGCAATATTTAACTCAAACTCAAGAAACGATAAATGATATTTTAACATTAAACCAATCAGATTATGAAAAAACTATTACTATGCTTAAAGACAGGGCGGATAATCATATTATTACAGATTGCTTTAATATATTACGTGAAAAAATAATTTCAAATTGTAAAGGAGCTAATTTATTAAGATACCTTACCACAAAATTGGAAAATGTTGTCATAAGAGATCAAATATCGGATGACTATAATTTTGTTTTTAGTGAACTTTATATTGATTACCATAGTGGAATGTTTGAACAAATGCCATTTGCAATGAGCCTTTATAAACATAATGTTTCATGGATACATTTATTTAAATCCATTGATTTATATGATAGGGAAGATGAATTATTATATAAGACAATAAAAAATAATATTGAAAATGAAAATATATTATATACATCTATCAAAGAATTAAATTGTTTTAGTAATATTGATAAATTAATTGAGAAATTTAATAAAAAATTGTTATTGACAAAAAAGAGCAGTACAGGATACTTAGTTAATGAAAATGGTTTTATATACATAAAATATTATGAGGAAGTAGCATTACAAATAGTGAAAAAGTTAGATTTATATTCTACTGCAGCATGTGATGATTTAAAAAATCTAATTGAAATAGACTTATTGTTTGAACAACATAATGATATCTCAGATGATAAAAAAGATATATTAAATAAAATTTTTAAAAATAGTTCATTGGCATTTTTATATGGTTCAGCTGGAACTGGAAAAACAAAAATGATAGAAGTTTTATCAAAAATATTTTCATTATATAATAAATATTTTGTTACAACAACTAATACAGCCCTTAGTAATCTGAAAAATAGGATAATTGGAATTAATAATTGTACATTTAAAACAATAGAAAAATTCAAAAAAATGCCTTCGATAGAATGTGATATTTTGTTTATTGATGAGAGTAGTATGGTAAATAATGATGATATGCTTGCAATTTTAAATAAATGTGAATATAAAGCTATCGTGATTGTTGGTGATATTAGTCAAATTGAATCAATTAAATATGGTAATTGGTTTGATTTGTGTAAAAGGTATTATAATAAGGATATTGTTTTTGAATTATCGGAAACTCACAGAACAGATAAAGAGGAGTTGCTAAGCTTATGGTCTGCGGTCAGAAATAATGATAAAAAAGCAATAACTATAATGAGTAATCAAGAATATTCGGAAGAACTATCTGATCAAGTATATAAACAAAATGAGGAAAGTGAAATAGTATTGTGTTTAAATTATGATGGATTGTACGGAATAAATAATATTAATAAAATTATACAAAATAATAATCCTAATCCTGAAGTTAATATTGGCGTTGACACTTTTAAGGTTAATGATCCTGTATTATTTAATGATTGTCCAAGGTTTAAAGATATTTTTTATAATAATCTTAAAGGATTTATTAGAAATATAGAAATAGATGATGAAAAAAACTGCACATGGTTTGAAATTGAGGTTGATAGGGATTCTATTAATACAATGTTATTTTTAAAAGACTTGGAGTTAATTGAGTCTAATAACCCTGAAAAAATTATTGTTAGATTTTTCGTTAATGAATATAAAGACAAAGATAATGATGAAAATGAGTATAATCATATTATTCCTTTTAATTTAGCTTATGCAACATCTATTCATAAAGCCCAAGGGCTAGAATACAATTCAGTCAAAGTAGTTATTACCCCAAATGTCGAAGATAGAATCACTAAAAATATATTTTATACAGCAATAACAAGAGCTAAAAATAATTTAAAAGTTTATTGGAATTCTGATAGCCAAATAAGAATATTTGATAGTTTCGTAAAAAAAACTAGTAATAGAGATATAGCTATTTTTAGACAAAAGATGAAAGATATAAAAAATTAATGATTATTTTAAAGTATTATCTAGTATATTCTTTGTTGTAGAGAAATAGAGAGTTCTATGAATAGAGAACAAACAAGAAAACAACTATTGAATATTATTGATAAAATACTAGACTTAATATTACAATTTGAATTAAGAAATAATTTAATAGTTATTTATACTAATCCTAATGATTCAGATAATTATATTTCAACAATGGAATTGATACAAGATATGGAAAAGATTATATGGGATAGAATAGATAAGATTTAAGCAAATGGAGATGGTATAGATTGATATCATTTCCTTTTTTTTATAAAAACATAACATTATTTTACAATATTTTACTATTATCTTTATAAATTGATAAAAATGTGATATAATTTTGTTAAATAAACGAAAGGAGCATAGATATGAATTATTCTGTAGTAATTAAGGTTTTAAGAGAAAAATTATTATTAACTCAACAAGAATTAGCTGACCTACTAGGAGTATCATATGTTTCAGTTATAGATGGGAAAATGGAGTTCATGAACCAACTATGAAGGTAAAAAGAAAAATAAAGGATTTATTGATTAAGAATAATATTAGCATTGAGGTGAAATAGCATGAAACCAGAAGAAAAAGCAAGAATATTAATTGATAAACAATTAGAAGATGCCGGATGGGATGTAGTTACTAGACAGGATTTAGTTCCTTATAATGCTCAAGCAGTTAAAGAAGCTTTAATGGTAGGTAATAATGAAAGTGATTATTTATTATTTACTGATAATAAAGCGATTGCTGTAGTTGAAGCCAAAAGAGAAGAAAATAATCTAGGAGATGAAGTTGCTACTCAAGCAGAAAATTATGCTTGTACACCAAAAAGCTGGTATGGATTATGGTGCGAAGATGTTATACCTTTAGTTTATTTAGCAAATGGAAAAAAGATATTTTTTAAAAACATGCTAGATCCAACTAGTGAATATATAGAAATTCAAAAAATGCATACTCCTAAGCAAATGTTAAAAATAATAGGAAAATCATCAGCCTATGGCGCACTTCCTAAAATTGATAAAAAAGGTTTGAGAGATTGTCAATATGATGCTGAATGTAATTTTGAATTATCTTTAAGAAATAATAAAAATAAATCTTTGGCTATATTAGCTACAGGATCTGGTAAAACGTATTTAGCATGTTTAGCTTCTTATAGATTACTTAATTATACGCATGTTGATAGAGTTTTATTTTTAGTTGATAGAAATAATTTAGCTAAACAAACAGAGAGTGAATTTAGTACTTTTGACAGAACTGAAAAAGGAATGACTTTAAGCTCTCTATATAATATAAAAAGACTAAGAAAGAATGATGATATTAAAGGCGATGTTGTTATTTCTACTATTCAAAAACTTTTTGCAGTATTAACTGGTAATAACATCATTGATGATAACGACGAAGATGAAGATGATGATTATATTAAAATAGATATTAATGACAGCGAACCTGAAATTGATCTAGGAGATAATTTACAATTACCACCAGATTATTTTAAATTTATTGTGGTTGATGAGTGTCATAGATCGATTTATGGCAAATGGAGATCAGTTTTAAATTATTTTAGTTCTGCTATAGTTTTAGGTTTAACTGCGACACCGACAGAAGAAGCATATGCTTTCTTTAACAAAAATATTATTGAAAACTATACTTATGATGATTCTGTTTTAGATGGAGTGAATGTTCCTTCTAGAATTTTTGATATTGAAACAAAGAAGAGTCATGGTGGAGAAATTGAAGCAGGAGAAACTATAGTTGAAGTAACTAGAAAAACTGGTAAAAAAGGTGAAAATATTGTTAGTCAAACAGTAATTTACGATAAGGGAGCATTAGATAGAACTGTTATAGATAGAACTCAAATTAAAAAAGTTCTTTCCGAATATCGAGATTCTATTTATACAGATTTATATCCTGACAGAGAAGAAAAATGGGAGTACATTCCTAAAACTTTAATTTTTGCTAAAAACGATAAGCACGCAGATGAGATTGTTGATGCAGTTAAAGAAGTGTTTAAAGAAAAATTCCCAAATAATGAACTTCCTGAAAATTTTGTCAAAAAGATTACATATTCAGCCGGTGAATCAACTATACTAATTAAAGATTTTAGAAATGAAAAAGATTTTAGAATCGCGGTAACAGTTACATTAGTTGCTACTGGAACAGATGTTAAGCCGCTTGAAGTAGTTTTATTTATGACTGATATTAAATCTGATGTCTTATATACTCAAATGAAGGGTCGAGGATGTCGTTCTATTTCTGATGATAAATTAAGAGAAGTTACACCAAATGCACAAACTAAAGATTGTTTCTACATAGTTGATGCAGTTGGTGTCACTAAAGGAGAAAAAAAGATCCCTAGAAAATCAAGAGGACAAAAAAAAATAAGTCTTGAAGAGTTACTTGAAAGATTATCTCATGGAGAAGTAACTGATGAAAATCTCACTTTATTAAAAGATTATTGCTCATTAATCACAAATAAATACAAGGAGCATCCTTTATTTAGAAGACATTTAGATGAGTTTATAACATCATTTAATTTTTCTCCAATCTTTATATCTGAAAAAATTAAAAATGCTTTAGACTTAAATTTGTTACCAGAATATAATGGAATTTCAGGAGACAATACAATAAGAATTGAATTAATATCAGAGTTGATTTCTAATAAAGCTGCAAAGGACAAATTAATTGAATTAAAAAAAGGATATTATGTGTTCGCACCTGACACTCCAGACGAGTTAATTAATAAAGGTTTTTCAATAGAAACTGCTATTAAATTTATAGATAACTTTGAGAAATGTTTATATGAACATAAGGACACTATTGAAGCATTAAGAATTATACATAACTCTGAAAAAAAATTAATTACTTATACAATGCTAAGAGATTTACAAGACAAATTATTATCATATGATAGAACATATCTTCCATATAATATTTGGAAAAATTATGCTAGGATTGATAATAATGGTAATGTTAGTGAATTAGACCAAAAGCGAAATGTTAATGCGTTAACGAATTTAATACAAATTGTTAGATATGCTTTTGAAAAAGATAATAAATTAACTAGTTTATATGGTTTATTTAACCAAAGATTTAATTTATATGTAGGTAGTAATAACCATACATTAAATGAAAAACAAATAGAAATAATGAAAAAGATTGCTGAGTATATAGTTGATGAAGGTGCTATAGATTCAAAAGAACTTAATAGTTTTGACACAGATTTATGGAGACAAGGTATAATGGTCTTTGGAGCACCGATATTTGCCTCAGAAATACAAATGCTTTCTAAATATATAATAGGAGTAGCTGCATAATATGGCAAAAAATGAGGGAACATTATTAAAAAAAGTTGATGGAATAGCAAACGTTTTAGCATCAGCTGGTGTTGGATATACAGATTATCTAACTCAATTAACATATTTATTATTTTTGAAAATGGATTCTGAAAAAGAAGAATTAGGATTAGGAAGTAGAATTCCTAGTGGATATAAATGGAAAGATCTTTGTAACTTAAGTGGTGAAGATTTAACAGAAAAGTATGAAGAAATTTTAAAAGAACTTTCTAAACAAGATGGAATTATAGGAACTATTTTTACAAAAGCATCTAATAAAATAGATAGACCTTCCTACCTAAAAAAAGTTATTGATATGGTAGGAGAGAATGAATGGTATTTAATGGAAGGGGATTTTAAAGGTGCTCTATATGAATCTATTCTTGAAAAAAATGGATTAGATAAAAAAAGTGGAGCAGGCCAATATTTTACTCCTAGACCACTTATAAAAGCAATTGTGGATTGTGTGGATCCTAAAATTACAGAAACAGTCGCAGACCCTGCTTGTGGAACCGCAGGATTTCTTTTAAGTGCTTATGAGCATATGAAAAATCAAAGTTATGAAATATCAAAACAAGATTTCTTAAAAAATTATGCGTTTTTTGGAGCAGATAATACATCACTAGTTGTTACTATGGCGTCAATGAACCTATATTTACATGATATTGGCGTGAATGAAAGTCCAATTGTTTGTCAAGATTCACTGATTGATAAATCTGATAAGATGTTTAATGTTATTTTAGCTAATCCTCCATTTGGAACAAGGCCACAAGGAAGTGCAGATGTATCGGCAAATAGACCTGAATTTGAAAAAACATCAGATAATCAAGTAAATTTCCTGCAACATATTATGTCTATTGTAAAAACTGGTGGTAGAGTAGGTGTTGTTTTACCAGATAGTGTATTAGCTGACTCTGGTGCTACTGCAAAGGTTAGAAAAAAATTATTGAAAGATTTCAATTTACATACTATTTTAAGATTACCTACAGGTATATTTTATGCACAAGGAGTAAAAACAAATGTTTTATTCTTTGAAAAAGGTAAACCAACAAAGGATATATGGGTATATGATTATAGAAGTGGTATTCATCACACATTAGTTCAAAATCCTTTAAAACGTTGTGATTTAAATGACTTTGTAGATTGTTATTGTGTAAACCATCAAAATGATAGAGTTGAAACATATTCAGAAGAAAATCCAAATGGTAGATGGAGAAAATTCACTATTGAGCAAGTTAAATCTAATGATTATAAACTAGACCTTAAATGGATTCAATTTGATGATGATTTAGATGCATATTCATTATCAGAATTATTGCAAATGATTAAAGATAAATCTACTAATATTGCAAATGCTGTTGAAGAACTTGAAAATTTGATTGGCAAGGTGGATTAATATGGATACTGAAAAACTAAAACAGAAGATTTTAGATCTTGCTATAAGAGGAAAATTAGTGCCACAAGATTCAAACAATGAATCTGCAGAAGAATTAATTAAAAAAATTCAAGAAGAGAAAGCCAAATTAGTCAAAGAGGGAAAGATTAAAGCATCTAAAGAAGAATCAATTATTTTCAAAGGTTCTGATAATTGTTATTATGAGAAAACAACTAAAAGAATAATAAAAGTTGATGAAAATTTTGAATTTCCGAAATCCTGGATTTCAATGAAATTAGGAAATATTGGCGATTGGGGAGCTGGAGCAACACCTAATAGAAGTAATAAATCTTATTACGAAAATGGTGATGTTTTATGGGTGAAAACTGGTGAACTAAATGATGGATATATATTTGATTCAATCGAAAAAATTACCACTAAAGCTTTAAATGAATGCTCGTTAAGAAATAATAATATTGGTGATGTACTTATAGCAATGTATGGAGCTACAATTGGCAAATTGGGAATAGCAGCAGTTCCATTAACAACAAACCAAGCATGTTGTGCTTGTACACCATTTAGCTTTATTAACAATGAATATTTATTTTATTATTTAATGGCAATAAAACCATTATTAATTTCAAAATCATATGGTGGAGCTCAACCTAATATATCAAAAGAAAAAATAACAAATTGT
>OJPW01001738.1_pt1 | contig 10871 bp, 4 predicted proteins | sample 1598571 | NCBI WGS metagenome assembly OJPW01 (sample SAMN03922493, study PRJEB24848) | human gut metagenome | isolation source: stool sample | host: Homo sapiens | place: Germany | collected 2011-05
TACGAGATTGCCTCTTGTCTCGTGGGCTCGGAGATGTGTATAAGAGACAGACATTCGCCGATGGTTCCGTACGTATCCGTGCGAGCGTTTCCCTAAACAGTCCTAGTGACCCGCTAGTAGTGGTAGACGGTATACCGATGGACCTATCTGTTCTAAACACGATGCCCGTGGAAGATGTCTCGGAATTAAGAGTATTGAAAGACGCCGGTGAATACGGGGTAAGAGGCGCAAACGGAGCGATCGTCATAAAAACAGGCAAATAAACAAATAAGAAAAAGAGAAACGTATCAACATGAGAGTATGGATTAAACGGATAGGAGTGATATGCCTAATACCGATCGCATTGGTATTGTTACTCTCTATATTACTATATATACCTCCTTTCCAAAACTTTGCGGTACGGAAAGCGACCGAATATGCGGGAAAAGCGACTGGTATGCAAATCGGGATCGAGCAGATTAGGCTATCTTTCCCGTTAGACCTTACGGTTAAGGGTGTCGAGGTCGTAAATCCTCCCGCCGATACCTTGTTGAGTTTACAGAGCTTGACGGTACGGGTTCGTGCCCTTCCTCTTTTGCGGAAGCAAGTATTGGTAGAGGCGATCGACCTCCGGAACGTAAAGGTTAACACCGGGACTATGATTGAAGGTATGGAAATCAAAGGATTCTTGGGAAAGCTTTACCTGCACGCCGATCGTATAGACCTGTCCGAGGAGAAAGCTACATTTAATACCGTAGATTTATCCGATACCGCCATTACCCTTCTATTAAATGATTCAACCTCGAAAGAAGACACGACTTCCACACCTCTGAACTGGGTACTCAAGCTGGATAAAATCAGTTTGGACCGGGTAGCCTTCGCCCTACAAATGCCCTCAGATTCCTTACGCCTTACGGCTTTCGTAAATAAAGCCGGGCTAAATAACGGCCTCGTAGATCTTGGAGCGGAACAATATAAGGCGAGAAACTTTGACATAACGAATTCTACATTCGCTTATGACGGGAATTACGCGGCACCCGAGCAAGGACTCGATTTCTCCCATATCAGTTTAACGAACCTGAACACTTCTATCGATTCCATCTTATATCAAGGAAAAGAAATAAACGCCCACATCAAGGAATTCTTCGTGGAAGAACGTTCCGGCCTCAAGGTTTCGGCATTGGCAGGAAATGTCCGGAGTGACCATGAACAGATAGACGTACCGGACCTACTTCTCCAGACACCAAATTCCGAAGTGAGATTGACAGCGACTATCCCTTGGAGCTCCCTCGAGGATCATCCGCAAGGTAGCATGAAAGCCCTGTTAAACGCCTCGTTGGGGAAAGAGGATTTATTGATAGCGGCAGGTTCTCTTCCGGAGGATTTCAAGAAAGCCTACCCGGACAAGCCTCTCGCTATTACGGCTGGCGTAGAAGGCAACCTCTCCAGTATACGTATCACACAAGGCGATATCATGCTGCCGGGAGCGTTTCAGATGAACGTCACGGGTAGCATGGAGTCCGTGACGGATAGCATCCGGCGAACCGGTGAGATTCAGTTAAACGCTCGATCCGGTAATCTGGACTTTTTGCTGGCGATGCTTCCCGCCTCCCAACGGGATCAATTTGCCATTCCGGCAGGAATTCAGTTGAAGGGGGAAGCTACAGTCGCAAATCAAGAATACCGCACCGAGCTTGTTCTTACCCAAGATAAAGGTAAAGTAGGTCTGACCGCCCGCTATAATCCGGTAAAACTGGCTTATGAGGCTAATTTACGGATAGACAGTCTGGAACCTACTCATTTCATGCCCAAAGACTCTCTATTTTGGCTGACCGCCTCTGTTAAAGCAGAAGGCCGGGGCACAGACCCTTTCTCTGAACGTACATGGGCCAAACTGGACGGTAAGATATCGGATATACGCTATGGCGCCTCATCGGTATCAGACGTATCCATCGATGGCTCTCTGGAAAAGAACTTACTGAAAGTGGACTTGCTTAGCAAATACCCGTTGGCGAAAATGGATGTCTCCTTAAACGCGACCCTCCACAAGCACGAGGTGAAAGCGATGTTGATAGCGGATGTAGAGAACATGGATTTACAGGGTATGCACTTAATGGCAAATCCCTTCGCCACCTCTTTCCAGCTCTTCGCCGAGGCAGAAAGTAATCTGGATGAAGATAACACGATCGACGTTACGTTAGGAAACTGGGAGGTCGTCACCCCGAAACAAAGTTTCAAGCCGAAAACGCTGACCTTGCATGCCCGGACGGATATCGATACCACCCGTGTGTCTTTCCACGCCGGGGATTTAGGGATCATCCTCACGGGTAATGATTGCATACACCACATCACGGATAAGTTGACTAAGGTATCGAACGATATCACCCTCCAATTGGAACGGGACTCGACAGTCAATCTGGAGATCCTTCGCCCGCTCCTCCCCGATATGTACCTCGAGGTACGGGCAGGACAGGACAATCCGATCTACAACTATCTCCAAACCTATTACGTAGATTTCAAGAGCATCGCCATGAACGCCTATACCTCACCGGAAACGGGTATACGCATGGATGCCTCCATTTACGATCTGGCACGGGATACGATGCAGATCGATACCATCCGGGCGGAGATGCACCAAGATTCGCTCGGACTACTCTATAGCGCCCAAGTGATCAAGAATAAATACAGGCAGCAACAACCTTTCAGCGCTGGGCTGGACGGGCAAATACGTTATGGCTTCGGCGACGCCCGCCTTTATTTCAAGGACGGGAAAGGCGAGACCGGCTTGTTGCTCGGAATCCGGGCCGATAAGATACAGAACGGGGTCAAGTTCCATCTCTTCCCCGATGACCCGATCATAGCGTTCCGCCCTTTCAAGCTGAACCCGGATAATTACGTCGTGGTACGCAGCATGAAGGATATCGAGGCGAACCTACGACTCAGCGGAGATAATAACGCCGCCCTCTGGATACACTCCCAAGCGGAAAGTGACGAGATGGAGGAAGTCCACGCCGAGTTGAACCAGATCGACCTTGGGGTTATCTCCAACGCATTCAGTTATATCCCGCCGATGAAAGGTATATTGAACGCCGATTTCCAGTACGCTCCTTCCGACTCGGCCTTCATGGTCGTGGCGGATATGAACATTGATGATCTGTATTATGAGAACGAGCGGGTCGGCGAACTCATGTTCAACGCAGTCTATCTACCTTTAGAGCAGGGGAACCATCAAGTGGATATGCACCTTTTCCGGGACCGGAAAGAGGTGAGTGCCATTACCGCCTTATACCAGATGGGCGAGACCGACCATATCAGCGGTAATATAGAGTTCATGCACTTCCCCTTGGATATCGCCAACCCGTTCATCCCGGATGATATGGCGAAAATGGGCGGAGACCTCGATGGTACACTCGCTATCAGCGGACAAAGCGATAAACCCATGGCCGAGGGATATCTGATTCTCGATACCGCTTCCGTTTATGTAGGCGCCGCAGGTTCTACCTTCCGTTTCGACGATAAGAAGATAGAGATAAAGAACAACCGAATCTTGTTCAACCAATATGGTATTTACGCATACAACAAGAATCCGTTTATCATCAACGGAGAAGTGGATTTCAACGATTTATCCCGCATGACCGCCAATCTTAAACTAACGGCGAATAACTTGCAACTGCTGAACGTTAAGAAAAACGAGGAAAGCCTTGTCTACGGAAAGCTGTTCGTCAACCTGAATTCTACCGTACGCGGGCCGTTGGATGCCTTGACCATGCGAGGGGACTTGCAGTTATTGGGCGGGACGAATATCACCTACGTGCTGAAAGACTCCCCGTTGACCGTGCAAGACCGTATGTCGGACATGGTAACCTTCACCTCTTTCACGGATACTTTACGTCGGCGCATGCCTCGTAAGCCCCCGTTGCCGATGGGAGGCATGGACATGTTGATGACGATCCACATCGATCCCGCCGTACAAGCAAACGTGGATTTAAGTCCCGACCAGTCCAACCATATCAATTTGGAAGGTGGCGGCGACCTTTCCTTCCAGTATACCCCGCAAGGCGATATGTTCTTGAACGGACGCTACACGCTGACGGGCGGAACCATCAAGTACTCCATCCCGGTCATCCCGCTGAAGGAGTTCAACGTACAGGAGGGTAGCTACGTGCAATGGACGGGCAACCCCATGGACCCGACCTTGAACCTTACGGCCACCGAGCGAGTCCGTACGTCCGTCACCCTAACCGGGCAATCATCGCCCCGCTTGGTGAATTTCGACGTAGGCATCGAACTGACCCAACAACTGGAGAACCTAGGGTTGCAATTTACCCTCACCGCCCCGGAAGACATGGCGATGCAGGAGGAACTGACCTCGAAAGGCCCAGAGGAACGGGCGAAGCTGGCTGTCAGCATGCTCGTGACCGGCATGTACCTCGGCGGAGGCGGTGGTGGCGGCAAGGTGAACGTAAATATGGGAGACGCCTTGACCAGCTTCTTGCAAAGCGAGATCAACAACATCGCCGGAAGCGCCTTGAAATCCGTGGATATCAGCTTCGGCATGGAGACGTACGACGATAATGGCGACGCCGGAGGTGGTACCCGTACCGACTACTCCTTCCGCTTCGCCAAGCGATTCTATAATGACCGTATCCGTGTGGTTCTAGGCGGCCGTATCTCTACCGGCGAGAACATTAACAATGGACAGGCACAGCCGTTCATCGATAACGTATCCGTAGAATATCGGTTAGACAGCAGTGGCTCCCGTTACGTCAAGCTTTTCCACGACAAGAACTACGAGAGCCTGCTGGAAGGCGAGATCACGGAGACCGGGGCCGGTATCGTGCTCCGCAAGAAAATGATGCATCTCAGGGAGCTATTCAACTTCAAGAAAACGAAAGTGAAACCAGTGAAAGAGGAAACAGAAAAGGAATGAATATGAAAAACGTTTTAATATATTTTAGGAAGGATGCCCTCCTAGAGCAGGGAAACATGCCTTCCCAGAGCAGGGAAACATGCCTTCCCAAAGCAGGGAAGGATACTTCCCTAGGGCGAGGGGGGGTGTCTACCCAAAGAGCGATCCTATCGTCGCTGGCGCTACTCGGGCTGCTGGCCTTCTTACTCACCTCTTGCTCCACCACGAAGAACCTTCCCGAGGGAGCGGTCCTATATACCGGTATCAAGAAAATAGAGGTGAAGAACGAGGATAAGACCAAACCCGGCGAAGCCGCCTTGGAAGAGGTCGAGGCCGCCCTAGCCTATCCCCCCAACAACGCCTTGCTGGGAAGCTCCTCGATCCGGGTGCCCTTCCCCTTCGGCCTGTGGGTCTACAACGCTTTCGTGAACAAGAAAGGGAAGGTCGGCAAGTGGATCTTCAACAAGCTGGCGTCGAAACCGGTGCTGATCACCACCGTGAACCCGGAAGTCCGCGTCAAGGTAGCCCGGAACCTATTGAACGAATACGGTTATTTCAATGGAGAGACCTCTTTCGAGGTCGTACCCGATCCCAAGAATCCCCGGAAAGCGAAGCTGGAATATAGCGTCACCATGAACGATCCGTATACGCTGGACAGCATCCAATACGTCCATATCCGTCACCGTGCCGACTCATTGATCGATGCCACGATCGGCGATCGTATCCTCCACAAAGGAGAGAATTTCAATGTCGTCCAGTTGCAAGCCGAGCGGGAACGCATCTCGTCCTTGCTCCGTAACAACGGCTATTACTATTTCCGTCCCGATTTCATCACCTATCAAGCGGATACTTTGTTGAACCCCGGGAAAGTGGCCTTACGGGTGGCCCCGAAGGAAAGCCTGCCCCCCTCGGCCCTCCGCCCTTGGAAACTCGGGGATATATCCGTCTGGCTAAACGGCTACCAGAATGAGACTCCCACGGACTCGATCCGCTATAAGGACCTTACGATCCATTATGAGGGCAAGCTAAGGGTTCGCCCCTCGGTCATTTACAACCGTTTATATTTCAAGCCGGGGGAACTTTACAACCAGCGGGCGCAGGAACGGACGCAAACCGCCCTGTCCCGCTTGGGTATCTTCCGTTACGCCGAGTTGCAATATTCCCCCCGCGATACCATGCGCCGCCAAGATACGCTGGATCTGCGGATCAATACGGTCTACGATCTTCCATTGGACGGCGAGCTCGAGTTGAACGTCACCGCCAAGAGCAACGACCAAGTGGGTCCGGGCGCCATTTTCAGCGTCACCAAACGGAATGTCTTCGGAGGGGGCGAGACCTTCGGCGTGAAACTCCGCGGCTCTTACGAATGGCAGACCGGCAACAAGCTGGATGGTAGCAACTCCAAGATCAACAGTTATGAGTTAGGCTTGACTACCACGCTGACTTTCCCACGGGTATTGTTCCCTACATTCAGCAAACGGGACATGAATTTCCCGGCCAGTACCACCTTCCGCCTCTATGCGGACCAGATGAACCGGGCCCGTTTCTTCAAGTTGCTGGCATTCGGTGGTGACGCCTCGTATGAGTTCCAGCCTACCGCCACGTCTCATCATTCCATCACCCCTTTCAAGCTGACGTTCAACTTGCTCCAGCATACCACGCACGAGTTCGACAGCATTACCAACGTGAATAAGGCCCTAAAAAAGAGTTTGCAAAATCAATTCATCCCGGCCATGAACTATACCTATACCTATGATGATTCCCCGATTACCAGTCGCCGGAACCATCTTTGGTGGCAGGCATCCGTTACCCAAGCGGGTCTTGTCTTGGATGGGATTTATGCGTTAGCCGGGAAGAAATTCAATAAAGAGGATAAGGAATTACTCGGCAACCCCTTCGCCCAATTCATCAAGGGAACCGCCGAGATACGTTATAATTACGCCCTCGGGCATAAGCAATATCTCGTAGGCCGATTAATGGCCGGCGCTATTTATAGCTACGGCAACGCCCGTACCTCCCCTTATAACGAGCAATTCTACATCGGCGGAGCGAATAGCATCCGTGCCTTTACGATCCGCAGCATCGGTCCCGGACGCTACTACCAGAACAGCGACAACAATAAATACGCTTACATCGACCGTACGGGTGATCTTAAATTCGAGGCCAACCTCGAATACCGCTTCCCGATCCTTGGCGACCTCCACGGGGCTACCTTCCTCGACAGCGGCAACATCTGGTTGATCCGAAACGATCCGGATCGTCCCGGCGGACAACTGAAATGGGGTAGCTTCCTCAAGGATCTAGCCTTAGGAACCGGCTTCGGCCTGCGTTACGACCTCACCTTTATCGTCATCCGTTTCGACGTGGGTATCGGTCTGCATCTCCCTTACGATACCGGAAAGAAAGGCTATTACAATATCCCGAAATTCAAGGACGGCATGGGTTACCATTTCGCTATCGGATATCCCTTCTAGCTGTTCCATTCCTAGGATTCTGTGGTCTTATCCAAGGTATTTCATTTTCAATAGGTCAACCCTAATTGGAAATGAGATACTTTTGCGCTCTCATTTTAATAACAAACAGATTAATTAACGAACAGAATCATGAAGAAGATTTTTTACTTAATGTTGGTAGCCCTTACTGTGGGTATGTTCACCGCTTGCGACGACGATGATGAGAATACCCCTCAAATCAACAACCCGGAACCCAAGGAACAATGGGGCAAGACGCTTCGAGGCGACAATCAAACCCTACTGGCCTTTCCTGATATCTATGCCGATTATTGGGAATACACCTATTCTTACAAAGATAATCCAAACATCGGCCTTCGTTTGACTGGAAAGTTCCCGAAGTCACGCTTCTTCAACTTCACGGTTTATAACGACGAGACCCAAATAGACGTATCCAGCATTGAAGACGTAAATATCCAACCCGACGACAGCTCCATCAACCCTTATGTAAAGGAAACAGATGACTACGGAGCAAATGGCTATACGATTTACATCATTCCCGCTAACACCCCCGCCAGCGCACGTGCCTCGATGAAGAACGTATGTGAGTTCCCGGAGGATGTCAATATGGTCTCCATTTTCATGCGTCTTTACTTGGCGAAACAATATAGCGGCGATGAGTATGGCGGCGTGGACATGCCTGCTATCCAAGCTTTCGACGTGACTACAGGTGAGGAAGTAGATTTCCTGAAGCGTGAGGTCTGCAACATCCACGAATCGTTGAACTTGCCGCCGATGGATTTCTCCGCCGACCTGCCGCAACTCCCGTTCATGCGTGCCCCGCTGAGCCTAATGTACCCGAACAGCCCGGCAGAATACCTATTCGCCCGCATCAAACTGAACGAAGGGGAGGTAGCTACTTTCCGTTTCATCCCTCCTACGGCTCCTAAAAGCGTAAGCGAATACGCCACCGCCGATGTACGATACTGGTCCATATGCCTTGGGTCAGCCGAGACCTACTCGTATGCCTCTATTTATGACGAGGAAATGCCTAAAGTGGACAAGGAAGGTTTCGTAACCTTTATCATAGCGGACGCCAACTCCGCCAAACTGCCCGATCTCCAAGCCAAGGCGGAAGCCAACGACGGTACATATATACTGACTTGGAACCGTAAGGAGCAAGGAGACGGAATCCTTGCCTTGTACCGCAACATGGTGATCAACGAGAATTATCCACATTCCATGCGCAAGCTGATGGAGTCCGTTCCTCTAGCGGCCGCCGGCGGCGATATGAGCGGTTTCAACCCGATGAAGATGATCGCCATGCTCGCTATGGGCAACTGGGGACCGCAAGGCTATAAATTCAGCGAGGACGATTTCTTGAGCGATAGCTTCAATTACGCCAATATCCGAAGAATGAAATAAACCAATAGACATATCGTATTTTCAAGTCCCCTCGTATCCGGTCTTAACCGGAACAAGGGGACTTCCTTTTCACACTCTTATCATAAACCATGGAATTTAGATTCCTTATAGACGGGCGGTAATATAATCAATGATCTGCAGACAAAGGTTTGTGGTCTGCTCGTTCACGTCCAGTTCCGGATTCAGCTCTACCAAATCCATCGACTTAACCAGATTCGTAGACAACATATGATCCACGAAGTTATTAAACTCATCCGGCATCAGTCCCTCACACACACGGGTTCCCGTGCCCGGAGCGAAACGGGGGTCTATGCTATCCACGTCTATGCTGAAATGCACGTTGCGGATCTTCCGTTCCTTCAATTTCCGCTTGATATCCTCAGCTACGAAGCCGATGCCTTTCAGATGGATCGTCTCCATCGTATAGACACTCAGCTTCTCCCGCTCGATCAAATCCCACTCGCCCTCATCCAGACTGCGGGTCCCGACCAAGAATACGTTCTGCGGATTCACCTTATTCCCGGGAGCGTAGATATTCACCAGTTCCTCGCTTCCCATCCCCATCAACGCACTCAAAGGCATCCCGTGGATATTACCACTGGGAGAAGTCTCGCTGGTATTGATATCCCCATGAGCGTCCAGCCAGATAATGCCGAAATCATCATAACATTTACCCACGCCCGAGGCGCTACCTAAACCCAGCGAATGATCCCCGCCAATCACCAAGGGGAACGCTCCTCCACGCAATGTATCATAAACCAACTCCGCCAGATTTGTATTCACCTCCACGATCGCATCCAGATATTTCATGCTGTTACCCCGTACGAACTTATCCGCCTCGCTAACAGGGGGTACATACAAATTACCCAAGTCAAAGGCTTTATGCCCGTTCTTCCGGATCATCCCCATCAATCCCCGTTCCCGAAGGTGGTTCGGGGCACGCTCTACGCCAGCCCGGTCACATCCCAGATTCAAGGGAACACCTATTACATTTATCTTCATACACTAGAATTTAGCGAACGTATCTCGTATAATGCCAATCGCTTCCATCATTTGCTCCTCTGTAATCACCAAAGGAGGCGTGAAGCGGATGATATGATCGTGGGTAGGCTTGGCTATCAAGCCGTTTTCCTTCAACGCCAAACAGATGTCCCATGCCGTCTTCCCATCTTTAGGTTCCGTCACGACAGCGTTCAGCAAGCCCTTACCCCGTACTTTCTTTATCATAGGATTATTAATCCGCTCCATCTCACCACGGAACAGCTCACCCATCTTAAACGCATTCTCCGACAAATGCTCGTCACGTACCACCTCCAAGGCGGCGATAGCGACTTTCGCCGCCAACGGATTTCCACCATACGTAGAACCGTGTTCTCCCGGAGCGATCGTAAGCATGATCTCATCGTCCGCTAATACCGCCGAGACCGGACTGACCCCACCGGACAACGCCTTTCCCAAGATCAAGATGTCCGGACGAATCCCCTCGTAATCGCAAGCCAATAACTTACCGGTACGACCGATACCCGTCTGTATCTCGTCCGCGATAAACAACACATTCTTTTGATGACAAAGATCATAGCAAGCCCGCAGATAACCATCGCCGGGCACCACTACCCCAGCCTCACCTTGGATCGGTTCCACCAAGAAGCCTACTACATCAGGATCTTTCAGGGCCTCGGCCAACGCATCCACATTATTATAGGGTATCTTTATAAACCCGGGTGTATAAGGGCCGAAATCGGCGTATGAGCTAGGGTCCGTACTCATGGAAATAATCGTAATCGTACGTCCATGGAAATTCTCGCTACAAACCACGATCTTCGCACGTTCCGGGGCAACCCCTTTCCGACGATATCCCCACCGACGGCAAAGCTTCAAGGCCGTCTCTACCGCCTCGGCTCCCGTATTCATCGGCAGAAGTTTGTCATAGCCGAAGAATTTGCAAGTAAATTCCATGTATTCACCAAGTATATCAGCATGAAAGGCACGAGACACGAGCGTAAGCCTCTCCGCTTGCTCCATCAGGGCCTTTACGATCTTAGGATGGCAATGTCCTTGGCCTGTCTCTTATACACATCTCCGAGCCCACGAGACAAGAGGCAATCTCG
>OJPW01001743.1_pt1 | contig 10844 bp, 8 predicted proteins | sample 1598571 | NCBI WGS metagenome assembly OJPW01 (sample SAMN03922493, study PRJEB24848) | human gut metagenome | isolation source: stool sample | host: Homo sapiens | place: Germany | collected 2011-05
CGAGATTGCCTCTTGTCTCGTGGGCTCGGAGATGTGTATAAGAGACAGCCCCCCGCGAGGGGGGGCGACGGCGTGACGATGGCACAGCAAATGATAAGTGCGATTTCAATCCACGCCCCCCGCGAGGGGGGGCGACCGACGTATTGCCGGAAATGATGATGGAGCTTGCAATTTCAATCCACGCCCCCCGCGAGGGGGGCGACACGGACACGCTCTATCTTTTCGAGGTCACGGTACATTTCAATCCACGCCCCCCGCGAGGGGGGCGACCGTCGGACTGCCGGAGGTCTTTCCCACCTTGAGCAGCATTTCAATCCACGCCCCCCGCGAGGGGGGCGACTGATAACGCTCAAGGCGGAAAGACCGTCACCATCGGATATTTCAATCCACGCCCCCCGCGAGGGGGGCGACTCATCATAACCAATATCCCGCCCGATGAACAGTACAATTTCAATCCACGCCCCCCGCGAGGGGGGCGACTCTGTCGCAGGTGACTGTAGAGGCGATCCCAGTTATTTCAATCCACGCCCCCCGCGAGGGGGGCGACGCCGCCAGATGGCGGCGGAAAGGATGGAACGACATATTTCAATCCACGCCCCCCGCGAGGGGGGCGACCGCGTGCTGCGTCGCGGCATGAAAGGCGCAGATGTATTTCAATCCACGCCCCCCGCGAGGGGGGCGACAACCATACGATTGTGGTAAAATACTGTATCGGGTTATTTCAATCCACGCCCCCCGCGAGGGGGGCGACCGTGTGTTGTGGGGCGCTATTTTGGCGTATGGTCATTTCAATCCACGCCCCCCGCGAGGGGGGCGACTATGACTTTGCGGTAACTCGCGTCACCCCGTATATTTCAATCCACGCCCCCCGCGAGGGGGGCGACGTCAGCACCAACGGGTTAGGCAAATATCCATATCGCATTTCAATCCACGCCCCCCGCGAGGGGGGCGACGCCAATTAAACCAGCTGCTACCGCTTTTAACCCATTTCAATCCACGCCCCCCGCGAGGGGGGCGACAGCACCAACGGGTTAGGCAAATATCCATATCGAATTTCAATCCACGCCCCCCGCGAGGGGGGCGACGACGGCACCCCGTATATCGTCCATGCCACCGTCATTTCAATCCACGCCCCCCGCGAGGGGGGCGACCACATGATACATGATTGTTTCATATGCAACATACGATTTCAATCCACGCCCCCCGCGAGGGGGGCGACGACTGCCAAACTATTCGCCATAACAGCACCTCCTTAATTTCAATCCACGCCCCCCGCGAGGGGGGCGACGGAGGTGTGACCAATGAGAGCAACACTGTCAATTATTTCAATCCACGCCCCCCGCGAGGGGGGCGACCGCGTTTGCCAGTGTAAACGGAATTTTAGTTACCGTATTTCAATCCACGCCCCCCGCGAGGGGGGCGACCCGCGGTCGGGTAAATCTTCATCGGCCACCAACTGATTTCAATCCACGCCCCCCGCGAGGGGGGCGACTCTCCATAGTTACAGAGTCTCCGGCGGGATAGTTGTATTTCAATCCACGCCCCCCGCGAGGGGGGCGACTGCTCACCGTGCATGGTAACGGTAATCCAGTTGATATTTCAATCCACGCCCCCCGCGAGGGGGGCGACTGCTCAGCGCCGAGTTGTAGGAGGTGACCGGATGATTTCAATCCACGCCCCCCGCGAGGGGGGCGACAGCAAAGATGCACAGTTTTACCTGCGGATCTTTGACAAATAAGTAGAATTTTTGCGTTTTTGGGGGAAAACACGGGGTGGCTGCCCGAGAAAACCGGGGAAAGACCGGCGCTTTCTCGGGAAAAGCCTTGCGAACCTCCCGACAATTACTGGTCACTTGGACTTCGCAAGGGGCGGGAAGGCACGTCCCGGATGCCCGTGCGCTGTACCACCGCCGTGCCGGGAGACGTGTGTCAGAGGATCAGGGGATCCTCCGGCAGGTAGGTGCTCTTCGCACCGAAATGCTCCACTTTTTTCTCGTATTGCTTCCCCAGATAGTAAAAGCGCAGACTGTCCTCCTCGGGATCCATGATAGACAGGAGCTGTGCCTGCAGGCGGCGGCACTGTCCTGCGTCCAGCAGGCACTCGAACACGGAATTTTGCACCCGCTGTCCATAGTCCACGCACTTTTTGGCAATTTGCCGCAGGCGCTTGCGTCCGGCGGCGTCCTCGGTGTTTACATCGTATGTGATCAGCACCAGCATAGCATCACTTCCATAAAAACGGCGGATAGCCGTCCATGTCGCCGCGGAGGCAGCGGGCCAACAGCAGCGCCTGCACATAGGGGACCATGCCCCAGCTCAGCTTTTCCCCCAGATAGGGGTGGGTCAGTGTGTCCCGTTTCCGTTCCTGCCAGGTCTTCAGGAATTTCCGACGGCCTTCATCGGACAGCAGCACCGCGCCGCTGTCCTGCACCTGAAAATCTTCCGGGCGCAGCATCCGATTGTTCACGAGGGTCAGCACGAAGCGGTCTGCCATGCAGGGTCGCAGCTCCTCCATCAGATCCAGCGCCAATGACTGCCGTCCCGGCCGGTCGCGGTGGAGGAAGCCTACATAGCTGTCCAGCCCCACGCTTTCCAAGGCGCTGGCACAGTCGTGCGCCAGCAGACTGTAGGCGAAGGACAGCATGGCGTTTACCCGATCCAGCGGCGGGCGGCGGCTGCGCCCGTGGAAGAAGAAGGCCTCCTTTCGACTCAGGAGCATGTGATCGAGGACGCTGAAATACGCGGTGGCGGCAGCACCCTCTATTCCCCGCAGGGTGTCCAAGTCAGCGGCAGCCAGCACCTGCGGCAGCATGGCCCGGATGTTGGCGGCGGCGTCTTCCAGACCGCAGCCCGCCACGCGGGGCGCGTGATCCCGCAGGGTACGCTGGATGCTGGCGGCGCCGTTGCTCAGCTTGCCGAAGATCATGGTGCGGGCTATCGCACAACTGCGGGCGGGGTCATCGGCAACACGGTACTGTTCACGCCGGAGCAGCACGTTGCCGCTGCTCTCACCGCAGGTGCGGGCGAGGAAACGCCCATGCGGGGAGCAGAAGGCCAGACCGATCCCAGCCTCCGCGCATTTTCCCATCAGCGCGGGAGAGGCACCGGCATAGGAGAAACTGACGATGGCTTGCAGCGTGTGCAGCGGATAGCGGGCGACGACGGTCTTGTCCCGGTTTGCCAGCACATTTTCCCCCTCCAGTGAGAGGTAAATGTCCTCGGAGGTGACAAATAGCGTGTTGAGAAGCTGCTTCATGGTGATTCCTCCATGGCCGCCCGGAGATACGCGGAGACGGCTCTGCTTTTCATCAGCTTGGGCAGGCACAGCTCTTTCAAGGAGCAGGCATTGCAGGATTTGGTGGGCTTGACCTTGGGGGTATAGCCCCGGCGGTACAGCTCGTGCATTTCCGCCAGCAGCTCCCGCACCCCTGCGCGCAGCTCCGGGGTAAAGGACACCCTCTCGCGCCGGCGGATCTCCCCGTAATAGAGTGCGCCCTCAGGGATGTCGCAGCAGAGCATGGACTCCAGGCACATGGCCTGCGCGCATAGCTGCAGGGTGTCGCCGGTGTCCTCTCGGGGGCGGCCCCGCTTGTACTCCACAGGGTACGGCTGCCACAGTCCCTCTTTTCCGGAGAGGGGGATCCCGACAGCGCCCCGGTGGTATTCCAGTACGTCGCACTGTCCGGATATACCCAATTCCGCAGAATAGACGCTGACGCCCCGCGTAATGAAACGGTCGCCCCGCCGCTCCTGAAAGTCCGTGTCGTGGGCGTTTTCGTGGAGGATCGCGCCGTCAATGGTGCGGTAGTTTTCCGCCCACTGGTGCTCGATGTGGATCAGCGCCCACTGCCGCCTGCAAAACCGGAAATGCTGTAAGCCGGAGAGCTGTAGGAAGTCCTCCTCATTATATGCCATCGATCACCTCCGGCTCCAGAGCCGGCAGCGCCTCCAGCGAAATCACATAGTCGTCTGCGGAGGTGGGGATGGTACCCGCGTCCCGCAGAGCGACCTTGACGGAGCGGTGGACCCTCGCGGAGGAATACTGCCCATCCTTGCAGCTGTGCCGCCACCAGAACAGCTTCACCACCTCCATGGAGCCGTCGGGCCGTGCGGAGGAGGCATCGTTCACAAAGAGGGTGCGCAGACATTCCTTGACCGTGTCGGCGTCCTCCTCGGAGAAGCCGGTCTTTTCCGCCAGCTGGACATTGATAGAGCCCTTGATCTCGTACAGACCGAAGCGGACAAAGTGCTTCATGCCCATGGTGTCGGAGGCGCGGTTTTCACCCTTTTCCTTCTTCTCACCGTTCACACTCTTGGTGATCTGGAGGGACTCGATCTCCACGGGGGACAGGCTGGACGCCTGATGGATAGAGACGGGGCCGCGCACACCACAGGAGAAGCCCTTGGCGTCCTTGAAGGCGAAGACCTGCCCGAAGGTACGCACGTCCAGCCACGTTTCGCAGGCGTGCCGGGCATATTCCTCCCGATCCTTGATGCCCTTCATAGCGGCGGAGGCCCGCTCGCTGAGGCTGCCGCAGCCGTCGCTGCACCGATCCTCCGACTGAACGAAGATGGGCCTGCCCAGATCCTGCATTCGATTGCGGATCTTGCGCTTGATGCACACGTCGGAGATCTCACCGAAGCCGTTCAGGTCGGTGCGGGGGCGATTGCCGTTCAGAGGGTCGCCGTTGCTGTTGGCGCGGGTCACGGAGACCAGTGCCACAAAATCGATCTTGTTTTGCAAGCTGCTCATTTATTCTTCCTCCTGACTGTTTTCGGTTTTACCGGATGTGTACAGCGCACTGCGCTGCAGATAGTACCCAAAGAGATAGGTGTCTTTCAGGGACTCCTCCTGTTCCGCCTGCGGGAAGGAGGAAATTTCCTGAATGATCTGCTCAATGATGCGGTCGTATTTTATTCTGGCGCCGGGCGCCAGCTTGGGGTAGTACGCCTTTTTCAGCTGCTCCCAGATGATCCGACTGGCGTAGAGCGGACGCTTTGCGAACACGGACTGCATCCGGATCGCGTTGGGCTCTCGCTGTTCATTGGAATCATAGGTATCTCGCTCGAGTTTTTCAAACACGGCCAAAAGCCGTCCATACTGATAGCTGACATCCTTCTTCTGCGGTTCCAGTGCCATGCTCCATTCCTCCTTGTACCAATCGTATTTATATTTCCGCAGCACCGCGCAGGCGGTGAACAATACCGTTTCCCGCAGGGCGGCGTCCATGATCTGCAGGTTGGACGCCTTGGCCGCAGCGGCGCGGGCGATGTCCGCCGGCATTTTGCCCCGGTCCACCCGGCAGGAGAGCAGCCGCTGTACCTGCTGGCGCATGACGCGCTCGTCCGTCTCCAGTTTTGTCTGTCTGTCGGAGACGCGCACCGTGCCGAAGGCGCAGTCCGCGATCTGCGAAAGCGAGGGCGACTGTATGCCGAAGGAGGAATGCTCCCAGCAGCAAAGTGCATCCCAGTTGTGCAGACGTTCCAGAAGGTCAGAGACCGGAAGCTCGCTGTAATAGGTGAGGGAAAGACGTCCGGATGTGGCGGCGTCAAAGGCGGCCACCACGGCGCCGGCGTCCCGTGGGATCGTCTCCTGCCAGCCCCGGAGAGTCTCCGACAACGCCTTTCGATAGTCGGAGTATTTTATCTGTCTGGCGGCGCTCCGCCGCAGAAAGGCGGCCTGGGGCTTGGGGATCTCGATGCCCTGCGGGTTCCAGCACAGAAAGGTGCGCCCGCCGATAAAGACGCCTTGGGTCGCCGCCAACCAGTGCAGCGCGCTGTGGATCTTCTGCGATGCCTCGTAGCTCATAGTTGCAGCCTGCGAATCGTCTGTGAAGCGGCCCCGATAGGTAAAGCCGCTGGTGTCGTTGGCGGAGATCAGCTTGGCGTTGGCGCACAGGTTGATGATCTTCTTGGGGTGCTGGCTGGCGGGCGGGGCGTTTTTACCGGTAACCATGCAAAACGCGGGCTTCCCGGATTTCGTGGATGCATAGTAGTCGATGAAGGCTTGGAAGAGGCTCTGATCCTGCCAGCAGGCGGGCGTCTCATTTTCCGCACCTGTTTCCACGCGCCAGCGGACCACCTGCTTTTCCTTGACGGGAAAGCCTTTTTCATCCAGTGCGATCAGGCCGCGCTGCGCCAGGTCTTCAACGATCGTCCCCTTTTCCACATAGCGGGCGATGGCGGAGAGCTTGGGGTGGCCGTAGGGTGATACCTCCCAGCGGTGCAGCTGTGTCAGGTAGCTTTCGTATTTGGCGGGATACAGCGGGGAGAGAAACTGGATCTGGTCGCATAGAGGGTGTGCGCCGGGGGCTTTGCCGGTTCGCCCCGAGGAACTCTCCGTCACAGGGATGATGGTGGCAGCCTGCTCCGCCTCGACGGAGCGGGCGTCCAGCAGATGACCGTCTGCGTCCAGAGTAAGCTCCAGCTCTGCGTTTACGATTTGGTGCGAAACAGGAACCAGCGGCTCCTTCGCCTTGCCGTAGATACCGGCGTATTGCGGCTCCATGGCACAGTAGGTGTCATAGGCCTGCTGCATCAGTCCCATTTACTCCACCTCCCCAAATTCCCGTAGACCGATAAAATTGCCCTCGTCGGCGGAAAAGATCTTCATAGGCATCTTCCGCAGAGGCTTCTGCCCAGGACAATCCTCCGGCGGGAGAAAGTGAATGACGCCGTTTTTCATGACCGGGTACCAAAACCGGGCAGTCATCCGTCCGCGGGTCTCCTCCGAGTAGGACTCATCCGGGTAGGTGATGCCGTGGTACATCAGCCCGAAGCCCAGCTCCGGCAGATCGTCGTAGGCGCCTGCGCCGCTCCCGAATACGCAGGGTTCTACGTAGCCCTGACATTCCCGGGTGCCCAGAAAGATGTCCCGCCGCCCGCCTTTTTCGATCATTCGGCGGGCAATGCAGTGATGTTTGTTCTCATTTCGGTCGCCGCACAGCTCCGGACGGTTGTCGTTCCAGTCGAAGCAGGCCCGCACCTGATACCGGCAGCTTTTCAGATAAGTGTAATACGCCAGATCGTTGCCGCCGCCGTATTTGATGGGGCGGATGCCCTTCACCTCGGTCTGGATGGGGTTCATGACCCGCACGTCCAGGATCCGCCAGATGAAGGTGGGCTTCCAGTATACGGAGGACAGAATGCCCTTCAGCGCCTCATAGGTGGGTATCTGATAGCTGCACTTTTCACCGCCCAGACGCATGAGCGGGTCGGAGAAGAGGGCGTAGTCTCCGTATACCTCGAATTCTACGATGTTGGGATGTTCCGTTTTCAATCGCTACACCTCCTGAAAATCACGGGTACCGGCCTCCAGGGAAAAACCGGTATGTTCGTTATAAAAGCCATCGGACAACAGCAGTATGCCGCCGTCGAATAGAGAGGTCACGGCGCCGAGGGCCTCAAGCCGCTCCAGCTGATAGCGGTAGACGCTGACGCAGTAGCCCTTTGCCTCGTCAATGCAGCCGCGTATGACTGCCCAATCCTTCTGCCCGTAGACCTGAGCGGCGTTCCGCAGCGTGTTTTGCAGCTCGCGCCCTCTTCCGTAGGGTACGAGCAGGGCGCCCGTGTCCTCGTCGAATACCTGAAAAAGACCGCCTGCCAGACGGAACGCCTGACGCAGAAAATAGCGCTGCCCTTGCTTGCAGTTGGCGTCTGCATAGCGGGGATTATCAGCCAGCAGATGATAGAGGGAGCCGTGGGCCGGGGTTTGATCGTCCTGAAAGCCGGGCTCCATCTCTGCGTATAGTCGGCGATAGTAGAACCGGATGGCCTCCTCGGAGGACAGATCGTGCCGGAAAGCCTCCGGTGTTTGGGAAAAGGCGGTCAGCAGTGCGGTGGTGGCGTTCTGCCCGCGCACGATGTCGTCCAGACCGCGCAGCCGCTCGTCGGTACACCGGATGAGGCGGACGGGGGCGGGCTTCTTTTGCTCGGCGTGCCGGTTGCACCGCCCCGCTGCCTGCACAACGCTGTCCATTCCGGCGGAGAAGCGGATCACCCGCTGGAAGGAGATGTCCACACCGGCCTCGATCACCTGCGTGGAGACGCAGACGACCTTTTGCCTGTTGTCGGCGGAGGGCTTGTCCAGCGCGGACTGCAAGGCTTGCAGAGTCTCCCTGCGGTGCTGCATGCACATGGCGGCGGACAGATGGAAGCACCGGCAATTCGCGGCTTGCAGCGACTCGAACAGGAACGCCGCCTCCTTTTTCGTGTTGCACACCACCAGCAGACTGTCGCACGACGACAGTGCCTCCGCAACGATCTGCGGGAGCTCCTCCAGCTTGGCGCATCCGGCGTTTTGAATGTCGGTGCGCCTGAAGACGTCCCACAATGCCTTTTGCTGCGGAACCAGATCGACGGGCTGGCGGCGCAGGGGATGGTCGGCTGCCTCCAGACAGGGCTGGGTGGCGGAGCACAGAACAATAGTGGCGCCGCAGACCTCGGACAGGAAGTTGACCGCCAAATTAAACAGCGTCAGCATTTTGCCGGGAACGGTCTGCACCTCGTCGATCACGATGACGCTGCGGCACAGCGCGTGAAATCTGCGGATGGCGCTGGTCCTTCCGCTGAAGCAGGTGTTCAGCAGCTGCACCAGCGTGGTGATAATGATCGGCGCCGACCATGAGGCGGTGAGCAGCTCCAGCTCCTGCAAGCGCTCCGGCGTCTCCTTCGGCTCGGCAAGGTTGGAGTGATGCTCCAGTATCAAGGTGTCGTCTCCTATATAATCGCGGATGACCTGGGCATTTTGATCCAGGATCGACAGCAGCGGCGCGGTGAAGATGATCCGGGAGCAGTTCCGTTTTGCCGCGTGGGTCAATGCGAAGCGGAGGCTGGCCAGCGTTTTTCCACCGCCGGTGGGGACGTTCAGGCGGTAGACCCCTCCGGGCCGGGCGGCACCGGCGGCACAGGTGTCGGAGATGGTGTGGCGCGCCAGATCAATGGGCGTTTTTCGCGGGAATGCCGCCAGCTTCTTCTCCATAAACGCCAGCCGTTCTGTCCAGATTGGCCGCATATCCTCTGGGAACACGGGCGGTTCTATCCCATCCATAAAAGCGGCGGTGTCCGTGCGGTCTCCCTCGATCACGGCGGACAGGAGCATCCGAGCCAGAAGGCCGATATAAAATGCGGTCTCCTGATCTGCTTCATTGTCGTCCGCTTGGGTGGACAGAGCCGCCAGCCGATCCAGCATCGGGGCCATCTCCCGGACGGCGTCGCGGAACAGATGCTCCAACTCCTCCTCGTCAGCAACCTCCGCCAAAAAGCCCTGTCGGGATTCATCGTAAAAGATCCCCTCCTTGGTCTGGCGATGAAAAAAACCGCTGTGCTGCTGGGGGTCGATACAGTCAAACAGGCCGTGATGTGAGCCAACGGCAAAGGCCAGCAGCTCTGCGGTCACGTCGGAATAGGAGAACGTACCGCAGCCGCCGTGCCAACGATCCAGCAGAAGGCGCACGCCGGCGAAGGTATGGTTGACACTGCCACGGACGGCGTTCCCGCCGCTGACAGCCTCCGAAAGGTATTGTGCATACTCCTGCTTGTTTTTTCCGGCATCGTGGAGCAGCCCGGCCAGATAGGCGCTTTTCTCCAGACCGAGTGGCCGCAGTGCGCTTGCGGCCAGCGCCGCCGTGTTCCGGCAATGCTCCCGGAGGGTCTGCCGCTCTCCGGTTTCGCGGATATGGGCAGGATACATGGCGATCACATCCTGTCATATATTTTTTAACGCGCATATGTTGATGCTTTAACCATAGCACACGCAAGAGATGTTGTAAATATGCATAGAAAAAAATGGGTGCGCCAACTGATTTTGTGGATTTTGCCACACCGCGCGGTCGGGTATTCCCGTGGATGGAAAGAGTAAAAAGGAGAAACTGCGCAAGGCATGGCAGGGGAACATCTCCTGCCGCGCCCTGCGCAGCTTTTCGCCCAACGCGGCTATGTAGCTGCTATACACCAGATACGCCGCCTCCATGGTGTATCATCTTTGCTTGTGGGCTCTTAGACTTTTATTATGACTCGCCATATTAAGAAAACGAGTTTTGCCATTTCCTAAATGTGCGCTCATTGCTTGCTTTTTGCAACACAGGAAGAGGTGTGACTATCGGTCACACCTCTTCTTCCTTTAACCACTCGATAAACTCGACTCGCGGCAGTTTTCCGGCTTCGCTGGCCTCTTTCTTCGGCCTGCCCTCTACTTGTCTACGACTCCCTCAGCCACTGTCCAAATTCCTCTGCGGTGATGACGCCCTCGTCGCATTTCTTTTTCTGCTCTCTGGCCTGTTCACTCCAGGCGTAGAACTGGCTGTCGCTGATACGCCCGGCCTTGATCCACGCGAAACGGCGCTTGTACTCCCGGCGGTAGACCTTGAACACCGGGTCGCCCGCCTGCTTTAGCGTCCACTGCTGGAAAGCTCCCATCAACCGGCAGCTGGACTGACCATCCAGCGGAGGACGGTCACAATACTCAGCGCTGACACGGCCCGTCTGTGCAAAGTAGCGTCCGCAGTTCTTGCAGCGGCGCACAGTGATGTTGCGCTCTACGCAGGTCTGCAAAGAAAAGCTGATCATATCCGCCACAGAATTCGCGTACAGCACCGGCGCACAAGCATCGCCACCCACCGGCTCGAAGCGTGTGGTAAGCAGGCGAAACGGAAACAGCGTTGCGTCACTGGGACGGTCAGGCTGGTCGAAATGATAGTATCGCATGATTTGCTGGCTGGGTTCACGCCCAGCCTTGTCTATATCCAGTATCAACTCGAAGAAACGCTGGATCTGCTTCTGATACAGCGGCAGCTCCGTATGCTCCGGGCTGCGTCTATGGCAGCGTGGCGAATAACAGTCTTGCAA
>OJPW01001748.1_pt1 | contig 10814 bp, 7 predicted proteins | sample 1598571 | NCBI WGS metagenome assembly OJPW01 (sample SAMN03922493, study PRJEB24848) | human gut metagenome | isolation source: stool sample | host: Homo sapiens | place: Germany | collected 2011-05
TACACAAGGAGTATCGTCGGCAGCGTCAGATGTGTATAAGAGACAGATTATAAATGGCGCCGCCGTGATAAGCTTGGTTGCTGATAAAGTCAGCGTTTATACCGTTTATCTCGGCAAAATTGTTGTTTAAAATTGCGGAGCTTGAATTGACGATGAAATTGCCGTTGATTTTGCCGATTTTGCCGTTTTCCGGATTGCTGACCGCATTTTTTGCCTGTCCTCCGAAGTTGGCTGCGATGTCGCCGCCGGCCTGATCCGTGTCATAAACATCCATTTGCCAGTCAGCCTCAGTGTCTATTTCTATTTTAAAAAATGCTTCTTCGGAAAGATAAACGTTACCCTCTTCATCTTCGTTAATGCCGTCACCCGTCATTACGAAATGAAACGGGTTCTTCCGGTTGAACTCGTCTTCTGAAATTTCATTAATCATATAGGCGGCGTCAGCACCCTGACTTGGAACCGGAGGCGTAAAAGAGTAGTTCTTGTCACTGATCTTCACTTCAACCGCGCCCTCGGGCAAATCATCCGTCAGTTCTTTTAAAGCGAAGTTTCCGCTCAAATCCGCCGCTTCGCTTTTAATAGTGTCCGGCGTCGGCGTCAATGCAGCCGCCCCCGCCGGCGAACTCAAAAACGTTGTCGCCAGCAGAAAAAGTCCGATAGTCTTGTTTGTCGTCATCTTTTGTCCTCTATAATAGTTATTGACAAATTTTTCCGTTATTCTCAAAAACGCTTCTTTTTATCGATCCTTTTTTTGAACTAAAATAAAGGGTTATTATGAGCAAGTGCTGATATTGCAAAATTTGTTCAAAAATAACTATTTAGATGACTTTTGATAAATTTTCTGATATGATATTTCCTGTGACAAAAAAAGGATCCTTTTTTTGTTGCGCTGACATAACAACGGTGTCTGTATGACCATGAATTTCCGCCGGCTTACACCGGCGGCATTATTTTAAACGTCCAAAAACCAAAGCATCGCAGGCCTTGCGGCCGGGTCGGCATGTCAATGTCTGCCTACTTACGCAAGCGTTTGAATCAAAAAAACATCCCGCGTGCATTCACCGGGATGTTTTTTTGACGTTTCGGCTGTCCGTTTTTTACCGGCGCAGAACGCCGTCGGTCTTTTTACCGACTTCCGTAATCACCTTTTTCATCAGGGCGTCGATTTCCTCGTCGGTAAATGTCTTTTCTTTCGGTTGGAAAGTCAGGCCGAGAGCAATCGACTTTTTGCCTTCCGGAAGGTTGGCGCCTTCGTAGACGTCAAAGACGCGGACGTCGGTAATATGTTCCTTATCGGCGTTTTTCGCCGCGGCAATCAGGCTTGCCGCCGGTACGTTTTTGCTGACGACAAAGGCCAAATCCTTGTCCACCGACTGGAACGGCGAAAGCTCCAGCTTTTTCTTCGATTTGCCGGCACCGCCGCGGGGCAGCGGAATATTGTCGAGATAAACCTCGAACGCCATCGCCCGGCCCTTGATGTCAAAAGCCTTCAGCACCGAAGGATGCAACTCGCCGAAATAAGCCAGCACATTCTTGCCCAGACGCAGCGCGCCGCTGCGGCCGGGATGGTAATAAGCCGGCGCATCGGTCGTTACCTGCGCATTGTCCCAGGGACCGTTGGCCGCGGCAATGGCCGCCAGCGCATCGGCTTTGGCATCAAACACGTCATAAGCGCGTTCGCCGCCCTGCCAGTATTTTTTCGCCGTCATGCCGCAGCGGACGCCGGCCGCCGCCAGCTTTTGTTCGCCGGGTCTGCGGCCGAAAAATTCCGGTCCGACCTCAAACAGGCTGACGCTGCCGGCACCGCGGGCAATGTTTTTGCCGGCGCCGAGCAACAGGTTCGGCAGCAGCGACGGACGCATCTCGTCCAGTTCGGCAGCTATCGGGTTGGTCAGTTTTACCGCTTCGCCGGACTTGAGGAAGAAACCCGCCAGTTTGGAATCGGTAAAGCTCCAGGTTACGGTTTCAAACATTCCGCGCGCAGCCAGTTCGTGTTTAACCGTTACCGCACGGCGCTGAGCCGGGTTCAGGGTCTGCTTCGGAAATTCGTCGGCCGGCATCGACAGCGCCGGAATATTGTCCAGCCCGGCCATGCGAACCACTTCTTCTATCAGGTCGGCTTCGCATTCGATGTCGCCGCGCCAGGTCGGGGAAACGGTTTTCAGACAGTTGTTTTCCCTGCCGACTTCAAAGCCGAGCGCGGTCAGAATTCTGACAATTTCGTCTTCCGAGACATCCAGTCCGGCCAAGGTTTTAACCCTCTCCGGCCGCAGACATACCGGCGTCGGTTTATAGTTTTCCTCGCCGCAGACCGTAATTTCCGAAGCCTCGCCGCCGCAGATGTCCAAAATCAGCGCCGTGGCATAATCCGACCCCATAACGTTGGAATTGGGATCGACCCAGCGCTCGTAGCGATAACGGGAATCGGACTCAATCTGAAAATGACGGCCGGTGCGGGCAATGCAGCCGGGTTTGAAATAGGCGCTTTCCAGCAGCACGTTGACGGTATCTTCGCCGCAGCCTTTGGCCGCGCCGCCCATCACGCCGCCCAGGCACTGCACGCCTTCATCGTCGCAGATGCCGAGGCTTCTGTTGTCCAGCGTATATTCTTTCCCCTCAAGCGAAACGAATTTTTCCCCTTCTTCGGCCATTCTGATCGTGAGAACGCCTTTTAATTTGTCGGCGTCAAAAACATGCAGCGGGCGTGCCAGATCGTAGTTGACATAGTTGGTAACGTCCACCAGCGGGGAAATGGAATGCAGCCCGATCGCCGCCAGCCGGTCTTTCATCCATTTCGGGGTTTCCGCCCGGTTGTTCACGCCTCTGATATAGCGGCCGGTATAAACCGGACAGGCGTCTTTGTCTTCAACCCTGATTTCGACCGGGTTGGCAAAAAGCCCCGGAACTTTCTTTACCTCAAGCGGTTTCAGGCGTCCCAGACCGGCCGCCGCCAGGTCGCGGGCAACGCCGCGCACACCCAGGCATTCCGCCCGGTTGGGCGTAATCGAAATTTCGAATACCGGATCAATGTTCATCACATCCGCCGCCTTCCTGCCGACCGGGGTATCGGCCGGCAACGAAATAATGCCGTTGTGATCTTCGCCGATGCACAGTTCCTTTTCCGAGCACAACATGCCGAAGCTCTCAACACCGCGGATTTTGCCGACCGTCAGTTTTTCGTTATAGCAGGGAATAACGACGCCGACCGGAGCAAAAATGCCGACGGTGCCCTTTTTGACATTCGGCGCACCGCAGACAACCTGCAGCGTTTCGCTGCCGGTATTGACCTTCAGCAAGTGCAGGTGGTCGGAATCCGGATGCATTTCGCATTCTTCCACCTTGGCGGTGACAAAACCCGCAAGCTTTGCCGCCGGGTTAATCACTTCTTCCACTTCCAGCCCGATGCGGGTCAGGGTTTCGGCAATTTCATCCACGGACGCCGTCGTGTCCAGATGTTCTTTCAGCCAGGATAACGTAAATTTCATCGTGCCAATCCTCCGTTGTTGCTCAGTCCGCCGGTCATGGAAGACTCGTCCAAAGGTACGAAGCCGTAGTGCTTCAGCCAGCGTAAATCAGATTCAAAGAAAGTGCGCAGGTCGGGAATGCCGTATTTCAGCATGGCCAGACGGTCGATGCCGACGCCGAAGGCAAACCCCTGATACTCGTCGGGATCAATGCCGCCGGCAGCCAGCACTTTCGGATGCACCATGCCGCAGCCGAGAATTTCCAGCCAGTCGTCACCCTCGCCGATTTTCAGCTCGTCTTTGCTCTTTTTGCAGCCGATATCCATTTCCGCCGAAGGTTCGGTAAAGGGAAAATAGGACGGACGGTAGCGCACCCTGATGTCGTCAATTTCAAAAAACGCGCGCACAAAGTCGTAGAGGCAGCCTTTCAAATGCGCCATGGTCGTGGTTTTGTCAATGACCAGCCCTTCCACCTGATGAAACATCGGCGTATGGGTGGCGTCGTAATCGCTGCGGTAAGTGCGGCCGGGAGCAATAATGCGAATCGGCGGCTTCTTGTTTTCCATGGTGCGGATCTGTACCGGCGAAGTATGGGTGCGCACGACATAACTGTCGTCAAAATCCGCACTGTCGGGGTTGGGAATGTAGAAGGTGTCCTGCATCTGGCGCGCCGGGTGGTCGGCCGGCATGTTAAGCGCGTTGAAGTTGTGGAACTGGTCTTCAATGTCCGGCCCTTCGGCAACTTCAAAGCCCATCTCGCCGAAGATGGCAACCACTTCCTCGTAAATTTTCGACACCGGATGAATCCGTCCCTGGGTTTCCGGCCGCACCGGCAGAGTAACGTCGATGCTCTCACCGGCCAGACGGCGGTTCAGTTCAATCGTTTCCAGTTCGCTTTTGCGGCTTTCGACGGCGTTTTCCACTGCCGATTTCAGCAGGTTCAGCGCCTTGCCGGCGGCGATTTTCTCTTCCGGCGGCAGGGTGCCCAGCGTTTTCATCTTTTCGGTAATGCTGCCTTTTTTGCCGAGAGCGGCCACCCGGAGTTCGTCCAGTTCCTTCAGCCCGGCGGCCGAACGGATGCCGGCCAGCAGTTTTTCCTGTAAATCTTGCAAATTTTCCATTGTTTTCCCCGTATACAAATAAAAAGAGTCTGCCCGTTTGCGCGAGACAGACTCTTCTTTATTTTTTTCGCATTATAAAAATTACTTCAAAGCGTCCTTAGCCTCAGCGACTAACTTGGCAAATGCCTCGGGCTCTTTTAATGCGATATCAGCCAGTACTTTACGATCAAGCTCAATACCTGCTTTGTTGAGCCCGTTCATAAATCGGGAGTATGTCATTTCATTGAGTCTGGCGGCAGCGCCGATTCTTTGAATCCACAGCGAGCGGAAGCTTCTCTTCTTCGCTCTTCTGTCGCGGTAGGCATATTGCAAAGCCTTTTCGACCTTTTCAACTGCTACTCTGAATACGTTCTTGGAACGACCGCGGTAGCCTTTCGCCATGGCGAAAATCTTTTTGTGGCGGGCGCGGGCCGTTACACCTCTTTTAACACGAGACATCTATACATCCTCCTACAAATACGGTAAAAACTGTTTGACGATCTGAACATCGCACTCGGCAACCAAAGTGGTTCCTCTGGCTTGTCTTTTCATCTTCTGGGTTTTGCAGAAGAGACAGTGTCTCTTTTTGGCGAAGTTTCTCTTCAACTTGCCGGTGCCGGTTACGCCGAAGCGTTTTTTAACCGAGCTCTTGGTTTTTAATTTGGGCATTTTATTTCCTTTCTAACGACTTAGATGGTTTTGACAAACGATACATAAGGCATGCCTTTAGCCCGTGCATCTCAAAAATCGTTTTGGTTTATATATCATAAATCTTCTCTTGGCAAGCGTTTTTTCCGGCAAACTTCGGAAAAATCCGCAATTTGTATTGCAATTTAGCGCTTCCGACGATATAACCTTGTTTAAGAAAAGAGGAGTTTTTTATGATTTTTAACCAGTTTGAAAGGCTTCTGGCCCGCCGCTATCTCCGGGCCAAACGCAAAGAGGGCTTCATCTCGGTCATCACCGGCTTTGCCTTTACCGGCATTGCCTTAGGGGTGGCCACCCTGATCATCGTGATGTCGGTAATGAACGGTTTCCGCGCCGAACTTCTGTCACGGATTTTGGGCATCAGCGGCCACATCGGCATCGTTTCCGCCGGCGGACAGCCGTTTAACAACTACCGGCAGGCCGTCGGCGAAATCGAAAAGTTCGACAACGTCGAAAGCGTTTTCCCGATGATCGAAAAACAGCTGCTGGCCTCTTCCGGCCGGGCGGCGGAAGGCGCCATGGTCCGCGGCATGCGCAAAGAAGACATATTAAATAAGGAAACGCTCAAAAACGGCATGCTCAACGTCAACATGGAAGAATTTGCCGGCAACAACGTTATCATCGGCTACCGGCTGGCGCTGAAAATGGGACTGATCCCGGGCGACGAAATCACCCTTATTTCTCCCAACGGCAAAATCACCGCGTTCGGCACCGTGCCGCGGATGAAATCCTACCGCATTGCCGGAACTTTTGAACTCGGCATGTTCGAATACGACTCCAACTTCATTTTCATGCCGCTTGACACCGCGCAGACCTTTTTCGGAACCGGCGACGCCGTAACCAACATCGACGTAACCTTAAAAGACGAAAGCAAACTGAAAGAAACCCGCGCCGCGATCGAAAAAAGCGTTGAACCGGGCGCCTACATTTTCGACTGGCGGCAGTCCAACTCGGCCTTTTTCAACGCCATTGACGTCGAGCGCAACGTGATGTTCCTGATTTTGACGCTGATCATTCTGGTGGCGGCATTTAACATCATTACCGGGCTGATCATGCTGGTCAAAGACAAAGGCCGCGACGTGGCGGTGCTGCGTACGATGGGCGCCACCAAGGGCATGATCATGCGCATATTCTTTATGGACGGAGCCTTTATCGGCGCCGTCGGCACCGCGCTCGGACTGGTGCTCGGCATTTTGTTCTGCGACAACATCGAAGCCATCCGCCAGTTTTTGCAGGATTTGTCGGGACGGGAACTGTTTTCGGCGGAAATTTACTTTTTGTCCCAGCTGCCGGCCAAAATAGATTATGCGGAAGTGGCGGCAATCGCGCTGATTGCCCTGCTGCTTTCGTTCCTGGCAACGATTTACCCGGCTTACCGGGCGGCAAAAATGGATCCCGTGGAGGCACTGCGCTATGAATAATGAAAAAGAAACCGTGTTGGAATTAAAACAGATTTGCAAAAGCTTTCGGCAGGGCTCGCAGAAGCTTGACGTTTTAACCGGCGTCGATCTGGAAATCAAAAGCGGCGAAATCGTCGCGCTGATCGGACCTTCCGGCTCGGGAAAATCAACCCTGCTGCAAATTGCCGGACTGCTCGAAACGCCCAGCAGCGGCGAAATTTATCTCAACCGGCAGAATTGTTCCAAGCTCGGCGACGGACTGCGCACCCTGCTCCGCCGCGATTTTCTCGGTTTTGTTTACCAGTATCACAACCTGCTGCCGGACTTCAGCGCCGAAGAAAACGTGATGCTGCCGCAGCTGATTGCCGGCCGCAAGGCAAAAGCCGCCAGAGAAAGAGCGGCATGGCTGCTGGAACGGCTGAACCTCGGCAGCCGTCTGAAACACCGGCCGGCGGAAATGTCCGGCGGCGAACAGCAGCGGGTGGCCATTGCCCGGGCGCTGGCCAACGCCCCGAAGCTGCTGCTGGCCGACGAGCCGACCGGCAACCTCGATCCCAAAACTTCCGACGTCGTATTCGCCGAACTGCTGAACATCGTCAAAGAAACCGGCCTTTCCGCGCTGATCGCCACCCATAACATGGAACTGGCCTCGGCCATGGACCGCAAAGTCCGGCTGGAAGACGGCCGGCTGGTCAACACCGGCATTTCGGGGCTGATTTCCGGCGAAAACTTTTATTGACAAAAGCGCGGCGGACAGGTTTGCAGACTGCGGATTTGTCTGCCGGAGAGCGCTTCCCCGCAAAAACAGCTCTTGCATAAAAATTTTTATTTGCTAATGTAAATAAAAAATTAACTATCAGGATACTGTTTATTATGCGGATAACTTTCTCCAAGACTTTACTGCTGGCGACCACCGCCTTTTCCATGATTTCCGTTCCCGCGGCCAACGCCTATCTCTCGCCGCTCAGCTTTAACGAAATGTACGCCCACGCCTCCCGGGGAAACCTGACGGTCTTAAACAACGCCATTCTGCGCGGCATGAACATCAATGCCGTCAACGGCGACGGCGACACCGGCATCTGCGTTGCCATCCGCCGCGGCGACCATATCGCTTACGAGAGTTTCCGCAACACCGGCGCGCATACCCGCCCGCGCTGCCTGAACAACATCAACGCCAAACAATATAAAAAATTCATGGCCGACCACCGGCCTTATGAACTGGCTTACAGAAAAGAAGGCAGTTCAATCTGGTGGTGGATCGGCGGCGCGGCGGCCGTGGGCGGAATTGCCCTGGCCGCGGGCGGCGGCGGTGGCGGCGGCGGTTCCGATCCGCTGCTGGTTCCCGCTCCCGAAGACCCGACGTTTCACAGCAACAAGGGGCTGGGGTACGTCGTTGCCACCAGCGACCCTTCCGAACCGGAAACCACGCCCTATGAGCCGGTGATGATTTCGGCGGAAGACAAAACCACCGAAGTCAACCGCGAAAGCATACAGCTCTCCAACAACGCCAAGATGTGGGTTTACAACCCGGACACTTTCGGTTACGACACCCTTTTACTGTCCGATCTGATCGATTTTGACAAAGACATAAACTCCTATACCAAATATATCCGCGTCGGCATGCGCGCATATAACGACTCGGTTGTCATCAATGATACGGAACAAACCATCAGCGCGGGCAGCGGCACCGTCGGTCTTGACGCCCTGCTGAACAGTTCGGCCTCCAACCTCGGCACCATTGAGATTTCCGCGCCGAACGGCAGCATCGGCATGGTGGCCAGCGACTATTCCGAAGCCGGCAACACCGGCACCATCTCAATGGAATTTACCGGCAAAGACACCGCCGACAGTTTGATCGGCATGTATGCCGACACCAATTCTTCGCTGACCAACGCCGGTACCATCTCCGGCAAGGCAGACACCGCACACGGCAGGGTTACCGGCATGCAGACGCGGCTGACCAGCTATTATGCCGACTTTGTCAACAAAGCCGTCAACAGCGGCAAAATAGAACTGAGCGGTTCTTCCGACAACGCCGGCGGCATGAGCCTGTGGGGGATGAGCAGCTGGCTGGACCGGGCCTTTATCGACGGCGACAAGTCCGCCGCAAAACTGGACAAGGCCACGCTCACCAACAAAGGTGACATTTCGCTCACCTTTTCCTTGCAGCCGAGCGACGAAGAAGGCACCGTCGATCCGGAAGACCCGCTGACGCTTGCCGCCGGCAACGGAGGCATCGTCGGCATGCACGCCGACGCCAACACCACCGCCACCAATAACGGAAACATCACGATTGCGGTTACCGGCGACGCCGGCGAAACGCTTTCCGCCGGCATGCAGGCGGTCCGCGGCGGCAGCATTGTCAACGGCAGCGGCAAAAACATCACCGTTTCCGCCGAAGGGTCGGCTTACGGCATGATGGCCATAAGCGGCAGCAACGGAGGCAAGAACTTTACCGACGTCGAAAGTGCCGTCGACAACCGCGGCAATATTACGGTAACCGCCGGCGACACCGCCTACGGTATTTATTCCGCGGTTAAGGGTGACGTCAAAAACAGCGGAAAGATCACGATCAACGGCGCCGGATACGGCATTTTCAACCAAAACGGCAGCGTTAACAGCAGCGGCAGCATCATCGTTGCCGGCACCGGCGAAAAAGGCAGTTACGGCATCTATGCCGAAGCGGAAGCCGGCAGCGGCAACAAGATTACCAACGCGGCGGACATTACCATGACCTTTGCGCCGGAGGAAGAAGGCGGCGACGACGAGGAAGAACAGCCGACGCTGCCCGCCAACTACGGCATCTACGGCTGGAACGTCGACATCGAAAATTCCGGCAGCGTTTCCATTACCCAGCAAAACGAAAAGAGCGAAGACGTTTTCGGCATCGTTTCCGAAGAAAGCAGCATCAACAACAGCGGCACCGTGGTCATTAACGGCAACGGCAGCGCGGTCTATGCCGGCGGCGGCAGCCTTACCAATTCCGGCAGCATCACCTTAAACGGCGACGGCTACGGACTGATTGCCGAAGACGGCGATCTGACCAACTCCGGCACCGTAACTTTGAACGGTTACGGCTATGCGGTTTTAAACGACGGCGGCAACCTCACCAACGGCGGCGAAATTTATCTTAACGGCAGCGGCTGGGGCGTATACGCGAAAAACGGCAACCTGATCAACAATGCCGGCGGCAACGTTACCGTCAACGCCGACGATCTGGCGGCAATTTCGGGCCTGACGCTTGAAGGCAGCGGCTATCAGCTGCAAAACAATGCCCGGATTGTTCTGACCTCAACGGGCGCCAAGGTAACCAAAACCGCCAAAGCGATCGACGGCGGCGACAGCAGCGTGGTCAACTCCGGCAACATTACCATCGGCAGCAGCGACGTTTTGTTTACCGACTCTTACGGTATTTATAACCGCGGCAGCAGTCTGACCAACTCCGGCAGCATTACCGTTTTCGGCTCCGGGTACGGCATTTACGGCAAGGGCAGCATCGATAACAGCGGCAGCATTACCATTCATGCCGAAAACGACGCCGCGCCGGTTTACGGCATTTACGGCCAAAACGGTTCCGTCATCGACAACGAGGGGCAGATTAACATCGCGTCATCCAAAGCCGTCAATACGTCGGCTGTCTTCGGCATTTACGGCAACAGCGCCGAAATCAACAACAACGGCAGCATTAAAATCGGCGACGGCGGCAACCTGTTTAACGCTGCGACCGGCATCCGGGCCGACAACAAGAACGTCAACAATTCCGGCACCGTCCGCATTTACGGCGCGGGCACCGCGATCAGCGCCGAAAACGGCAACATCGTCAACAACTCCGGCGGCAGCATCACCATGGTCATCAGCGGCGCCGCCGACAGTTACGGCATTTATCTTGCCGGCCGGGGAAGCAACACGCTGACCAACAACGCCACGGTAAAAGTCAACCGTTCTTCCGCCTATGCCGAAGGCAAAAAAGCGGTCGCCCTGTATGCGGAAAACGGCAGCATTAACAATTCCGGCGCTTTGGAAGTAGGCGCCAAGGACGCCGTCATCAACGGCGGCATCGGCATCGAAACCGACGGCGGCAACGTTACCAACGGCGGCACTATTACCGTTCTGTCTCTTATACACATCTCCGAGCCCACGAG
>OJPW01001752.1_pt1 | contig 10771 bp, 8 predicted proteins | sample 1598571 | NCBI WGS metagenome assembly OJPW01 (sample SAMN03922493, study PRJEB24848) | human gut metagenome | isolation source: stool sample | host: Homo sapiens | place: Germany | collected 2011-05
GGAGTATCGTCGGCAGCGTCAGATGTGTATAAGAGACAGTCCTTGAACTTGTTCTGGATGGCAACATACTGCTTTACCTGCTCTAATGTACGATCCTGAACATACTGTGAGAACGTCTTGTCCTGTACATTGTAGTTATAGTAGCTGAAATTCTCTATCTTTGATGCGCTTGTTCCCATAGCCTTAAGCTGATCGTCAACCTCCTGCTGAGCCTCGCCTATAGCCGTCTGCTCATAAAGAAGATATATGCCCGCATTTATGGTCTGATTGTCAACCGAGCCTATAGTCGATACATCCGCACAGCCTGCAACGCTTAATGTGATTGCCACGGCGCATATTGCCGCTGCCAGCCTTTTAAAATATTTCATTGCTTTTCTCCTTACTGTTTATAAGGGGCTGTGCCCCGATTATTTCTGCAAATTCCGCCGTTATCTTAATGTAACGCCTATATTCTCAAGTGCCTTAAGCACCTTTGCAACAACTGCGTCCGCCTCATCGTCTGTCAGCGTAGCGTCTTTCTTTCTGAGTATCAGCTTGTATGAAAGGCTCTTCATACCTGCAGGTACCTGCTCGCCCTTGTACATATCGAACAGACGTACAGCCTCAAGATGCTTTGCGGTCTTTTCGATTACCGCAACTATATCTCCGCTCGGCACGTCCTCGTTGCACACAAGGCTCAGATCTCTGTATGTTGAGGGGAACTTGGGCAGTGCGGTGTACTTTACATCACCGTCCGCATTATTGAACATTACCTCCATGCTGAGCGTAGCACAGTAAACCTCTGCATTTACGCCGAAATTAGCCGCAGCCTCCGGATGAAGCTGACCGACATAGCCGATAAGTTCGCCGTTTACAGTGACCTTTGCGCATCTTCCGGGGTGGAATGTAGGATTGTTCTTTTCAGCCGTGTATACGACATTCTTCAGTCCGAGTTTTGCCATAACTTCCTCGGCAACGCCCTTTGCCGTGAAGAAATCCTCGCCGTTTCCGTAAAGCGCATAGCACAGAACATCTCTTTCAACAGGGAGCTGATTCTCACCTGTCGGGAAATACTCTCTTGCTATCTCGAAGAATCTGCCCTCAAGGTTTCTGTTGCTCCAGTTTCTTCTTACAACTTCCATCATTGATGTAAGCGCAGAAGTACGCATTACGCTTGTATCCTCGCCGAGCGGACGTCTTAACACAACGCTCTTTCTTGACTTCTCGTCCATACGCAGAAGCTCATAGTCCTTAGGCGAAATAAAGCTGTAGGTCATTACCTCGTAGAATCCGAGTGCCAGTGCAAGCGAAATTACCTTGTCCTCGAATATCTGTTCGGGTGTTCTCTTGCCCTGTGATGACAGCTTCGGTATAGTCGAGGGGATTCTGTTGTAGCCGTATATACGGGCAACCTCCTCCGCAACATCGCACGCACGGTGCATATCTATACGGGTAGGCGGAACGATTATCTCGCCGTTTTCATAGCCGAAGCCGAGCTTCTTTAATATCTCTATCTGCTCGTTCTCGCTTATATCCGAGCCTAAATGCTCGTTCACCCACTTATAGTCGTGCTTTAATCTTTCGGGAACATACTCGCTGTGGTTCTCGTCAATGATAGTATTCACTACCTCGCCGCAGCCCAGCATCTCGATAAGCTGTAATGCTCTCTTGAGCGCCTTTTCTGCGTTTACCGGGTTAAGACCCTTTTCAAAACGTGAGCTTGCCTCGGTACGCTCGCCTATCTTTCTTGCTGTACGTCTTACCGATACGCCGTCAAAGCAGGCAGCCTCAAATACGACAGTAGTCGTATCCTCCATGATACCGCTATGCTCGCCGCCCATGACGCCGGCTATGGCGATAGGCTTCTTTCCGTCTGCGATTATCAGCATTTCGGGAGTCAGCTTTACAGGCTCTGCCATTTCGTCGAGCAGCTTTAATGTTTCTCCCTCTTTTGCATTTCTTACAACTATCCTGTTGTCCTCGACATATCTTAAATCGAATGCGTGCATCGGGTGACCGTATTCAAGCATTACGAAGTTCGTTATATCAACAAGGTTGTTGATAGGTCTTACTCCGCTCGCTCTCAGTCTTCTTGCCATCCACTTGGGTGACGGTCCTATCTTTACGTTCTTTACAAGCGCCGCCATATAGCGTGAGCAAAGCTTTGTATTTTCAACACTTACGCTGATTTCCTTTGTGATATCCCCGTCAACGCCCTTGAACGAAGGCTCGGTGTAGTTCATAGGAATATCAAACGTTGCGCTTGCCTCCTGTGCAAGTCCGAGTACGGAAAGACAGTCGGGGCGGTTGTTCGTTATCTCAAACTCTACTATAGTATCGTCTGTCTGTAAAGCCTCGCATATATCCATACCCATTCTGAAAGAATCAACATCAGGATCGTTATTCAGTATAAGTATTCCGTCATCTGCTACGGGATAGTCAAAATCATCCTTTGTAAGACCAAGCTCCGCATAAGAGCACATCATACCGTTGCTTGCAACGCCTCTCAGCTTGCCCTTTGTGATCTTTGTTCCGTCTGCAATCGTACTGTTGTGCATACAAGCGGGAACTATAGCCCCCTCAAACAGATTCTGCGCCGCAGTAACTATCTGCACAGGCTCTTCTCTGCCTGCGTCAAGCTGGCATATCCACAGCTTTTCGCTGTCGGGGTGACGCTCCAGCTTCAGCACCTTTGCAACTACCACGTTATTTATAGGATCGGACATCTTATGATAGGTTTCAACCTTTGAACCGCTCATCGTCATATCCGCTACGAATTCCTTTATTGGCATATCGGCTTTAACATAGTCGTTAAGCCATCTCATTGATAAATCCACGTTAATATCTCCTTTTACGATTCCTGTCGGTATTTCTGAATTCTCTTATCTGAACTGTGCGAGGAAACGCTGATCGTTCTCGTACAGCAGACGCATATCGTCTATGTTATATCTCATCATAGCAATACGCTCAAGTCCTATACCGAAAGCGAAACCGCTGTATTCTTCGGGATCTATTCCGCAGTTGATAAGTACCTGCGGATGAACGATGCCTGAACCGAGCATCTCTATCCAGCCTTCGCCCTTGCAGAGCGGACAGCCCTTGCCTCCGCACTTGAAGCACTGTAAGTCAACCTCGGCTGACGGCTCTGTATACGGGAAGTGGTGAGGACGGAAGCGGAGCTTTACCTCGTCGCCGTAAAGACGCTTAGCAAACGTTTCAAGCGTACCCTTAAGATCGCCGAATGTGATATTCTTATCTATTACAAGGCCTTCGCACTGGTGGAAAATAGGCGAGTGCGTGCCGTCAACAGCATCAGGACGATAAACACGTCCGGGGCTTATGATAGCTATAGGAGGCTTGTTTTTAAGCATTGTTCTTATCTGCACGGAAGATGTCTGTGTACGCAGAAGGATTTCATCAGTAATATAGAATGTATCCTGCTCATCTCTTGCAGGGTGACCGTCCTCTGTTAAAAGCATATCGAAAACATACTTCGTTTCCTCGACCTCAGGACCGTCTACTACAGTGTATCCCATTCCTCTGAATATTTCCTTAAGCTCGTCAAGAACTATATTCAGCGGATGACGTACTCCCATCGCCTGCTGTTTTCCGGGCATGGTAACGTCCAGCGTTTCCTTCTTTAATTTCTGCTCCATAAGCGCAGATTTAAGCTGTGCCTGCTTCTGTGCAATAAAGCCCTCAAGCGACTGTCTTACATCGTTTGCAAGTTGACCCATAACAGGTCTTTCCTCAGCGGACAGCTTACCCATACTCTTGAGTATAGCTGTAAGCTCGCCCTTCTTGCCAAGGTACTTTACTCTCAGCTCGTCAAGCTGCTTAACGTCAACGCAGTCACCGATAGTTTTCAGCGCCTGCTCCTTTATATTCTGTAACTGTTCTTTCATACCTTTATTCTTTCCTCGTTATTTATTATCCTGTATTTGATCTCGCCGTCAGGCAAAGACGATGGAACCGAATCGTTCCACTGATAACACGACCTTTCACGCATTTTTCCTGCGTCGGTTAATTATAATATGGTTATGTAATATGGCTTTTTATGGAAATTAAAATCAAAGCCTATGCCTACACGATAGACATTATAACAGAAATCCGATACTTTTGCAAGTGTAATAACGCAGTTTTCGGTAAATTTCGCATTATTTTCACCCGCACCAACCCTTCCAAACCCGCCGCAAAACAAAACAGGCACCGTCTGCACGATGCCTGCGATGCCTGTCATATATTTACGATTATTTCCTTGTAGCCGCCTTAAGACCGGAATACTCGCTGAACTCGGTCGTGCTTCCCGTCTTTCTGAACGCTTTTATTCTGAACGAATAAGTCGTATTTCTCGCCAATCCCTTCACAGTAAACGTAAGCGTTGTATTATTCTTTGTGGTAGCAAGCACCGTCCACTTACCGCCTCTGTAGGTCTCAATGATATATCCCGTAGCCTTAGCATTCTTGTTCCACGAAAGCTCAACCGCACTTGTTGTAGTGCCGGTCACTCTAAACGACGCTACCTTCGCTATCCTCGTCTTAGCCGCAAGTCTTGTATACTCACTGTATATCGTCTTGCCTGCCGCAGTTTTATACGCTCTTACCCTGAACGTATAGGTGGTATCCGCCTTCAGTCCGTTTACAGTATATGTAACCGTTGCGTTACTGCTCGTCTTTACAATCTGTACCCACTTGCCACCCTTGTACTGCTCAACAACATAACCGCTTGCGCTTGCGTTCTTGTTCCATGCAAGCGTAATTGCCGAAGCCGTATAGCTCTTTACAGCTAATCCGCTTAAGTTACCGAACGAAGTAGCCGCCTTAAGACTTGTATATTCGCTGTAATCTGTCTTGCCGTTTACGGTTCTGAACGACTTTATTCTGAACGAATATACAGTCGCACTTGCAAGTCCCTTCACAGTAAACGTAAGCGTGGTGTTATTCTTTGTGGTAGCAAGTGCCGTCCACTTTCCACCCTTGTACTGCTCGATAACGTAGCCTGTAGCTTTGTCATTCTTGCTCCAGTCGAGCTTTACCGCACTGCCGGAAACCGTCGAACCCTTGAATGTGCCGACATTCGCTATTCTCGTCTTAGCCGCAAGTCTTGTATACTCACCACTGTATTCCGTTGTACCGGAAACCACATAGCCATTTATTCTGAACGTATATGTCGTATCCGCCTTCAGTCCGTTTACAGTATATGTAACCGTTGCATTACTGCTCGTCTTTGCAATCTGCGTCCACTTACCGCCCTTGTACTACTCAACAACATAACCGTTTGCGCTTGCGTTCTTATCCCACGCAAGTGTGAGCGAGGTAGTACCCTGCGTCTTTACCTTTGCGCCGGTAACAGCAGAAAGTGTTATCTGCGAGGTGTAGCTGTCCTTATAGCTGTAGTGGCACACCGTGCATTCATGCAGTGTGTAGCCCTGTGCAGTCAGAGTAGGTGCTACTACCGTAGTCTTGTAGCTGTGCGCCGTCTTGGGTATAACGGTTACTTCTGTCTTTGCGTCACAGCGTGTGCAGTGCTTTGATTTAGAACCCTCTGCCGAGCAGGTAGCCTGCTTGTCGATCGTCCACTCAGAAGAATAATTGTGTCCGAGTGCCGTAATATATCTTGTTTCTGCCTTCGAGCATCTGGAGCAGGTACGCTGCTCAACGCCCTGTGCCGTACAGGTGGGCTTTGTTGCTGTTGCCCAACCGCCCCAGCTGTGACCGAGTGCCGCCGTTTCTCTTGTTTTGGTTGCACCACATGAACATTTCTGTTCCTGAACACCGGCACTCGTGCAGGTAGGCTTTGTTTTATCATACCATGCGCCGTAGGAATGGGTGTGAGGCGCAGGGTTTACAACATTACCGTTCATATCACAGAAATACCAAAACTGATTATCGTTTTCCTGATATTTCTGTAGCTGTAGCTGATCGCCGTTTCCGCTGCCCGATATGCCAATAACAGCATTATCTATTGTTGAAAGCTCAAATACATATTTGTTGTTTCCGACAGATACAACGTTGAATTTCTGGCAGTTGTCATAACTTCCTCTGCCCCAAATATCAATATAATCTCCGACATTGCATACATGGTCTGAACCGATATTTGTATCTACTACTCTGTTACTGCCGTTTGATGAGCACATTGCAAAAATCCAATATGAACCGTTGCTTATGTGTTCAAGTCTGAACTTCTGCTCTGTAGTACCGTCTCTGTCCCAAAGTGTAACCTTTGTGCCGTCTTTGTCAGTGCCTGCATATACATTCATCATCTTGCCTGTAGCAACGTTCTTGATTGTATATGTGTTGTTGGCAACAGGATAGTTTGAAGGATTGGGAACGACATGATCGGGTGTTGGATCAGGCTCTCCCCATGGATTCTTTATTGTGTTACCGCTCATGTGGTATCTGTATCCAAATGAATATCCTGCAACTTTTCCCCATTTGTTTACCGTAGCGTTCCATCTTACCTGACAAGGAACTCCGTTTCCGTTACAGTCAACATAATAGATCGTATCACCGATTACCTTAATAACAAATACGGAATGTCCTGCTGTTCCTCCGTATCTGATTACATCGCCGGCACACACATCATTTATGCTGTATATTTTCTCTGCGTTTTCCTGATATATTCCGAATGTTAAATAAAACATTTTGGAAGCAAAGCCGTAACACTGCTCACCGCCGTGGAATACACCGCATTTGCAGTCACAATATCCGTTATGTTGTTGTCCGCACCATGTATAACCCATTGCTTTACATGGGCACGGATTCGGACCGGTTTTATCCAATGAACCGTTATATTGATTCCAGTATTCGCCATGTTTATACTGTGTGCTTAACCAGTTTATTTTATTTGCAAGTTCGCTCGCAACGACGCTTGTAACCGCAACATCATTTGTAGAATTGCTGTAGTTCGGTCTTATAAATACCCTTTTAATATCACCGTTGGCAATAGACAGACCTTTGGTGGTAGTGTATGTCATTGTATCCCTGTTGTCTACAACCTGAAATACACCGTTCAAAAGTGCATTGCCCTCAACAGAATATCTGCTGTCTTTCATTATTCCTACATGATATGTAGTATCACCGCTTGTACTGCAATAGAATACAAGGTCGCCTGCCTGTGCGGTTTCGACCTCCTTTGCGCCTGCATTAAGCAGTGCGTTTTTGAAAGTACCGCAAGCCGCATTAGCAGGTGCGTCCGGAACTGCCCCTGTCTGACCGGCAACTCTGGCAACGTCAAGGACGAAATCGGCACACCACGCTTCTCTGCTGGGATACCATCCGTCATCATCGTCTTTTCTGCCCGCCTGTGCCACGGCAACATTGACCATATCCACAGCGCCGTCACCTGTCAGTGCAACAGGGTAAAAGCTATCTTTTACACTGTAATACGCACCTGCGGAAAACGCTCCTTCAAGCGCAGGGATATTGTCGCCCAGCGGTGTAGCGACCGCAGTAAAAGCCATTACCGCCGCAACAACAGCCGCTGCTGTTCTTTTCAGCTTCATAGAAACCTCTCCTTATAATTCAGAATAGAGACCAACAGTATAATACGATTATTAATACTGCCATCCTGATTCAAGAATACACTCTTCACCCTCCGTTTTCAACCGTTTTGCAAAACTTGCGTTTTTTATTCAAAATTTGCATCACTACCCGCACCAATCCTTCCAAATCCGCACTATCCATCATCCGAACCAACCCTTCCAAAAAACGCACCACCACACCCACTTTTCGTAACGCTAACATCTGTATGCACCGATATGCTTTCGCATCCGCACTATCCCTTGCTTTGCACCATCACGCTTGCCTCCCTTGTCAAAGGTGAGGTTCTGTTGCTCGGTCAAGCCGAGCCAACTATGGTGGGGATTGCTCCCCATCAGCACCATCAATGAGATTTTCCGCACTATCCCTCGCTTTGCACCACCACACTTGCCTCCCTTGCCAAAGGGAGGTGGATTGACGGCAAGGCACAAACTGTCACTTTGTTGCGTTTCGCTTGCGATACATCCGCCTTTTTTATTCACCAAACTTTTTGCCGTCAAGACGGAGGGATTGCCACACCACTATCCCCTCGCCCCGCACCAACCCTTCCAAAACCGCACTATCCCTCGAAAATTGCCACCACCCTTACCTTTAAATGAACGCTCTGTTTGTTTCGCATCCTTGCCTCGTCAGCCATTAGTGCCGTTGCACCGAACACCACCCTTCCCACAACTACAATAAACCGCTCCTTCGCCATCACCCTTCCCAACGACGACAATTAACCCGAATCGGAAAGCATAAAAAGAATCCCCACTGCCTGTTTTGGCAATGGGGATTCGGTCTTATATATCGGTTTTACTTTAAGTATTTACCCACATCGACAGCAGGCGCAGAGGTTTCAGGTGCGGGATTACCCGAGCAGTCAAGCGTATATCCGCCGACCGAAATTCCGGTTATTTCGCCGTTGCCGTCAAGCGTCAGCGTATAGCTGCTATCGCCTGCCGTGCCGCTTAAGGTCAGCTTGTCGGTGCCTTTACGGGCGGTGACGTTTTCGGCTGTTCCTGCACTGTCAATGCACTGTGTGAGAAGCTCTGCGGCTGAGGCGAACTGCGGCGAGGAACTGCCGTATTCATATTCTATCCCGTCAAGGCTGTACCTTACAGTATTGCCGTCATCGGTCACGGTAAGCCCCTTCACGCTGTCCGGTGAAGTAAAGCATACGGTCCATACACCTGCACTTCGGGTAAACTCTGCCTGTGCCGTAACACCATCGCAGGCGACCCTGCCACTGATGCTCATATCTCCCTTCAGATCGGGGATCTCAGCCTTTTCAGCGGCAGTGCAGGATGTGCATAAAAGGCAGGATAAAACTGCTGTCGTGATAATCATTCTTTTACTCATAATACGTCGTCCTTTGCAAAGTAATATAGGACAACGTGAGGAGTTAAGCTATTCCGTAGAATTCACGCAGAATATATGGGTAAAGCTGCGGCAGCTCTGACGGCAGAATTCCGCTCATACTGCGCTCCCGTGCGGCATACTGTGCGGATAAGCCGAAAAGATACGCTCCGAGCCTTACCGCATTGCCCGTTTCAATGCCCTGTGCGAGCAGTCCGCCGATAGTTCCTGCAAGCGTATCACCGCTTCCGCCCTTGGCTAAAGCCGCATTACCGCTCATATTTACGGCGGCAAATCCGTCCGGCGAGGCATATACGGAGTATGCGTCCTTGAGCAGAACGTGAACGCCGTATTTTACAGCGAAATCTTTGGCACAGCTCAGCTTGTGGCGGAGGATGTAGTCGGTGTCAAGTCCGCTCAGCCTGCTGAATTCCTTGATATGAGGGGTAAGTATGAGCCTGCCTGTGTTGTCCTTCAGCTCATTTATATGCGAAGCGAGGGAATTTATTCCATCTGCGTCGATAACTATCGGGCAGGAGGTATTATCAATCAAAGCACAGAGCAGACGGTAGGCTTCGTCGCTGTTGCCTACCCCGCATCCGAACAGGATTGCAGTGGCGGTACTGGCATTTTTGCACAGCTTGTCCGCACAGTCCGAGGTAAGCGTTTTACTGCCGAGCGGAAGGTAGATACATTCGTGTAAAGATGCCGCAACGCTTGTTGTGACCTCGCTCACCGAGGCAAGCGTAACAAGCCCTGAACCCGTTCGCAGAGCGGCATTTGTGGACATCCACGCCGCCCCGATACAGCTCTCGCTGCCCGAAACATTCAGTAGCCTTCCGAACGTTCCCTTGTGGGTGATACGGCTGCGGTTGACAAAGTGAGAGGCGAGGGAATCGCCGTTCAGCTCGGCGTCATATTCGCTGTAGCAGGCCTCGGATATGCCTATGTCGAGCAGTACAATATCGCCCGAAAACTCACTGCAGGGGACGTAAAGCTGACCCGTTTTTACGGCTCCGAGCGCAAAGGTCATATCCGCACGGAACGAGTATTCATCGGCGTTCCCGTCGGTTGCGTTACAGCCGGAAGCGATGTCGGCACAGAAGCGCAGGGCGGCACTCCCGTTGCAGTAGGAGAAGAGCCTTCTGACCGGGGGAGCAAGCTCGCCGTGGAAGCCTGTGCCGTAGACGCAGTCAATGATGATGCCGCAGGAGCCAAGCTCACTCAGCACCGTTTCAGGTTGGTCGGGGTAGCTTAAAACGGCTTCGTAATCGGGTTTGTACTCGTTGAAGCAGTCTATGGCGAGGTCGGTTTTCGGGGCGGAGCCGACGAGGACTATGAGGGGGGAGAAGCCCCGTTTACGCAGATTATGGGCAACTGCGAAGCCGTCGCCGCCATTGTTTCCGCTTCCGACAAGGACAGCCGCACGGCAGGGCTTTACGATACGGGAGATGTGAAGGGCGATGGCAGAGCCTACATTCCGCATAAGAACGGCACATGACGTGCCTTTCTGCTCACACATCGCTTCCGCTTTTTTCATCTGTGACGGAGTTACAACATACTGTTTTGCCATAAAAACTTCCTTTCAGAAAATGGCAGGTGAGTATTTTTCTCCCTGCCATTGATTTACAATCACACCTGATGATTCAGAAAACGCTAAGTGGCTTACCTATCACGAAAAGTAAGGCATCACTGATGCGTCAGGGTGATGAATAATGTAGTTTTTAAAAACACGGTGTTTCTGCCTTAATAAAAGGCAGATAATTACATTATTTCAGCTTGTAGAAAAAGTCTTTTTTTATAAAAATAGAGCAAATTCTCTATCCCTATAAGAACGCTTTGTGGGCTTTGCGTCTCTGCAATCGTGGTCGTTTGTTGTCGGTGCGTCCTGCACCGACTTTGTTCGACCACT
>OJPW01001755.1_pt1 | contig 10751 bp, 6 predicted proteins | sample 1598571 | NCBI WGS metagenome assembly OJPW01 (sample SAMN03922493, study PRJEB24848) | human gut metagenome | isolation source: stool sample | host: Homo sapiens | place: Germany | collected 2011-05
GCAGCGTCAGATGTGTATAAGAGACAGTCATATAGCTGGCCTGCACACAGGTCCACGGCTCAAGCAGCGCGGCGACGGCGGACGGCATATCGTCGGAGATCGGCAGCAGATAGCACCCTTCGTCCCCGTTCAGGATGCGCTGGTCGATCACGCTGTACTGCTCCATGCCGCCGTTGATCGCGTAACCGTAGGCGAATCCCCTGCCGTTCACATACACGTCGGCCTGAATGATGAAGCGCTGGCCGACATCGAACTTGTCGGCGACCTTGTCTCCGACCTTCACGACGGTCATGACCGCCTCGTGGCCCGGAATCACCGGGTCCTTCTTCAGATCCTTCGAAATCACGCGCGGATGCGCCTCACCGGCCCGGATCAGTTTGACATCGGAGAAGCAAAGGCCGATCGCATCGATCCGCACCAGAAGCTCATCGGGCCCGATCTCGGGCACCGGAATCGTGCAGGGACAGTCGTTCACGCCGAAATTTTCCATCCCCGCCCCGAACAGCGGCCACGCCAGCATCTTCTCCGGAATCGAAACGTTGCTCATCTTCTTCCCTTCTCTCCCTTATTGCTCGGAATCCATCGCCTGCCAGGAGGCCAGACGCGACTGAATGAACCCGATAATCTCCTGCTGCAGGGCCTGGCCGTTCCCTTCGACGGCGCGCGCCGGCGCGAACTCGAAATAGACGCCGCGCTTCGGCCGCACCGGCCCCATATCCCGCAAATATTTCCCGTTGCCCAGAAAATCCGTTTTCAGGGCGAACGGCAGCACCCGGACGCCGGCCGTCTTCGCCAGCTTGATCCCGATGGAATTGAACTTCGCCGCGTCGAACGTCTCGCTGCGGGTCGACTGCGGGAAAATGATGATCGACCGGCCGGATTCCAGCACCTTTTTCCCGTCGCCGAGCACGGCGCGCAGGTCGTCGCGCGGGTTCTCCCGGCCGACCGGAATCGCCCCGAGCGACCGCATGATATCCCGGAAAAACGGCACCGTCAGCAGCGACTGCTTGATGACGAACGTGAAATCGAGATACTCCCGAGCGACCGCATGGAAAAGCGCGGTTTCCAGCAGACTCATATGGTTGCCGATCAGGACCACCGGCTCGCCGGAGACATCGCGCAGATTTTCCAGACCGCGCAGGTGGATCCTGCCGCCGCACTTCTCGACCAGGCGGAAGTTTTTGTTGGAGTAATAAATCTGCCGCTCTTTGTCGAGCCGCCCGCGCCGGCCGCAGCGTCCGGTCCGTGCAAATATGCCGAAGTTGTTCAGATAAAAGTACCAGCGGCTGCCGAGCGACAGACGGTAAAGCATGGACTTCCGCATACTTTCCGGCGTATCATAAGCGTCGCCGGCGAAAAGATATTGACCGTGTTCCATTGACCTGCAATCGAAATATGATTAAATAAAAATCCCGAACGCGTTAATATATCATGCGTTCCCGCAAAATGCAATTACGGGATCAAAGATCGAAATCGTCGTCCAGGACCGACATCTCGTCTTCCACGAAATTCAGCGCCATCTTGAATGCGGCCGCCCGGTGGCTGATCCGGTTCTTGAGTTCCTGCGGCATTTCGCCGAAGGTCTGGTCGTAGCCGTCGGGCAGGAAAATCGGGTCGTAACCGAAGCCGTCCGCGCCGCGCGGCGCGTCGACGATGCTCCCCTTCACCTCTCCCTCGAAGGTCTCGATCACCTCGCCGTTGATCGCGATCGCGATCGCGCAGACGAAGCGGGCGCGGCGGTTCTCCTTATCCTTCAGCTCCTCGAGCAGCTTCGCAATCCGCTCTTTGTCGGTCGGCGCGTAGCGGGCCGAGAAGATGCCGGGGCGGCCTTCGAGCGCCTCGACCTCGAGCCCGGAGTCGTCGGCGAACGCCGGCACGTCGCAGTACCTGCAGGCGGCCAGCGCCTTCTTCGCGGCATTTTCGCGAAACGTCGCGCCATCCTCCTCGACGCCGGGGAAATTCGGATAATCGAGCAGGGACTTCAGTTCGACCTTCTGCCCTTCCAGGAGTTTCGCGTACTCCTCCACCTTATGCGCATTGCTCGTCGCGACAACAATATAAGCCATGATAAACCTTGAAACTCCTTGCGTTCTCTTTCCTGTCATATATATTATAACTGAAACGGACGCTTTACAAATGAATCTCGAAATTTGCGGCAAACTTTTTGAATCTTTCCGGGGCGGAACGCTTTACGCGGGCTTCTCCGGCGGGGCGGACAGCACGGCGGTTCTGCTTGCCGCCCGGCTTTACCGGGAACGCATCGGCTTTCGTCTCACCGCCGTCCATTTCGACCACGGGCTGCGAGGCGAAGAGTCACGCGGCGAAGCGCGCGATGCCGCCCGGTTCGCCGCGGCGCACGGCATCGAATTCCGATTGGTCGAGCTGCATCTCGCTCCGGGCCCGAACCTCGAAGCGCGGGCCAGGAACGCGCGCCTCGACGTCTGGAAGCGGCTTGCCGGGAACCGTCACGACGCCGCGGTCATCCTCGGGCATCATGCCGACGACCGGGCCGAAACGCTGCTGCTGCGGCTGCTGCGCGGCTCGAATGCGTCCGGCCTCGTCCCGCTGCGCGAACGTTCCCGGGTCGAAGGAGTGACGTTCCTGCGGCCGCTGCTGCGGTTCCGGCGCAGTGAAATCGAAGCCTTCCTGCGCGACAACGGCATCTCCGGCTGGGCCGTTGATTCGAGCAACGCCGACGAGTCGCTGACGCGCAACGCGCTCCGCAACCGGATTCTGCCCGCCCTGTACGATCTGACGCCGGGGAGCGAAAGCGGCCTCTTCCGCTCGCTCGACGCGCTGGCGGACGATGCCGCTTTCCTTGAGGCCGAGGCCGACCGGCGCTGGAACGAAATCGCAGGGACAGTTGAAATTCCGTTCGGCTTCTGGCGCCGGCAGCCCCCCGCCATGCGGGTGCGGCTGCTGCGGCGGTTCCTCGCGGCGGAGTCGGGGCGCGACTTCGTGCCGAACCGCAGCTTCCTCGACCGGTTCGAAGCGATGCTCTCCGCCCCCTCCCCCGAGCTCCGGCTGCTGCCGGTTGACGCGGAACGCACGCTCGCCCTGCGGAATGAATCCGTCTCGTTCCTGCGGAATCCCCCGGCAAACCCGGCCGCCTGGCGCTGGCGCGAGCTCCCGGAGACGGTGTGGAACGGCTTCCGCCTCACCGTCGAACCCGTTTCCACAGCGGAGCCGGTCACGCTTTACGAAGCGCTGTTCGACGCGGATGCGCTGCCGGACGAACTGATCCTCGACCGGCGCCGCGACGGCGACCGCCTCGTCCCCTTCGGAGAAGCAAAGCCGAAACCGCTCAAAAAGCTGCGCTGCGACCGGAAGATCCCGGCCGGCAGCCCGCTTCCGGTCCTGCGCACGAATGCCGGAACAATACTCTGGGCCCCCGGCATCCGCCACTCGAACCATGCGGCGGCGACGCCCGCGACTGCCCGCCTCGTGCGCTTCGCCTGCGCAGCGATTTCCGCTGAGGTTCAGGGGGCCGGAACCGGTACTCCTTCCGGAAACTAGATCTGTTCCCGTTTTTTATTTCTGCATTCTTTATCCTGAACGGCTTTCACTTCCGCAAGCAGTTCATCGATGTGAATGATCCGGCCGGAGCCGGTCACTTTTTCCTGATTATGGCTTCTGTCATATAATCAAACAATACCGGAACGGAATTTTGAATAACAGGAATGTTCCAGACAGGTTCCCGCATAAAATCTTCTGCTTTTCTTTCTTCAATCAACAGCAGCGCTGATTGCGGCATGGACTCCTGCCCGCACCCTCCGGAGTTCACCCCCATATGCCGCAGCCGAAAAAAAATGCTTTTTTCGCCCGCGGCACTTGACATTTTCATCAAAATGCGTCATAATAATATATAGCACGAGCTATGAAACCGTTTTTTTCGCTCATGCTGTTTTTTAAAATCGCAAATATAGCACGAGCTATAACAGTTATTTTCCGGCTCATCCTTTTACCGGTTGCCGGATCGTACAAACAATAACAGGATTCCTATCATGATTGACAATACCCGGCAGGGACAGCAGGTGACGGCGGCAATGCTTGCCAAACACGCGGGTGTCTCGCGCGTCGCGGTCTACGCCGCCTTCAATCCCGGAAAAAAGACGACGGTCGGCATCAGCGAAAAGACGAAAAACAAAATCCTGGCGGCGGCGGAGGAACTCGGCTACATCCCGAACGACCTCGCCCGCACGCTGGTCTCCGGCCGCAGCCGCAATATCGGGCTGCTGCTGCAATCGAACCGGTCGGCCATGTCGCAGCAGCTGATCGCGGCGTGCAGCCGACTCTTCGTCGACAACGGCTACCTCGTCATCTCGGAGTCATCGGACGAGGACGAGAAGCGCGAGCGTGAGATCCTGAACCGCTTCCTGATCCGGCGCGTCGACTGCGTCGTCATCTCCTGGGTCGATGAGGAGAGCAACGCGGACCTGCGCAAGCAGTTCGGCCGGTGCGGAATCCCGATCATCAACATCCGGAACCGCGAGCCGGATTTCGATTACTCAGCCGCCATCAGCTTCGACGAAGGACAGGTCATGCGGCAGATCTGCGGACTGCTGGCGCGATGCGGGCTCCGGAAGCTGTGTTACGCCGGTATCGGGGGACGCGGGAACAATTCGAGCCGCTGGCGCCATACCCACCTCGAAAGCGCCGTCCGGGAGCACTCCGGCATGGAGCTCGCCGGAGAAGTCAGCTTCGCCTCCGCTGAAGAGTGCCGCGCCTACGTGCGGACTCTGCGCGACCCGGCGAAGCGTCCGCAGGCGATCGTCTGCTACAACGACCGCATCGCCCAACTGGTCACGATCGAACTGCGGCTGGCCGGAATCCGGGTCCCGGAGGAGATCGCCGTAACCGGCGTGGACGGTTACAGCGACCGGTTCGACCTCGTCGCGCCGACCACGGTCCGGCTGCCGGTCGCGGAGATGGCCGGAGAAATTTACCGGATCTTCAGCAGCTCCGACTACCGGCGGCAACTGGTCCGCATCGCTCCGGAGCTGATCGAACGAGAAACAACGCCCAACCAACCACAAGAGGCTTTATCATGAGAAAAACCCGTTTCACGCTGATCGAACTGCTTGTCGTCATTGCAATCATCGCGATCCTCGCCTCGATGCTTCTCCCGGCCCTCCAGCGGGCGCGGTCGACGGCGAAGAAAAGCTCCTGCTCCGGCAACCTCCGCCAGATCGCCTTCGGCCATATCGGCTACAGCGACGACTACAACGACTATATCGCCGCCGGAATCCGCTGGCCCGGCAACATTGTCTGGCCGACTTCGCTGGCGCCTTACATGGGCAAAAACGCCAATGGCAAAGCGTTTTTCTGCCCGGCCTCCACCGAGGAGAACAGCAAATCAATGAAGGACTTCGTCGCGCTGCACGAGACCTCGTTCAAGTTCGGCGACAACGCCCGCCTCAGCTACGGACAGAACGTCAATCTGTCCCAGCAGCGGACAACGCGAAAATACGGAAAGCGGGTCAGTTCAAGCACCCGGCCAAAACCGTGCTCGTGCTCGACGGCAATATGCCGAAAGCCCCGGACGAAGGAGTCGTCGCCCATTACACGTACACCCAGATTCCGGCGGAAGTTTCAGGAGGAAAGGCGTTTTTCGGAACCGGATACGGCCACTCGGACGGAATCAACCTCTGTTTTCTCGACGGGCATGTCGATTATGTCGGGCCTACCCTGATGAGCCAGGCCCGGGCGAAAAAAGGCCACGCCTACTGGGGCAAGCTCGGTTTCAACTGGAACACCTCCGATAACAATTGATTGAAAGGAATCCCATGCGGCTGATTCATTCCATGGCGGCAGCCCTGCTGCTGTTTTCCGCACCGGTGCTTTCGGGCGCCGGAGTGATCTGGGTCGAAGGCGAAGAAGCCCGGAACACCAGCTTCTCGCCGGGCGTCGCCCCGCTCTCCGACGGCAGGGCCGCCGGGGCCTCCGGCGGGTTGTACCTGAAGAACGACCGCGCCGACGCCTCCGGCAAAGAAGCGCCGCGCTTCGCGGAATACGAGTTCAAAGTGGCCGAACCGGGCTCCTACCGGCTCTGGATCGCCTCGACTCCGCTGGTGACGGGCTGGGCCTCCCCCTATTCGATCGGCTGGCTCGACCGGCCGGAACGGACCGACATGGCCGGGAAAAAATACCGCGGCGTCCCCTACGGGCGCGGAAAGAACGAACAGTTCTTCTTCTGGCACGACGCCGGAACGCGCGACTTCCCCGCCGCCGGAACTTATACGCTCCGCATCGAAACCGGCAAGCCCCGCGCCTCCGACTCGAAGGTTGTGGTTTTCATCGACGCGCTGGCGCTCACCTCCGACCTGAACGAGCTCCCGGCCGGAAACAGCCCGGCTGGCTCTCCCGGCGCCCTTCCCGCGCCGCCGAAAGGGACCCTGGTCTGGCGCGAAGCCGAACTGCCCGATGAAAGCAATCTCGGCGTGCGCGCCAACGTCCCCTTCCTGAATGAAAAAGGACAGGGCGCCTCGGGCGGCATGTACTTCAACATCGACCGCAAAACGGATGCCGAAAAGGCGCCGGAAGGATATTACGCGCAGTACGACTTCAACATCCCGGCTCCGGGCGCCTACCACGTCTGGATCGCCGCCACACCGTTCAACGCGGGCTGGGCCTCCCCCTGTTCGATCCGGTGGGACAACGAGCCGGCAATCGACCTGGCCGGACGCAGACCGTACAGTCCGCCGTACGGCTTCGACCATCCCCGCGCCTACTTCTTCTGGACCAAAGCCGGCGTAAAGAACTTCACGAAGGCCGGAAAACACACGCTGCGCGTCATCGCCGACCGCCCGCGCGGCAACACGGACAACATCCGCGTTTTTCTCGACGCAATCGCGCTGACCGCCGACCCCGCCTGGGCGCCGCGCGGCAACCGTCCGCCGGGCTCCCCGTGGAAGGGCGTTCCGAAGGGCGCTACTCCGGAGGAACGGAAGGCGAACTTCCGCAAGGCGATCTATGACATCCAGATGCAGACTTATCCGGCCAAGCTCGCCGAAACCAACGAGGAGTGGAATCCGGAAACCACCGCCGAGGTCCTGCGCAAGATGAAGGCGCGCCCGCTGCCCGCCCCCTCGGCCATCGGAAGCCGCAAACAACTGCGCTTCGGGCTGCACGGCATCGAAAAGCCGTTCGTGCAGGCCGGCGCGGACGAGGAACGGACCGCTGCGGCGCTCGATCTGCTCGCCCGGGCCGGCGTCGAATTCCTGCGTACCGCCGAACCCTGCTGGCACCGGCTCGGCAATGTCCCCGGCACCTTCGACTACCGCCAGCTCGACTATGAAATGTCGCTCGCCCGGAAGCACGGCATGAAACTCATGCTGACCATGGGCTTCGCGCCTGCTCAGTACGGCAAGGGCAGAGGCAACAAGCTCGCGGCCTGCAAGCCGGAGTATTACGGACTCTACCGCGACTATCTGGACGACCTCTTCCGCCATGTCCCGGAAGAAATGATCCACTCGGTCGAGCTTGCGAACGAAGTGGACGCCTCGCATGTCTGGTGGGTCGGCGACAGTACGCCGGAGGATTATGTCGAAGAGGCGAAGATGACTTGCGACGCGCTCAAGCGGGCCTACCCGAACCGCAAATTCCCGTTCCTCGGCTTCAGCGCGACCTGGTCCAGCGTCGAGCGGGACCGGCCCGAGGGACGCGGCCGCGCCTGGGTCGAACGCGCCTTCGACGCCGGAGCCGACCGCTGCTTCGACGCCTATTCGCTGCACTACACCTGGAGTCCGCCGAAATGGGGCTTCGCCGACTGGATGCGCGCCGAACGCGCAAAACGCGGCTTCGCACCCAAACCGCTTCATAACAGCGAAGAGTCATGTTACGGCCACCCCGGCGACCTTATGAAGCTCTTTGCGCGCAATCTCTTCCTGCAGGATATGGAGAGTGTGACCTACTTCCTCGCCCGCGATTTTCAGGAGGTCGGCAATCTGCTCTACTCCGGACTTTTCGACCTGAACTGGCAGCCGAAGCTCCGGCTGCTCGCCTACGCCGCCTCGACCGACGCGATGCGCGGCCGGAAGCTCGTCGGCATGGCCGATCCGGCGACCGGGCTTGAAGCGTATGTGCTCGAAAAAGAATCCGACGACGCTTACGGCCCCCGCTACGCCATCGTCGGCTGGGCGCTCGACCGCGCGGAGGAAGGGATGCATTCAAGCCAGAAGGCCCACAGCGTCAACGTCTCCGGCTGGCGAGGCGTCAGGGAGGCCGTCAACTGGCGGCTCGACCCGGTCCCCTCGAATTCCGACGGTTCAATCACCATTCCGAACGAACCGCTGACCGTCTATGCCGACGAGCTGCCGGAGTGGCGGCTCCTGACCCCGAAAGAGTGGCGCGAACGCAAGGTCGCCGTCACCGTCCGGGGACAGGATGCCGGAATCCTGCCCGGCCAGGCCCTGCCGGACGGACGGTAACCGTTCGGACAAAAAAATTCCCGGAGGAGGACAGGGTCTGTCCATCTCCGGGAGTTTTGCGCTGCGGTCAGCGGGTCAGCAGATAGACCATCACGCCGCCCGGACGCGAAGCGGTGTCCGCCGTGAAGCGGAGCCTGCCGTCTTCATAAGCCGCCGGGACGCTGCCGTTCGGGGAGCCGTCGAGCTTCAGCGCCTCGACCTTCATCTCCGGCAGGGAGAGTTCGACGTCGGCCCGGCACTTTTCGAGCAGGATCGGCAGCTGCCCCCAGCTTTCGAGCAGGCTGCGGCGCTCATTCGAAAACTTCTGCCTGGTCGCGCCGAGGTTCGGCATCTGAATGAACAGAAGCCTGCCGCTTTCGGTCAGCGGTTTGCCGTCGAGCGACAGCAACGCGGCCGTCTGGTAACGGTCGGCGCCGGAAAGTCTCATCACTTTGCCGGACAGATTGCCGGAGAAGGTCATCACTTCGCACTGCGGAGCGACGATTTTCAGCGTCTTCGCCTTCGAATCGAGCGTGATCTGTCCGCCGGCGCTCGTGATGACTCCGGTTTTCCCGAGCTTGCCGAGAGCGGCGCGGGCGGCGGCGGGAAGCCGCTTCTCCCAGTTGGCATTGAGTGCGTCGACCTTCTGCACGCCGGGGAACGAGGCAGCGGCCCCGAGCGTTCCGATCCGGCCGTAGAGACCGAGTTCGGTGAATGCGTCCGGATAATTCCCCTCCGCTCCCGGAGTGCTTTTCAGCGCGCGGAGCTGTTCCGGCGTGCAGCAGAAGGCGAAGGCCGGTCCGGCCGGACGGATGTAGTTCCGCGTGAAAAGCAGGTAAATGATGCGTTCCGCCAGTTGCGCCTGCGGATCGTTGACGAGATCGAAGCCGCGCGGCACATCGACCTTTTTCATGTAATCCCGATGGTGCGACCAGGCGAACCGGTAGAGGCCGTCCCAATCCTGCAGCCCGGCGTAGCCGCCGAGCAGCGGAGCCGTTTCGAGCCGGTTCGGGTTCGGGTTGCAGAAATTGAACTCGGTGACCGTGTAGGGTTTGCCGAAAATCCGCACCGGCATCAGATACCGCGGAAATCCCGCGCGATTCACGATGGATGAACTGTTGAAAAACTCATACGGCATCTGCCAGGCTGCCACCGGAAACATCGGATGATCCCAATACTGGTGGTTGTCCACGAAGTCCAGATGTTCGCGCGCACTGTTCAGGGTGAACTTGCTGGTCATATTGATGTCGGTGATCAGCGCGGTCAGCTTCAGCTCTTCTTTCAGGAAGCGCCGCTGCTCCTCGATGCAGTTGATATGAAGATCATTCAGGAACTCGATGAAGAGACCGCTGCGGGAAGCGCGGTTCTCCGGCGTGTCAAGCCCTTTTTTCTTCAGGTATTCGAAGTATTTTTCCTCGAAAAGCGGAATGAGCGACGAATTGAGATTCCAGAGAATGACGAGCGGATTTTCATTCACGAGGTTCAGCGAATAGAGCGCCGGGTCCTCCGCGTAGGTCAGACCGGTATACGGATTCCGGTGGGTCAGCAGCCGCCGGGCGAATTCCTTCCAGTTGTCCATCGCCGATTCGCTGAGCGGAATCAGCCATTTCATCACAAACGGCTGCTCGAACTTGCGCCCTGCGATCTCCTTCACGTTGTCTCCCCGGCGCGTTGCACGGCTTGCGTACAGGTCGAGGCAGAGGTAAATCCCGTGTTTTTTGAGTTCCGCGAACAGATAATCAAATTTGTCGAGCGCCTTCGGGTCGAAGGTCAGCGAATCGGATGCGTGAGGATCAAGCAGGGCGTTTTCGAAATGATGAAAGCGGACCGTGTTGTAGCCGAGCCGGGTTGCCTTGGTCACGAAATCGTCGGCAAGCGCCTTGTCGAGATAAACCGCGGAGTCGATCAGATTGGGCCCGAAGAACCTGATCCGCTTCTCCGGCGCGTCGCGGAAGGCGAAATGGCCGTCTTCGGTGACGATGACCGGGCCGTATTTGCCGGCCGGAGCGTCGAGATACCGGGAAAAGTCCAGCACCGATCCGGCAACCGTTCCGCCGTTGAATTCCAGCGGCAGATAATCTTTGCCGGCAACGATGTACGACGGGCTTTCGAGCTGCCGGAGATTCAGTTCGCGGTCGCCGAGCACGGCGCCTGCGATCATCCAGGCCGTATCGGCTCCGTCCGCCGCCCTGAAGGTCAGTCTGGACGGCGTACCGTCAACCGCAAACTGCGAGAGATAAAGCCCGACGAATGAATCACTGTTTTCCCCGGTCCAGGCGACGGCGCCGTTCGGTACCTGTCTCTTATACACATCTCCGAGCCCACGAGACAAGAGGCAATCTC
>OJPW01001758.1_pt1 | contig 10737 bp, 11 predicted proteins | sample 1598571 | NCBI WGS metagenome assembly OJPW01 (sample SAMN03922493, study PRJEB24848) | human gut metagenome | isolation source: stool sample | host: Homo sapiens | place: Germany | collected 2011-05
TTGATATCGCCCGTCGCGGAGCGGAACGCATCCGATACAGAAATTCGCTTACTGCCGGAATACGGGATGTTCAGATCCTCACAGAGCTGCGCCAGCGCCTCCTTCTCCACCAGAATGTTGGCAAGTGAGAAATAGAGAAACTTGCCCAGCACGGAGGTCTTGTCGCCGTTGGCTGCGCCAAGGATGTCCTGAAAATTCGTAATATTTGTCATGTGCATTTCCTTTCTAAGCCGTCTTTCGTTTCGTCCAGTCCAGCAGATAATCGTCCACGCCCTTGAAGCGCGGGTTCCAGGTACATTGATAGTACCGGATGCCCGGAATTGACTGCACCTCGCGGCGCAGGGTGGTAATCGCCTGCCGGACCTGCGGATTTGTAAACTGATCCATGTCCATCGCCTCCATGACCTCCGTGACGCCGAGCGACAAGAGCGTTTCCCGCAGTCCTTTGTGGGCGTTCACGCCGCCGAGACACACAAAGAGCGCATCGTTTGCAAAGTAGCTTGCAATATCGCCCTTGAGCGGCCCCTCGGTGAGATAGGCGCGCTTCTGCGTGGTGTCGCCGGTGACGTGTATCCACGAATAGCTGCGGGTGCCGTTTTCCATGCGGCTTGACCGGCTGGACAGCCAGCGGTACTTTCGCGCCGCGTCGTCGTCCAGCCGAATTTTCATACCTTGGATCAAGCCGTCCTTGTTCCGCACCGGAATGAGGAACCCATTCGCACCTGCCAGTGTCCATGTCCCGTCCTTCGTATAAAAGCCGGGCAATCCGTGCAATTCATGATCGCACTGGAGCAGGGATGCCAGCAAACGCCGTTCGGCTTCCGTTTCCGGCATGGACTTATAGCCGTTCCGCTCAATAATTTCGTCAGGAAGTCCACGTTCGTGGAGGTTTTCTCTGTGCCGGTCGGAGAGCGTCAGAAGTGACAGCATTTCCGAATAGGCCGCATGGCGCTGCTTTAGCGCATACGGTTCCCGGTTCGTTGTGTTTGGGGAGCTGGGCTGCAAGGGCAGCTTATACACGTTGCTCTTTGCAGCCAGCTCCAGATAGGCTTCTTTGTTGGATAGGCCATTCAATCGCGCATACAGCGTCACGCTGTTGCCGCTTGCACCGCAGAGATTGCAGCGGTATTGATCGGTCCGCGTGTTCAGACTCAGATGATGTTTGCCGGTTCCATGATCGCCGCAGAAGGGACAGCTTGCCTCAACTTCCTCGCTGTGAAGCGTTCGGTCATTGAGGACAAGCCCGCACCGTCTGGCGGCTTCCAGGATCGGCAGCTTCTGATAAGTCAGACGGCGCGCCCCCTTTCTGAAAAGTAAGGTTACGCCGCCTTCGGCATCGTCTGGCTGCCAGCCCGCACGGAAAGCTCCGCATTACGGACGCATTTGGCGAGGATCATCTGACTGGTCGGACGGATGTTGCTGAGATCGTCCACAGATTCCATGTTGTCGAAGAACACCGGATAATTGCGGCCAGTGAGCCGCTTCACAAGCTCCGACACTTCCGCGCCAGCCCGGATCTTCTCAGAGAGCGAGAGCCGGTCGTAGCGGCGGCCGTTGTAGGTAAAGCGGAACACGTCCTTTAATTCTCCGGTCGTCTTGACCACATCGTAGAGCGAGATCTTCACGCGGTTCAGCGCGAGTTTGGAGAATGTCATCTCCGCGCGCTTGCTCATGTAGAGGATCACGTCTTTCATAACGATTTTCTTTTCCGTGATCTCCTCCTCAATGGCTTTGATGCGCGTATCAAAGTCCTCCGGTGCAGCGCTCAGAACCTGCTGTGCGGCGGCAAGCTGCACCCGGCAGTCTTCCAGCGACGCTTTGCACTCGGCAAGGCGTTCACTGTCCGCAGGACTCAGCGTGCCGCATTCGATGCTGGCCGTCAGGTTCTGGATGCGTGCGCGAAGCTGCTCCAGGGTCTGCTGACGCTGCGTATTCTGCTGCGCGGCAGCGGCCTGAAGCTGTTCGCGCTTCCGGTTCAGCGCGTCGATCTCAGACTGGTATCTGACCAGATCATCCGCTTTGAACTGCTCGAACGTATTTTGACTTTTCTGCTCCATCTCCTGAAGCTCCGCGATCTGACCTTTCAGCTGTGTGCCGTCGGCAGCGATTTTCTCCGTTTCCGCCTGTAAAGCCTGACGGAACGCCGGATATTCCTGCTGCGAGAGGACACGGCGGCAGACCGGGCAGCTTGTACCCGGCTGAAACCGCTTCAAAAGCGCGGCGTTCTGCTGATACTTCTTCCCAAGTGCCTGCACCTTTGCCGTATCCTCCGCCAGCGGGCCTGTGTATTTTGGCTGGTAGACCTCGGACGACCGAGCGCCCAGCTTTGCGTGAAATTCTTGTAGCTTCGCGTCCAGCTCCGCTGTATCCGGCGTTTCCGGCGCTTCGCCGGAAAGCTCCTCGTACTGCTCGCTGGCCTGCACGAGCTGCTCCTGCAAATCCTCCAAATTGATGTTTTCAAACCGCCGTGCTTCCAACGATGCAATTTCACTCTGCAATTCCTGAATCCGCACAGTCAGTCCGTTAGACAGTTCTTTGCTGCTCTGCCGCTGTTTCTGCGCCAGATCCAGTTTGCCGCTCAGATAAACCGCATCCTGTTCCAACGTTCGGATTTCCTCCCGGCGATTCTTGAGAAACGTCTCAGGAGACAACAATTTGAGCCCGGAGAGCCGATGCTGCGTCTGCGCATTGAGCAAAGATAACACGTCGGTCTGCGGAATGGGCGGTAAATACCGCTCCAGCAGCTTTTTTCCATCCTCGCCGAGTTCTTCGATGAAGTACAGGGGATTGAAAATGGAGAGAAACACATCCCGTTCACCGAACATCTCGTTGAGATCCGTCTGCCGGATGGCATAGCCGTCGTAGGTGATGCTCATGCGATCCTTCTGCCGGCTGCGGGTCAGCTCGTGCGCTCTGCCGGTATCATCCGTAAAGCGCATCGTGATCTGCAGGTCCGGGTTCGTCTCATTGTGCAGCCGGTCAATGCCGCGCTCCCCGAAAAAGGGAAGTCCTGTGACGGCAAACGCAATCGCGTCCGCCAGACTGGATTTGCCGCGGCCGTTGCCGCCGGTCACAACGGTAGGATTGCCAAACGTGATCTCCGTTGGTTCTTCATAGCATTTGAAGCCCGAAACGGTCATGCTGATGATCTGAAAGCCTTTGATTTTTTCCATTCTGCCTCCTTACGCTGCCTGCTGCACGACTTGGTAGCCGTCCAGCGTGTAAAATGCGACGTTTCCCTGTTTCCGCATCGTGATCTGCGCGTCATAGAGCTGCGCACCGGGCATGAGCATCGGATGACTGCCCTGCGCGTAGACCTTCGCCTGCTTGCCCTCTGCGTTTTGCAGAACGGCGCAGACCAACGGCTGGCCGGACATATCCTGCTGATTGCTCACCGACAGCACAACATACTGGCAGACCTGCCGCGTCGTAAACGGGAGCGGCTGCTGTACTTGCTGCGGCTGCTGCGATGATTGCTGCGGTGCTTGCTGCTGCGTCTGCGGCATTGCCGTCGGCGCTGTATTCTGCGCCTGCTGTCCAGTCTGTCCGTCGCGCTTATAGCTGAGCTGCGCCTGTGCTGCACCCGGAGATGTGGGAAGCTGATGCAGCTTATCCAGCAGTTCCAGATACGCGGCATTCAGCTTCGGCCGCTCGGTGTCACAGATCACATAGGAGTTGCCCTTCTGCTCGATCTTGACCCAGAGCGGCTTTGTCATCTTGTAGAGGACACGTCCAATGCCCCATTGTACGGCGGAGCGTTTCATGGAGTCGGACAAGCCGCCCTTAATGGGTTCAATGTCAGAATCCTCCGCGCCGTCCCACTTTGTAATAAAGCCTTTGCCCTCAAAATAGATGGAAATGCCGCAGATCTGTGCGTCCTTCTTTCCGTTTCCGTGCCACGGCTTGTAGTCGTTGTACCAGTTCTCCGGCCCCACGACCTCATCCAGCCGGTCCTGAATGGCGCGGTTTGTGACATACGGAATGGCAAGACCGCTGGTCTTGTCTCTCGACGTCACCTGAATCCGCCATTCCAAGTCCTCCGGTGCAAACGGTCGCGCCAGCTCTTCCCGGATGGTTTTTGCGTCTTTTGCCATACGTTACCCTCCAATAAAGTCTTTCAAGGTCTTTCCGTTTGGGATCAGCACATCGGAATAATAGTACGACGGGTCTTTGTCCTTCAGGTGCTCCAGAAGATCACGGTACTCCAATTTCAGCTTGTTATCCCTGACGTCAAAATTATCGTCATTGTTCGGCAGCCGAAGCAAATATCCCGGCAGGTTGGAGATGCTGCCCGTTGTCTTATAGACTGGCAGCACGTTGTTTCCGGTGCAGAGATGAAAATTGCTCTGTGTTACGTTGGAAAATGGATAGCAGAACATTTCTGTGCTGCTTTTCAGATCTTCATCCGCAACGACACCTACCCGGCAATCACTGACCTTGCCCAGTTCAGAGATCTGAAACCCAAAGACGAGCTTCGGCAGCGGAAATCTTTCATAAAGCGTATTATGGTAGGTGATGTCCGCATAACGCTGCTGGCAGAGCAGGCAGTACCGTTTTGCGCCGCTCTCACAGATCTCGACGGAAAAGCACCCCTTCGGAAGCAGACCGCTTGAAATGAACGAATTGCGGTTTGTTGCGTGGATGATTGCCTGAAACAGATCCTCCGGGCAAATTTCCTTTCTGCTGATCACACCAAGGATTTCCTGCTTCAATACCACTGTTGCCCGCTGGGGATCGATCTCAATAACCAGTTTTTGTGTTCTGTCCATCACGCAGCCCTCCGTTCCGTACACCGCGCATTGCGCTGTGCTGCTTCAACCGCTTTTTCCATCCCGCATAGCCTCTTATCAAAAAATGTGAAAATGTCAAGCAGACCATCGATCAATTGGACATAATCACAAAATTCGTCATCATATGCGAAAACAATGCCGCTGGAAAACTTTTTCCCGGTTTTCTCTTTCAATGCCCAATCATAGCAGTAGGAATCCAGCCATAAAGCATTTTTGATGCACGTGCTGGCCTCACGCCAAAATGGGTTTTCTTCGGGTTTCATGTGAAGCAGCGATTCATATTGTCTGCAAAGGCGGATATAAGCGGTCATGTTTTCAGACGAAAAATAATGATAATAGGAGGATATATCATATTCATAGTCCAGCTTCTGGTTGAAACAATGAAATTCGGAGACGATATCCAGAGCCAGTTCCTGAAGCTCATAGAAGGAATCTTCCCGCAAAATATGCTGGGGAAACGCCTTTTTGAACACATCAAACCGTCCGTGATCATAAAAGGATTTTGCGATTTGGATCGCATAAAAGATAAGCGTAAGCTCCATAACTTCTCCTTAGCAAAACTGTTTCATTTTTTGTGCCTGCGCCGGAAGTGATGCAGCGCCGTCTGCAAGAACGCAGCTATAGTAGCTGCCTGGCCAGTTGTAATAAAAGAAATCAGCAACAGGCCATATATCTTCCAATTCAAATTCCTCATAGCAAATATCCTCCAGGAAGATGTCTTGACCGGTCAAGAACGGGAGAACCACACGATACACAAGGTAGGGGTTTAAGCGCTCCGTAGAATCCGTCTGATTCTTTTTCTCGCGTTCTTTTGCCCCGCAAAGGAGCGTCATCAGCGCGGTTAGATCAGTTTGAATCATGTTTGCTCTCCCATACCAGCTTCACCACGCAGATGGCATAGTCCTTCATATTGCAAAGAATTTTCTTATGCTCCGCTTCATTCAGATACGACCGGCCTTCGCGCAGGAAGTAGATCCCGCAGTCTGGCATCAGCTCTCCAAACATGTTGGCGATGTGCCACTCCATGTGGGAACGCGCTTCGGCGGTATCGCCCTTGAGGTAGGCCGTACACATCTTTGTATCGCCGACGGTCCGCTCGTTCCCGATCTCCAGATGCTCCATGAAGCCGTCCAGATGTGCCTTTGCGCGCTCATCCAACTGATGCTTCGCAGATGCGTAGAAGTACAGGAACAGCGCCGGTTCGTTTCTGCCCAGGATGACGCTGTATGGACTGGACACTTTCTGTCCCCATGCGCCGCCGGACGGTTCGAACCGCGTGCAGAGCTTTCCCATCTGCGGGACCATCCGCTCCGTGACCTGCTGCCAGACGGTTTCACGCGCCGCCCGGTCATCTGCTTCTGTGATGGGTGCAACGATTGCAAGATTTGTAGTTAACATAATTCCTCCTGGCTCAACGCCAAAAATCCATTCGGTGTCAGAACGTTGAAGATCATCTTGTTGCTGATGACCTCATGCACCTCTGCGCCGGTATGGTTTCCGCGCTGGTCAAACTGTTCCTCGCGTTCAACATTTTTGACTTTCACAATACGCCCCTTGATGATGTGCGGAGTATCACATTCAATCAGCCCGTTGATCATCCCGGAGCCGCCGATCAGGCCGATCTGCCCAATGGAAAGGGGCAGGAGCGGCCTTTTTTCTGCGCTGTCCAATGCGCTTTTCTCGCTTAGCAGCCGTGTAAAGCTGCCGGAGCGCGTCAGCTGCCGTTCCAGTTCCTTCTCATTGAATCGTTCGCCGCGAAATACCTCGACAGTCTTTGTAACGGCGGGCAGTACATACCGGTGTTCGTCCAGCTCCGTGACACACGGGATCATCTCCGGGGTCAGCGTCTGCGCACCCAGCCGATCGGCTGTTTCGTCGTCCTCCGTGGACTTTCTACGAAGCCCCAGCACGACCGCCTGATGGAATCTGGCAAACTCGCCGTCGGTGAATTTCCAGACGGAAAGGTCTGAAAAATTCTCCGCGAGAATGTTACAGATGTCCGGCGTCAGCCGATAATATGGCACGATGTAGACGAGCAGACCGCCCAGCATGAGCGTCCGGATGCTCTGCATCAGAAACTGCTTTTCGCTGCGCACCCGGCTGCCGCCCTCGGTCAGAACGGACAGATACGGTGGGTTCAGAAACAGCACATGGAACATCTCACGGCTGATCTGGCTGTGAAAGAAGCTGCCGAAGCCGATGCGGTGGAGCCTTGTCTGGGCCTCCTCCGCGCGGTGTTCGTCCAGCTCCATGCCGTAGGTGTAGCAGTTGTTGCCGTCGGCAAGCTGCCGAAGCGCCTTGCCGCAGCCGCAGCACGGGTCGAGCAGATTCGTCGTCACGCCCTCCGGAAACGCGATCCCGCGCAGGATGTGCGTGATATTTTCCGGGTCTGTCGGGTAATAGCCCATGCGGACATGGTTCATCAGGCGCCCAATGACTGCTGCGTTGACGGTGTCCGTCTGCGGAAGAGATTTTGCAAAGCCGGTCAGGACTTCATACACAGGCTTGTACGCTCTGGACATGAGATCAAAGCGGCCCAGTCCCGCTTGAAGCTGCCCGGCTTTTCTGGCCAGCGCGGATTCCTCCAATTCCAGAAGATTGCGCTGTGCATCGCCGAGCACCGCAAGAAGCGCGTCTCTCGTTTTCTGCAATTCCAGATAGTACGCATACGCACGCTGCGGCTGCGCCGTGCGGTATTTCTCCACACCGGCGCGGCATTTAAGCAGGCGCTGGCTGCCGCGCAGAATGGCTTCTGCCGTCTGCCGAAGCTGCTCCAATGCGTAAAAGGAACATTTTGACTCCTTCTGCAATTCCCGTTCCATCCTGTGACCTCACGCCGCAGGCTGGATGCTCTCAGCCGCAAAGTCAAAGACCGGTGCGTTTTCTTCCGGCGTGCCGGGGAGAATGCGCAGCGTGTAGCCTTTGCTTCGCAGCAGCTTGAACGTGCCGATCATGCGTTGAAGCTCAAAGTCGTCCGCATCATTTGCAGCGTTCTCGCAGGCGGCTTTTTCCGCTGCCTGCTGTGCAAGCACCTCCTGCACAATTTTTGCGATGTTTGCCTTTGTTTCAGCATCTTCCGGCGTGTCAGAGGGTTCTTCCGCTTCCGTGCGCGGCTTCTCAAACCTGCCCTGCGGACGGCTTGCCGTCAGGCGCAGCCAGAAGGTGCGCAGCATGGAAAGAAGCAGCGTCAGGAGCATCCCACGCGGCTTCGGCGTCAGATGCACAATTTTCTCTGCGTCTACCTCACCGATCTCACTGACCGCCACGGTCAGGCTGGGAGCCTTGACATAGTTAGCGGAGAAGAAACGGGAAACGGCGGCGCTTTCCGAGATCATGGCCTCATTGACGCTGACGCGCTGTGCCAGCAGTCTCCGGCAGATGACCGTGCCGCATTCCAGTTCGGTCACGTCCACGATATCCGCGGAAACCTCACCGGCAGTAATGAAACCTCTTCCGGAAATATGTTTCGCTTTCAAGCCGTTTGCGACGTGCAGATGCCCATGGACGATCACATCGTCCGTGACAAGCGTTTCATAGTTGTAAGTCGCACCGGCGGGAATATAGACTGTTTTCATGCTCAAAAATCCTTTCTTTTTACGCTGCTTTCTGTTCTTCCTTGAGCCGTACCGGGAGGACGATGGCGGAGCTGTTGCCCGCAATGAGCGAGATCGCGCCCAGCGGGCTGGTCAGCCGCATTGTCACCAGTTCCTGCTTTTCAAACTGCGTGAGCGCATCCAGCATGAATCTTGCGTCAAAGCCAAAGATGATGCTGCTTTCTGCGCTGATGGAAACCGCCGCTTTATAGAGGCAGTCCTTCGCACGCAAGTTCAGCAATCCATTCTCAAACCGGACATAAGGCTTGTCTGCCTTTCCGACGCAGGCCAGCAGATATTTCAGGGCCTGCACGAAGTCCTTCCGATGGAAGCAGAATTCTTCATTCCACTTCTGCGGAACAACGCTCTCATAGGTGATAGGCGTGACATTCTGGATACGTTTCGCAAGCAGCCGAACGTGTTCGTTCTGGAACAGGATCCAGTTATCTGCCACGCTGATCTGCATATCCGCATCGCCAAACGCCTTGAGCTGTTCCAGTGCCGAAACGCCGACAAGAAACGGCGTTTCAACGTCCAAACCGCCGTCATCACAGCAGCCTGCGCGATGTCCTTCCACCGCCCAGATGTGCTTGTTCTGAAACAAAACGCCCTGATACTCCGGTCTGGTATTGCGCAGATCAACGGCATACTTTACCTGCTTGACGCATTTGAGAATGTTTGCCGCGTTTGCCGTATAGCTTTGCTTGGCTTCAAACTCCGGCCATGTGGGGCATTCCTCAGCTTCATAAACTGGGAACTTGCCGCCCTTGTCTCCGCAGCGCATGGTTATGATCTGTGATTTCCTTTGGCCGGACAGCTCCAATTCCAGCTGTCCCGTAAAATAACGGCACACCTTCTGGACACCGGCACTGTTCCAAAACACGAACGCAAAGTCGTCGCCGCTTGCGGGGATCGTCACGGACAGCCATGTACCAAAGTCCGTTGCAGAGAGTGTACAGTGATCCGCTGTAAATTCCGCCTTGATCTCCTGCAGGACTTTGACCGGACTTTTTGCCGGAATGTCCATCAATGTTGTCATCGCTTTATAAAAGGCTGCTGCGTCTACGGAACTTCTCATGCTGCTTTCCTCCTTGTTTTCTGTAAGGTTGCGCGCATATTGACAGAACCCGTTGCAAACGTGATCTGCCGCACGCGCGTTTCTCCGACGGTCAGGATGTTGTAGATCATGTCCACGACGGCGGTGGCCGCCGTGATGTTGGCGGCGATGCTCTGCGGTGCGGAGACAGACGCCTCGGCGCAGCTCAGCTCTGTCGGGAATTTGTCTGTATCCTGCAAAACCTCTGGGAACGCCGCTCCGACGGGCCGGTAAAACGTGCGCCCGCCGCTGCGGATGCCGCAGACGATCTGCCCGGTGTGCATCCCGTTGCCGCTGTCGATGTAGATGAGATCATCCAGCTTGTAAAAGACTTCGTGGCAGAGCTTTCGACTCTTGTTGTTGTCCACCGCGCCGATGAGGATCACCAGCTCTTTGACGGTTGGAGAATGCCAGTACGGCCCGGTCGGGAACGTCTGCGCCCGCAGCATGGAAAGAAGCCGCTCGCCGGACTCAATAAATTCCGGCACATACTCCGTTTCCATCCCGAACACGGAGGAATACCGCTCCGCCAGCACCTTTGCCTTGTTTTCCCCAAGGTCAGCCGGTGTGAAGTTCTGGCGAACGAGATTCTTTTCCTCCACGATATCTCCATCACAGATGATAAAGCGGACGGGCCGTTCCAGCGCGTACAGAAGCCGATACAGATGCGGCGCGATATGTCCGCCGGTGCCTCCGGCTCCCAGCATGACGATCTTCACGGGGCGGTTCTCTGCAAACTTCATCCCGCACCTCCTAACAGTCCTCCCAGAAACGAGCGCACGCCCGCGAAATGTGCGGACGGCGGTTCCGGGAGTTCTGGAAGCTGATGGACGACCTTGCCGCTCCATTCCGTGGGGAAGCTGCCATCCAGCCCTTCGAGCACCAGACTCGGTTCAATGGGGACGAAGCTGCCGCCGCAGGAAATGCGGGCGGAGATCTCCGGGAAAAAGCGCTCCAGGTGACCGATCACGAGATACAGCCGCGTGCCGCGTTCATCCTGATCGTCGATGGCGGAAAAGACCGCCTTCATGCTGTTGTGTGAGTGGATATCCGCGTAGTACAGATACCGCGTATCGTCTGGAAGATCTTCGTCCGTCAGCCGGACCGTGACACGATCCTTGGTGACGCGCTGCTTCGGGACGAACGGGATGAATTTCTGCTCCTTCCGATCCCAGTAGATGCGGACAAGGGCTTCAAACTCCGCGCCCGATTCCATCTGGCTTCTGAAAAAGCCGATGATGGAGCGCAGCAGCTCCTG
>OJPW01001763.1_pt1 | contig 10701 bp, 10 predicted proteins | sample 1598571 | NCBI WGS metagenome assembly OJPW01 (sample SAMN03922493, study PRJEB24848) | human gut metagenome | isolation source: stool sample | host: Homo sapiens | place: Germany | collected 2011-05
TCGCCGCGCAGGTCTTGCGCCAGCGGTCGATCTGGGTCTGGATGTCGTGCTCGATATCCTCGTCCTTGGCCTCCATGGCCGCAGTGCGGATGATGACGCCGAAATTCTTGGGCAGCACGGCGGCGGCGATCCGCTTCAGGCGTTTCTTCTCGTCCACCGAACGGATCTTCTGCGACAGGAAGACCTTCGACGAGAAGGGCACCAGCACGACGTTGCGCCCGGCCAGCGAAATATCGGCCGTCAGACGGGGACCCTTGGTCGAGATGGCCTCCTTGGCGATCTGCACCATGATGTTCTGGCCGACCTGCAGGTAGTCGCCGATCTTGCCCGACTTCTCCACGGGCGGTTCGAGCTTCATGCTCTCAACGCGCAGGCCCCGTTTGCCGGGCTGCTGCGAAGCGACGAGCTTCTGCAACGAAGGAAACTGACCGCCCAGATCGAGATAATGGATAAAGGCGTCCTTTTCGTGTCCTATATTGACGAATGCCGCATTGAGACCCGGCATGATCTTACGTACTTTTCCGAGGTAGATATCCCCGACGGCGAACCCGGTCTGACACTGCTCCTTGTTGAGTTCGACAAGGACCTTGTCCTCGCAAAGCGCGATGGAAATTTCGGTCGGGTTGACGTTTACAATTAATTCTCTGTTCATCTATATCGTGTGTCGCGCTCCGGAGACGAAGACGCGGAATACTGAAACCGGTTAGGCCGCTTTTTGGTCTGAAGTGGCGGCGAACTCCAAAGGATAAAAAACCGTGCGGACCCGTCGTCCGGCACGCGGTCCGGGCGCGGAAGGCACCCGGATTATTTTTGCGGTTATCGCCGGGACCGCCCCGAACGCCCTCGGAAGAGTATCGGGAGAGGTTCGGATTCCCGGAAACGGCATCTCTGCACGGCGCCCGATGCGCCGGAAGCAGAATGCCGCCACGAAAAACCATAGAAAATAGGTAAAGCTAAAAGAACTTGGGTTCCTTTAGCTTTATCTATCGTTTAGCACTAAAGTGCTACCCTACTTTTTCTTGTGACGGTTCTTACGCAAACGTTTTTTGCGTTTGTGGGTAGCCATCTTGTGTCGCTTATGCTTCTTTCCGTTTGGCATAGTCCTTGATTTTTTGAGGTTCTTATTTATTTAAATTATTTCACCTTCGCCGCGAAGCTCTTGGCGGGCTTGAAAGCGGGAATGTTGTGTTCGGGAATGGTGATGGTCGTATTCTTCGAGATGTTGCGGGCAACCTTCTTGGCGCGCTTCTTTACGATGAAACTGCCGAAACCACGGAGATACACGTTGTTCTTGTTGGTCAGCGACGTCTTGATGCTATCCATGAAAGCCTCAACGATTGCCTGTACCTGCACCTTCTCAACTCCGGTGCTCTTAGCGATTTCGCTTACGATATCTGCCTTTGTCATTTCTATATAGTATTAAATTATTAAGTTCGTGTGAAGACATTCGGACTGCAAATATACGCTTTATTTACATTTTAGCCAACAAACCGCAGATTTTTTTCATTATTTTTCCCGCAGTCCTCTACCTGCCACTGGAACAGTACGATAACAAATATCGGGCAAAACTCGCCCGAAAATTAAAATATTATGTGTCAGGCAATTATTCCCCGCCGGACTCCGCCGGACGGACGACACGGCAATCAATTACAGATCAGCAACATAGCCTCTAAGCACCTAAAAGCGCCCCGACCTTTTGGGAACAAAAATATACCCAAAACGCCATCCGGAATTCCGGCGTGCAGGGGCGGGATTTCCGCCCCTGCACGCCGGCGCCGAAGCGGTTTTATTCCGCGCCGGAAAACACGGGACTCAATAAACGCCCGGTTTTTGCGTTTGATAATAAAATAACTAATTTTGCAAACTAAATTCCGCTAACGGTATGGTCAAAATACTCTGGGTGGACGACGAGGTCGAACTGCTGAAGCCCCACGTCCTGTTCCTCAAACAGAAGGGCTACGAAGTAGACACCTGCAACAACGGCTACGACGCGATCGACATGGCTTCCGAAGGGGCCTACGACCTGATAATCCTCGACGAAATGATGCCCGGCATGACGGGACTCGAAACGCTCCCCAAGATCAAGGAGGTGCGCCCCACCACGCCCGTCATCATGGTGACCAAGAGCGAGGAGGAGAACATCATGGACAAGGCCGTCGGCTCGAAGATCGCCGACTACCTCATCAAGCCCGTGAACCCCAATCAGGTGCTGCTCTCGATCAAGAAGAACGTCCACCAGCAGCAGCTCGTCACCGAGCAGACCACGGCCGACTACCGTTCGGAATTCGGACGCATCTCCTCGTCGCTGCAGATGGCCGAGACCTTCGGCGACTGGTGTTCGCTGTACCGCAAGCTGGCCAACTGGGAGGTCGATCTTTCGGAATCCACCGACCAGAGCATCAAGGAGGTGCTGACCTACCAGAAAACCGAAGCCAATCAGGAGTTCTGCAAGTTCGTGCGCCGCAACTACTACAACTGGATCAACAGGCGTTCGGAAGACACTCCCGTGATGTCGCACACGCTGATGCGCACCAACATCTTCCCGGTGGCGGACGAGAATCCGAAGACCACGCTGCTGCTGATCGACAACTTCCGCTACGACCAGTGGCGGTCGATCTCCTCGCTGCTGAGAGGCTATTACGACGTGGCGCAGGACGATTTCTACTGCGCCATCCTGCCCACGGCCACCCAATACGCCCGCAACGCCGTATTCGCGGGACTGATGCCGCTGGCCATCGACAAGCTGATGCCCAACAAATGGCTCAACGACAACGAGGAAGGCGGAAAGAACCAGTACGAGGAGGAGTTCCTCAAACGGCTGATGGCCCAGAACGGCAAGAACTGGAAATTCTCGTTCGACAAGCTCGTGCGCCCGGAACAGGGCCGCAAACTGGTGGACAATATACAAAAGGTGTACGACGCCGACTTCTCGGTCATCGTCTACAATTTCCTCGACATTCTCTCGCACGCGCGCACCGAAACCGACATCATCCGCGAACTCACCGAGGACGACGCGGCGTTCCGCTCGCTGACGCGCTCGTGGTTCGAACATTCGGACCTCTACACCATCCTCAAACTCCTCTCGGAACGGGGACACACGGTGGTCATCACCTCCGACCACGGCACCATCCGCGTGGACAATCCGGTGAAGGTGACCGGCGACCGCGAGACTTCGGCCAACCTGCGCTACAAAACGGGCCGCAACTTGGCCTACAACTCCCGCGACGTCTACGAAGTGCTCAAGCCCGAAGACGTGCAGCTTCCGTCGAGCAACCTCACGTCGAGCTACATCTTCGCCTACAATTCGGATTTTCTGGTTTACAACAACGACGCGAACCGCCATATCCGCTACTACCGCAATACATTCCAGCACGGCGGCATCTCGATGGAAGAGATGATCGTGCCCTACATCGTCTTAAAACCCAAACAATAGATGAAGACCATCCATATCACCTCGCAGGACGACCTGCCGGACGTCGCCGAAGCGGTCATCGAAGCCCTCGGCCGCCGCACGGTAGTCGCCTTCCGCGGAGAAATGGGCGCCGGAAAAACGACGCTGATCCGCGAAATCGCCGCGCAGCTGGGCGCGACGGACACCGTAACCAGCCCCACGTTCGCCATCGTCAACCAGTACAAGGGCAAGGGCGGCCGCCGCATCCACCATTTCGACTTCTACCGCATCAACGACGTCCGCGAAGCTTACGACTTCGGCTACGAAGAGTATTTCTATTCGGGCGACCTCTGTCTGGTCGAATGGCCCGAAAAGATCGAGCAGCTGCTGCCCGACAACGCGATGACGGTACGCATCACCGTGGACAGCGACACGGCCCGCACGTTCGAGATCTACTGACACTCCGAGCCTGCACATACGCCCGGCAACACGCCCCGCTACACCGGGCAGGTTGCCGGGCGGTTTATGTTCCGCCCCCGGCGGCGGACAATTTGCCCGTCCCGCGAAAAATCACTACTTTTGCAGGCGGCAGGCTCCGGAAGGGATAAACTCCGGCCGGCCCTGCGCTGAAATCCGATTCACCCATTCAATACAACCATGCAGGAATATATCTCCAAACAGCAACAGATTTTGCGTCCCGCCGAACAGATTTACGCCGTCATCAGCCGTTTCGACAACCTGACGCCCGCCGTGGCCGACAAGGTCGAGGAGTGGCAGGCGACCGAAGACACCTGCTCGTTCAAAGCCAAAGGCTTCACCGTAAAGCTCCGCATGGAGGAGCGCGAAGCGCCCCGGCACGTCAAGATCGTCGCCGACGGCGGCGGAGTGCCGATGGACTTCGCATTCTGGATTCAGCTCCACAAGGTCTCGGACACCGACACCCGCATGCGGCTGGTGCTGCACATCGAGCTAAATATGATGATGAAAATGATGATCGGCGGCAAACTCCAAGGCGGACTGGATCAGATCGCCGAAGGCATCGCCAAGGCGATGAACGCCGCACCGCAATATTAACGGAGAGGCGGCACGGAATGCGGGACCGCATGCGACACGGCTCCCCCACCGACCGGCCGTTCCGGTCGGACGCCTGAACAACCGACACGCGACCATGAAACCTACTGCATACCTGACAACCTTTTTGGGGCTTCCCGGAGCGTCCGGCGAAAAACGGGCCGCGTGTAATTTCGACCTGACAAGCCGTTATTTCTACAACGTCTCTTCGGAAGAGAGCTTTTTTCAGACCATCGACGCCGAGACCACGGCCGACCTCGACCTCAACGCCGTATTCGAGCGCATCGACCGCACCGCCTCCAAGCCGGGACAGCAATACCTGTACGCCCGGCTGAGGACCCTGCGCGGCACGGAAGAAGTACGGGAGTTCGGCCGCAGGACGGATCATTTCGCCGGGAACGCCGGACATGCCGAACAATGCGCGAAACACCTTTCGCGGCTCTCGGACGACGACGCCTACGACCTGCAAAACCTGATTTTCGACAAGCCGGAGCAGGTGCGCCGCATCGCTCTCGTCTACCTGCTCTCGGCCGCAGCCGTGGCGTCACTGCTGCTGAGCTTTCTCTATCCGCTGCTGCTGTTGCTGTTTCTTGCCGTCTTCGCCGCGAACATGTATATCCATTACAGCAACAAGCTCAACATTTCGATCTATGCTTCGGCCGTGAAACAGTTGACGCTGGCGCTGCGGACCGCCCGGCATCTCGCGGCCGAGGAGGTTCCCGGCACGGAAGAGGCCCTGAAGGTCATCCGTCAGGTCTCCGAGGTCGAACGGCGCAGCCGCGTGGTCGGCACGCAGGGCGACAGCGCCAACGAGCTGGCCGCGGCCGTATGGCTGGTGCTCGAACTGCTGAAGGCGGCTTTCAACGTCGAGGTGATTCTCTTCCACCGCTTCATCGGCAGCATCATAGCGCGCCGCGACGCCATCCACGGACTGTTCCGGTTCGTCGGAGAGACCGACGCCGCGATTTCGGCGGCACGCCTGCGCGGCGAAACGCCGACCTGCCGCCCGGAATTCACCGACGGGAAATACCTGCGGGCCGAGGAGGTCGTACATCCGCTCTCATCGGAAACTGCGTTCCCAACACGCTGGAGCTGGACGGCACGGGGCTGCTGCTCACCGGCTCCAACATGTCGGGCAAGACCACGTTCATCCGCACGCTGGTGCTCAACGCCCTGCTGGCCGAGACGCTCGACATCTGCTTCGCCGAGGCCTACACGGCTCCGTACATGAAGATTTACAGCTCGATCCGCATCTCGGACGACATCGCCGAAGGGACGAGCTATTACCTGCAGGAAGTACTGACCGTCAAACGGTTCATCGACGCATCGCAGAAGCCGGCGCCGTGTCTGTTCGCCCTCGACGAACTTTTCAAGGGCACGAACACGACCGAACGCATCGCCGCCGGAAAAGCCGTACTGGCGCATCTCAACCGGAGACCGCATCTCGTGCTGGTATCGACGCACGACGTCGAGCTGGCGGAGCTGCTCCGCAAAGACGGCTACGAGCTGCACCATTTCCGCGAGGAGGTGATCGGCGGGAAGCTGGTCTTCGACTACCGGCTGCACACGGGACCGCTCACCACCCGCAACGCCATCCGGATTCTGGAAATGTACGACTACCCGCGCGACCTGATCGCGGAAGCGTACGAGGTGCAGGAGAAACTGACGGAGAGATCGAACTGACGACACGAAAAAGCGGCGGCCGGGCATGAGCGAATCGCTCAACGCCCCGTTCGCCCGGTCCGAACGCCCGCGACTGTCCTGCAACAGCACAGTAACGAATTCACAACAATCCGACGGCCCCGTCAGCCCCCTCTGCAACAGGCCCGAAACCGCTCTGCGACAGGCTCCCGATCCGCAATTATCCGCAACCAATCTGCAATCGGTTCGTAACTGTCCCACAACCGCCCTATGTCGGCCCGAAACCGCTCCGCAACCATCCTTAACAGCAAAGACCTGCCGAAATCGGCAGGTCTTTGCTGTAACCGGGAATCTTCACCCGGCAGAGGCCGTCCGTACGACAAAATTACCCCTGCACCGGTTTGCGCTGCATGAAGCGGCGTTTGAGCCACCCGCGCACCGGTTCGTCGTACAGACGCAGGCACAACCACGCCAGCAGGATGCTGCCGCCGTAAACCAGCGCGCCGTACCCCAGCGCTTCGGGCCATGCGGGACGGGTATCGACCACCCACGCAGTGTAAATATAGACGAACGGATAGTGCGTGATATACAGCGGATAGGAGATGTCGCCCAAGAAACCGCAGACCTTTTTCGACACCCGGTCCGTGACTTTGCCGCCCGCGCCGGCCGCTACGACCAGCGGGAAGAGGACGATGATGCACACGGCGTCGTAGAGACCGTTCAGCCACAAGCGGTCCGTCCCCAGATGCGGCATGGCCAGCACGGCGACGACGCAGAGACTGCAAAGCCAGAAAGCGCCGCGCAGACGGATCAGCTTTCCGACGCGCGACAGCAGCAGTCCGGCGATAAACGGATAGGCCAGCCGCGTGAAACCTACGCCGAGCTGTTCGCCGTCGAGCGCCCAGCCGCCGATCATATCGCCCTGTGTCACGGCGAGACGCACCGTAAAGCATGCCGCGACAACGGCGAGCGCCCCCAGCAACAGTTTCGAAAGCCGCCGCAGGACAAGGGCATAGCAGATATTGGCGATATACTCGAAGAAAAGCGACCATGCGGGGCCGTCCAGCGGATAGGTCTCACTCCAGCCGCGAATGTCCATCGACGGCGGCACGGGAATCATCAGGCACCCCAGCAGCAGGATCAGAAGCATGCGTCCGACCGGAACGCCGGCGATCATTTCGTAAGGTCCTCCAGCGCCGAAGTAGAACGCCGCGGCGCCGATCAACATGCCCATCACCACCATGGGATGCAGACGGATCAGACGGCGCTTGAAGAAATCGCGGTAGGTCATGCGTCCCCAGCGGTCGTCGTAGGCATAGCCGATGACGAAGCCCGAAAGGACGAAGAAGAAATCGACGGCCAGATAGCCGTGGTTGATGATCTGGTCGGCATGGCTCGCGGCATGCGCCTCGAAAAGATGAAAGGCCACGACGACCAGCGACGCGACGCCGCGCAGACCGTCGAGGATCGCATAATGGGGCTTCGAGTCGGGATAGGCGGAAGCGGAGATTGAAAGCATATGGGTCATGGTTTTTTATCGGCGGACAGACAGGTTTCGAGCCGTTCGAGCACGGTGCGCACCGTAGGGAAACTCCCGGCGGCATGGGCCATCGCTTCGGCCGGAGCGCACCAGACGACCGTCTCGATCCCCTCTTCGGTCTGCGGTACGAGGTCGCCGCAGGCCGCCGCGCGCAGTTCGTACCAATGGGTGCGTTTCAGCTCCCAGCGTTCGGTCTTCGGGAAATAATAGGCGTGCCACGTCCGGCACAGCGGCCGCACCGATTCGGCGCACACGCCCGTCTCCTCGGCGATTTCGCGCGCGGCGCACGCTTCGATGCGCTCGCCGCATTCGAGGTGGCCTTTGGGCAGGTCCCAGCGGCCGTTGCGGCGCATCATCAGCCACTCGCCGCGGTCGTTCACCACCACGCCGCCCGCCGCTTCGATCTGCGTAAAATCAGCCGCAAAAGAGCGGAACGCCGCGTCGGGATCGGCAGAAACGACTGCGACGCAGTTGTGCGATTCGAGAATTTTCGTTACCTTCGCTCGTGATAGGTCCGCCGGATCCGCGGGCACGACGGCATAGCATTCGCCGCCGGGCGCGTCCGAAGTGAAAATCACGGATTTATCTGCAAAATATACGGTATGGTTCATGCCGATCGGATTTGAATGCAAAAATACGAATAAATAGAAGAAACCCGACCGAAAATGAAAAAATTACTCCTTTTTATGGCTATTGCAGCTACGGGACTGAGCGCATGCGACAACAGGCGGCCGCAGCCCCTTACCATCGACAATGCCCTGACGGCCGATGAGATCGCCGCAGGCATTCTCACCCCTGAGGTGATGTGGAAAATGAGCCGTGCAGGCTCCTCGTCGCTCTCGCCCGACGGGCGTACGCTCCTCTATGCGCAGACCGACTACAACATGGCCGAAAACCGCGGCGTGACGACCATCTGGGTCGAAGACCTTGCGACCAAGGCCGTGACGCGCCTGACCGACACCGCGTCGAACAACGCCGATCCCAAGTGGAGCGCCAACGGGGAGAAGATCTACTTCCTCTCGGACCGCAGCGGCTCGATGCAGGTATGGGAAATGACGCCCGCAGGCGGCAACGCCAGACAGCTCTCGGCGTTCGACAAGGACGTCGAAGGCTTCGGCATCAGCCCCCGCGGCGACAAGGCATGGTACGTACAGCGCGTCGAGGTCTGCGACCGCAAGTCGTCGGACGTCTACAAGGACATGGACAAATCGAAGGCCCGCATCTACGACGACCTGATGGCCCGCCACTGGAATTACTGGGACGAGGGTTCCTACCTGCATATCTTCGTCGGCGACTTCGGAGCCGAGGGGCTGAAACCCGGCGTGGACATCATCGGCAAGGACGCCGCGTGGGACGCTCCGTTGGCGCCCTACTTCGACATGGCCGAAATCGCGTGGAACAACGCCGGAACGATGCTGGCGTACACCTGCAAGCCGCTGACCGGCACCGAGTACGCCGTTTCGACCGATTCGGACATCTTCGTCTACGTCCTCGAAAACGGCGTGACGCAGAACATCTGCAAACCCGTAAACGTCAATACCGGCGAGCCGATCGCGGACATGGCCACGATGGCGGGTTACGACAAATACCCCGTCTGGTCGCCCGACGACCGGCAGATCGCGTTCCTCTCGCAGCGCCGTGCCGGCAACGAGTCGGACAAGGCGCGCCTGTTCCTCTACGACTGCCAGACGGCCCAAATGCAGGACCTGACCGAGGATTTCGACTACAACGCCATGAACGTCGTCTGGAGCGGCAGCGACATGCTCTACTTCATCGCCCCGATCGAAGCCACGCACCAGATATGCCGCATCGCGCCTTCGGTCGGCGAAGTCGAAGTGGTGACCCGCGGCGACCACGACATCAACGCCTTCTCGATGGCGGGCGACAGGATCGCCGCCGAAATGTGTACGATCTCGATGGCCACGGAGTTCTTCGACGTGAATCCCGCCGACGGCACGCTGACGCAGATTTCGGCCATCAACAAACCCGTCTACGACAATATTAGAATGGGCGAGGTGCAGAAACGCTGGGTCAGGACCACCGACGGCAAGCAGATGCTGACGTGGGTGATCCTGCCTCCCGACTTCGATCCCGCCAAGAAATACCCCACGCTGCTCTACTGTCAGGGCGGTCCGCAGAGCGTCGTTTCGCAGTTCTGGAGCTACCGCTGGAATTTCCAGCTGATGGCGGCGCAGGGTTACGTCGTCGTAGCGCCCAACCGCCGCGGCCTGCCCTCGTTCGGACAGGAGTGGCTCGACCAGATTTCGGGCGACTATTCGGGCCAGAACATCCGCGACTACCTCTCGGCCATCGACGACGTGGCGAAGGAGCCTTGGGCCGACGAAAACCGCATGGGATGCGTCGGCGCATCGTACGGCGGATATTCGGTCTATTTCCTCGCCGGATGCCACGAGAAACGGTTCAAAGCCTTCATCTCGCACTGTGGCATCTTCAACTTCGAGTCGATGTACGGCCAAACCGAGGAGCTGTTCTTCATCAACAACGATTACGGAGGTCCCTACTGGGATCGGTCGAACGAAGTCGCACAGCGTTCCTACACCAATTCGCCGCACAAATTCGTCGGGAAATGGAACACGCCGATGCTGATCTTCACGGGCGAATACGACTTCCGCATCCCCTACACGCAGTCGCTCGAAGCGTTCACCGCCGCCCGCGTCCGCGGAATCCCGGCCCGTCTGGTGGAATTCGAAAACGAAGCCCATCAGGTGTTCAAACCCCAGAACTCGCTCGTATGGAACCGCGAGTTCTTCGGCTGGCTGAACAAATACGTAAAATAACCGTCCGAAAGGCTCGATATGAAGGCCGTCCGAATCGTCGGGCGGCCTTTATCGTTCGCCAAGCACACCCTTTCGCTCTTTCTTAAACCATTTCAGCCCGTCCGCCGTCCGCCAAATCTACCGGTTCATTGGAAGAATCCGCCGGTTCGTTGAATTTATTTTCATCTTAGTCAGGACCTTCCTACATTTGCTTTCGACGCAATTAAGGGGACTTCTATAAATTAAATCCCTGATTATAAGTTGTATAAGCGGATAAAATG